>SMEN01000222.1_pt1 | contig 26710 bp, 24 predicted proteins | sample 2456271 | NCBI WGS metagenome assembly SMEN01 (sample SAMN10132593, study PRJNA489261) | soil metagenome | isolation source: day1 control-loamy sand soil ammended with raw manure from dairy cow... | place: USA | collected 2015-04-01 | reverse complement strand
AAAATCCGGTCCGCCACCACAGCCCGGCGGTCATGGTTGGTGAGGTCGGGATTCTGCTCGGAGCCTGAGAGTGCGAATTCTTTCTCGATGATCCTTTGATTCAGGACAAACCACGAGTGATCAAATGCAGACGCGCTTGCATCGGTTCTCAAGTGACGGAGGGTACCGATGGTGTCGTGCCCGGGCAGTCCAGGCACAGGCAGGCGGTTGCCATTCGCGTCGAACCACATTGGGGTGGGACCAGGGAGTATCCGGATGCCATGCATTGGCCAAATCGGGTCCCAGTTCCTGATTCCTTCGGTGTAATGCCACATACGATCGCGATTCACCACGCTTGCCCCTGCCGCTTCACCCAGCTCCAATCCGCTGCCGTCAACGTAGGCGGGCACCCCGGAGATCATGTGGGCCGGCGCGCTGCCAAGACGTTTCGGCCAGAATTTCCTGACCAATTCGTGATTGCCGCCGATCCCTCCCGTAGCCACGACCACAGCCTGCGATTGGATCTCGAACTCTCCGTCCACGCACCGGGATGACTTGACTCCGCGGGCACTTGCATCCGGTTCCAGGATGCTACCGCGAACACCGGTGACCACCCCGTCGACCACCAACAGTTCGGTCACGCGATGCCTGAAGCGGAGGTCTGCCTTGCCATCCCGTTGCGCTTGAAGAATTTTCTCCGCGAACGGACCGCTGACTCCGGTGCCAGTCCCCCATGAAATGTGGAAGCGTGGAACGGAGTTCCCATGGCGCCCGGAAGCGCCGCTGCCCCGTTCAGCCCAGCCCACAACTGGAGTCAGCTCAATGCCCTGTTCACGAATCCACGAGCGTTTTTCCCCTATAGGCCTATAGGCCTTCGCCCACTTCACAGCCCACGAGTCTTGGTCTTCCAAGCGGTCAAACTGCGCACTGTCTTGCCAGTCGCTCCACGCAAGCTCAAAGGAATCTTTGACGCGGAGACGTCGCTGCTCAGGCGAGTCGACAAGAAAGAGCCCGCCGAATGACCAGTACGCCTGCCCGCCGAGGTTATTCGAGTTTTCCTGGTCCAGAATGATTACGCGCCGGCCGGCGTCTACGGCTTCGGCCGCCGCAACTAGTCCCGATAGTCCCCCGCCGATGATCACCACATCGGTTTTCAGTGTCTTGGCGCCCACTACCGCATCCCCGCCTCGCTGGAAGATCTTCAGATATTGCTCAGAGCCTACGTGGCATCCGCCGATCGCACCAGACTTGCATTAGTTTGACTAGGACATTAAATGGCGAGCCTGAACGCCTAATCCCAACCGGACGAATCACGCCAAGACCGATACATAATCTGATTCTGTGAATGGCATACGAACGAGCGCAACACCGGCACTGAAAAGCCAGTAGAGCGGGGCGCCACGCATGGAAACTAACACAGAATGAGATAAACTTTTAAGCAGTTTCACATCGAAGGGCGAAAGGGTAGATGACACAGGCCACCAGCACAGCTTCTCGGAGAGTTCTTACCGAGCGAGATAGTATTAATCTCATTTTTCTCGCTGCTGGCATCTCCTTTGCGTCGTGGGCTGGCCGCTTGTCCGTCATCGATGAAGTCTTCGATTTTTCAGGCCTGACGTTCGGCTCCTTCCTCCTGTGCATGACCGCGGGAACCCTATTGGGAATTTCGATCATTCCGACTATTAGCCGTAGATTCGATACTGGGATATCTATTTCAGTTACGCGATCACCAGTAACTGCATTTATCATTCTTTTCATTAACGGCATATTTTTCGGATGTCTGGACATTATGATGAATGTCAGCGGCGCTCGCGTTGAGAGACATCGCGGGCGAAGCCTCATGCCGATATTCCACGGATTCTTCAGCCTCGGAACGCTGCTCGGCGCGGGTCTCGCGACGGCAACTATTACCCTGCAGATGTTGACCATCTGGCATTTCGCGATGGTGGCCGCCCTGCTGGTACTCATCGCTTTCCTGGCGCAGCTTGGACTGGCCGGATGGGAGAAGGAAAACTACGGCACTCGTTCCAAGCCGGCGGGCAGGAGCAAGGCCGCCTCGAACCAAAAGTTGGGCCTGTTGCTCTTGCTCGGGCTCATGGTGGCGGGCCTGAGCTTCGCCGAAGGCGCGGCCAATGACTGGATTGCATTGGCTACCGTCAGCGGCCATGACTTGCCCCATCACACGGGTGCGCTCATGTTCACCCTTTTCGTGGCAGCAATGACAGCGGGCCGGTTTGCCGGCGGCAAGATCGTGGACAACCTTGGACCGCGGCGTACGCTGCTGCTCATGGGTTCGATCGGGTTGGTCGGCATTTGCATGTTCCTCGTCGGCCACGGCCCAATCGTCCTGGGAATCGCCTCGGTCATGTGGGGTTTGGGAAGTTCACTGGGCTTCCCGGTGGGAATGACCATCGCTGCATCGCAGGGCAGCAGGCTGGGCCCCAACGCAGTGAGCATTATCAGCGCCTTCGGATACGGCGCGATGCTATCCGGTCCCCCGCTGATCGGGTTCGCAGTCGATCACACCGGTCTGCCGCAAGCGTTGTGGATCGCCTTTGCCGTCATGCTGATGTCCTTGCTGTTGTCACCACGCGTAACGCGAACACCCGCCAAGATCGAGGGCATCGACTAGACCGGCAGGACCGCCCTGCCCTTGATGTTTCGCATGACGATAGTGCTGGTCAGCTTTTCAACCGCGGGCAAGTTCACCAGCACCTCGTCATAGACACGCTGGTAATGCGGCAGATCCTTGGCGAAAACGCGAAGCAGGAAGTCGGGTTCTCCAAACAGGCGTTGCGCCTCGACGATGAGTTCCTCCGCTTCTACGGCAGTTTCAAATTCCTTCAGATGCGACCGGTCCCTGAGCGTGACGAAGACCAGCGCCTCGAAGCCGAGCCCGACCTGCTGCGGGTCGACCACGGCTTGATACCCGGTGATCACCCCGGACCTCTCCAGCTCCCGCATCCGCCGGTGACATGGCGCTACCGACAGTCCCACCCGGGCGGCAACAGCAGTGGCACTCATTCGCCCGTCCAACTGCAGTTCAGCGATAATGGCACGATCCAATTTATCCATAGCTCGATACTACTGCACAAAGATCTTGCTCTAGTTCGTGACTTTGGTAATTTATATTGCGCTCAAATTGCATCTGGGCAAAGATTCGGCAAGCACATTTCCTGTTTTTTCTCCTAACGTTGTTCCCAGATCATCGGATACGTACTGGAGGAACAATGGAAATCAGTCAGCTGACGGGTTTTTTGCTGGTTTCAATTACCCTTGCCTGCACCCCTGGCGCCGACTGGGCCTACATTATTTCCTCCGCGTTGGGAAAGACCAGCTACCGTCCAGCCGTCTGGGGACTGCTCTCCGGCTACTTGTTCCACACCGCACTGCTGGTCTGCGGCATGGCCGCGTTGGTGGCAAGCTCCCCCAATCTCTTGATGGGCCTGACAATGGCCGGTTCGCTCTATTTGCTCTGGCTCGGAATCTCGACGCTGCGCAGCTGGAAGAAGGCCAAATTCTATGACGGCGCAGGCACTGCCGGGCTGCAGGAAGTCGCCGACGAACCTGAGCCGGAAGCACCACGCGCGTCGATGTCTGTATCCGTACTGCAGAAGGCGCCAGCCGAGGTGAAGACCGCCAACCCATGGCGCGCCCCGTTCCTCAAGGGGCTGCTCACGAGCGGCACCAATCCCAAGGCCCTGCTCCTTTATGTGGCGCTCATCCCCCAGTTTCTGGATAGTGCGCAGCCCATGCCAGTGACCTTGCAGACGGCCGCGCTGGGTATCGGCCATTTCCTGGTTTCGATCGCTGTTTACTTTTCGGTGGCGAAGGCCGCGCGGGTCCTGCTGCGCTCCCGGCCGGTGGCCGCGCGCACGGTGACCTTCTGCTCGGGAATCATCATGATCGGGCTCGCCCTGGGCCTGATCTATGAGCAGTTCTTCGTCGTATAGCGACTTTCTTGAACAGTGATCAAGAAAATTGAACGGTGATCAAGTATCCTCTTAATTGTGGCCGACTAAGCCATGAACTAAGAGCATGACTGATCGAACTGCAACCAGCAGAACTCATCGGCCTTGCATGAGTGACCTGCTGGAGCATTGTGAAACTACCTCAGATTCGACTTGAGAACGTGACGGTCCGCTACGACGACCGTGACGTGCTGACCAATCTCACGCTTTCACTCGACGAGCAGCGCATCGGTATCATCGGTGCCAACGGCGCGGGAAAGAGCACCCTGTCAAGGTTGCTGAATGGTTTGGTCCTGCCCACCTCGGGCACCGTCCACGTTGGCGACTTCACCACCGCCAAGCACTCAAAGCAGATCCGGCGCGATGTGGGATTCGTTTTCCAGAACCCTGCCAACCAGATCATCATGCCGCTGGTCGCCGAAGACATTGCCTTCGGCTTGAAGAACCTCGGTCTCGGCAAGCAGGAACGCCAGTTCCGCGTCACCGAGACCCTGGCGCAGCTGAACATCATGCACCTTGCCGAACGTGAAAGCCATACCCTCTCGGGCGGGGAGCAGCAAATGGTCGCGCTGGCCGCAGTGATCGCGATGCAGCCGCGAACCATAGTCTTCGACGAGCCGACAACCATGCTGGACCTGAAGAACCGGCTGGCGTTCCAACGCGAAATCGCACGGCTGGACCAGCGGGCGATCGTGGTCACCCATGATCTGGAGATCCTGGAAGACTTCGACCGGGTCCTGGTGGTCACCGACGGCGGCATCCGTTTCGACGGCGCACCGGACCAGGCCATCGCGCACTACCGCCAATGGAGCCACGCATGATCGCGGCGAAGAACACTTCCTGGCTCGCAGGCATCCCGGCCGGCTGGAAATTCGGAACGCTGCTGGCGGTCAGCATCAGCTTGTACCTGATTTCCTCGTGGCAAGTCCTGCTTGCGCTGCTAATTCTCAGCGCGGCGACGCTTGCCTCGGCCCGCGTGGATTTCAAGCAGCTGCGCATGCCGCTGCTGACACTTGTGGCCATCCTGGGTGTGGTCCTGATCCTGTTGGGCGTCCAGACGGGCTGGCTCAACGCGGCCATCTCCGTGCTGCGCCTGCTCACCATGTGCCTGTTCGCCTATTCGGTCAGCCTGACCACGAGCTTCGACGCCATGCTGGAGCTGTTCCAGAACGTCGCTTCTCCCCTGCGCGTTCTCGGCGCCAATCCTGCGCAGATCGCGTTGGCCCTGTCCATGGCCATCCGGTTCATTCCGGAGCTCAAACGCGTCTACCTCGAGGTCCGCGAAGCGCAGCACGCTCGCGGGCTGGGCAACAATCCGCTGGCGGTCAGCGTCCCGCTGGTCATTCGATCGTTGAAAATTGCGGACGAAACCGCCGAAGCGCTCGACGCCCGCGGCTATGATTCCGCACCGGCACCGCGCAACCAGCGCTAGCCGCCGCACCCCACCTTCCTTCATCACGTTTTCACCACCTTTCTAGGAGAATCCATGTCCACCACGACCGCACCATCACAGACACGCAATACCGTGTACGTTGCAGTTTTCGCAGCGATGATCGCCGCAATGGGCCTGGTGCCGCCCATCACCCTCGGTGTCATCCCGGTGCCGATCACGCTGCAGACCCTGGGTGTCATGCTGGCCGGCGCCATGCTCGGGCCATGGCGCGGCGCCCTGGCGTCGCTGATCGTCGTCGTGCTGTCGGTGGCCGGACTGCCGCTGCTGGCCGGGGGCCGCGGCGGGCTGGGAGTGCTCCTCGGCCCGACCGGAGGCTACCTTGTCGGCTGGTTCTTCGGTTCGCTCGTGATCGGCGCGCTCTTCAAGTACTGGGTCATCCGCCTGCAGTCCAAGCCCCTGCAGCTCGTCGCCGGCCTGGTTTCCACCATCCTCGGCGGCATCGTGGTCATCTACCTGTTCGGCGTCCCGTGGACCGCGGTCGTCACCGGCCTCGACCTGAAGACCTCGTTGGTCGGCTCGTTCGCGTTCCTGCCCGGCGACCTGCTCAAGGCGGTAGTGGCAACCCTCGTCGCCCTGACCGTCCATCGCAGCTACCGCGGCCTGCTGAAATAAGCTCGTGGATCTCTCGCTTGCCGTAGAGCATTGGGCTCGAAGCACGCCGGACCGGATCGCAGTGGCCTCCGCCGTGGAGGAACTGACCTTCGGCCAGCTGATGCTTCGAGCCCAAACTCTATCCGAGGCCCTTCGCCAGCACCCAGGCCAGCGCGTGGGAATCTACGCCCGGGATCCGCTGACCATGGCAGTGGGATTCCATGCAGCAGTCCTGGCCGGCAAGCCGCTGGTGGTCCTCGACCCGGCGTGGCCGCCGGCGCAGCTCACGGCGACGGCGCGGCGGCTCGGAGCCGCCGGGGTGATCGTCCATCCCGACCAGGCGGGTTCGCTGCGGGATCTGGCCTTCACCCCCTATCCGGTGCCAGCTGACGCCGCCGGCCGGCTGCGCCCGGTCCAGCCAGCCGATCCGGACCGCGAACTGCTGGTTATCTGCACCTCAGGATCCAGCGGCGAGCCCAAGGCGATCGTTCGCAGCCAGGCCTCGTGGCAGGAGTCCCTGGCTTCAGGCGCCGAGATCCTCGGCGCGGCTCCCGCGGCGGTGACCTTGTGCCCCGGTCCGATATCCCATGGGCTCGGACTCTACGCGCTGGTCGAATCGCTGCACGCCGGCGGAACACTGCTGGCCAGCGGGCGCTGGAACGCAGATGCCGTGCGCGCCATGCTCTCCAGGCACGCCTGCACCCGCATCGTCTCGGTGCCGACGATCATCCAGCGCCTGCTCGACACCGCGGATGACGGCGCCTTCACCTCGCTGGCCACGGTGGTCAGCGGGGGTGAACCGCTTCCGGCCGCCACAGTGAACAAAATTTTTGTTCAGACCCCCGCCACTGCTTGCACCGAATACTACGGCAGCTCGGAACACAGCCTGATCGCCTACCGCCGGCGCGGGCCGGGCGAAGGACCCGCCGGCAACTTCATCGGCACGCCGTTCCCCGGAGTGCGATTGCACATCCACTGGGAGGGGCGGTCCCCGTCCAACGGCTTGATCTTCGTCGACAGCCCGTTCAACGCCAGCGGCTACGATTCTTCCGGAAGCGCAGCCATCGAGCGGTGCGGAAGCTCCACCAGCGTCGGAGACCTCGGCAGATTGCTCGACGATGGCCGCCTGGAACTGCAGGGGCGCGGCGGCGCGATGCTGAACCTGAACGGCAACAACGTGCATCCCGGAGAAATCGTGCAGGCCTTCGCAAGGCTCGGGCTGGCAGATGTACGGGTCCTCATGGTTGAGTGCGACGGGAGCAAGACGCTGCTGGCCTATACCTGCGGAGATCCGCTGCAGGGACGGAAGCTCGGCGGCCGGCTGCGCGAGCTGCTCCCAAGCTACAAGATCCCGCACGAACTGGTATTTTTGGAACGCTGGCCGATGACTTCCAGCGGAAAAATCGCCGACTCCGAACTTCCTGGTACCGGTGTTCCCCAGCTAGCAAAGGTTTTCCTGAGATGAATAACGCCTACATAGTCGGCGCCGCCCGCACGCCCATTGTCCGGGCCGGCAAGGAGTTCACCCGGATCACCGCCGACCGGCTGCTCGGGTCCGTGATCGATGCACTGCTGCAGCGCGCAGGGATTGACCCGCACAGCGTGGACCATGTTTTTGCGGGGAACGCCGCCGGCCCGGGCGGCAACATCGCCCGCGTTGCTGCCCTCGCCTCGGAATTGCCGCACACCGTCCCGGCCACCAGCGTGGATGCGCAGTGCGCCAGCGGGCTGGAGGCCATCGCAGCGGCGGCACGCATGATCCGCTGCGGCGAAGCAGACCTCGTCATTGCCGGAGGCGTCGAATCCGCGAGCACCGCCCCCTGGCGGGTGGAGAAGCAGACCGATCCCATGATGCAGCCGCGGCTCTATTCCCGGGCGCGCTTCACGCCGACGCCCGATCCGGACCCGGACATGGGGGTCGCGGCGGAAAACATCGCGGTGCGCTACGGCATCAGCCGCGAACGGCAGGACCAATTCGCGCTGGGCAGCCACCATAAAGCCCTGCAGGCTAAGGAAGCCGGAGCGTTCGACGACGAGCTGGTGGATATCGCCCGGGGCTGACACCACGAAAACTCGCAGCGCTCAAGCCCGCCTTCGTTCCGGGCGGAAGCGTCACCGCGGGCAACGCCTGCCCGATCAACGACGGTGCCGCCGCGGTGGTCCTGGCCAGCGAGAGGATGCTCCAACGGCTGGGGCCGGATTTCGCCTTGCGTTATCTCGGTGCGGCCTCCGGGGCGAGCGATCCTGAAATTCTGGGCATGGCGGCGACACCCGCCTACCGGAACCTGGTCCGCCTGCTCGGCGAGGATCCCGCGCGCAGCGACGCGCTGATTGAATTCAATGAAGCGTTCGCGGTGCAGGCGCTGGCCTGCCTGGACGAATTGGGCATTGGCGAACACCGGGTGAACCGCCAAGGCGGAGCCTTGGCCCTCGGGCATCCCTACGGGGCCAGCGGTGCTGTCCTGGTCACTCGCTTATTCTGGCAGGCCCAGCAGGCCCGCATGCCGGGCCAGCGCGCCGTCGCGTTGATGGCCGCCGCAGGGGGCACGGGAAGCGCAGTCGCCTTCGAATCGATGCCCCGCAACCAGGATTAGAGGTTGAAGCCGAGCGCGCGCATCTGGTCGCGGCCGTCTTCGGTGATGTGCTCGGGGCTCCATGGCGGCATCCAGACCCAGTTCAGGCGGTAGGACTCAACGAGGCTCTGCAAGGCGTTTTCCACCTGGTCCTCGATGACCGGGGTCAGCGGGCAGGCCGCGCTGGTCAGCGTGATGTCGATCTCCAGGGCGCCGTCCTCGGCGAAGCGCAACCCGTACACGAGCCCCAGGTCGACGATGTTCACGCCGAGTTCCGGGTCGATGACATCCCGCAGGGCTTCTTCGATGTCCTCGATGGGCTTGGCAACCAGCGTTGCGGCCGCGTGCGTCGTTTCTGTCACGATTCTCTCCCCTGTTGCACTGTGAGTGAGGTATCCCTAACTGGAATACAGGGAACTATACGCACGATTTCGAGCCGCTGGCTACCTCCAGTCCCACTCAGTCGAAATCAGCCGTTCCCCTGCCGGCGCCGTCCGCCGGCGATGCCCGTGGAGCCAACGGCAAAGGGCGCCGCAGGAATCGAAATTCCTGCGGCGCCCTTCGAGGCTTGGCCTGGACTAGATGTTGAACCCGAGGGCCCGCATCTGGTCGCGGCCGTCATCGGTGATGCGTTCCGGACCCCAAGGCGGCATCCAGACCCAGTTCAACCGGTGCTCGTCGACGACGCTCTCCAGTGCCGAGGCCACCTGCTCCTCGATGATGTCGGTCAGCGGGCAGGCAGCGGTGGTCAGGGTGAGGTCCAGGATCAGCACACCGTCCTCGGCGTACTTCAGCCCGTACAGCAGCCCCAGGTCGACAATGTTGACGCCGAGTTCCGGGTCGATGACGTCCTTCAGCGCTTCCTCGACATCCTCCAGCGGAGTAGTCGTGGAACCCTTGCTCTGTTCCGTAGCTTCGCTCATGGGAACTTTCCTAACTAGGCGTTGACGTTCAGGAAGCGGTCGTAGCCTTCTTCTTCCAGGCGGTCGGCGAGCTCCGGGCCGCCCTGTTCAGCGATCTTGCCATCCACGAACACGTGCACGAAGTCCGGCTTGATGTAGCGCAGGATGCGGGTGTAGTGGGTGATCAGCAGGGTGCCCATCTGGTTCTCGTTCTGGGCGCGGTTGACGCCCTCGGAGACGATCTTCAGTGCGTCGACGTCGAGGCCGGAGTCGGTCTCATCCAGCACGGCGAACTTCGGCTTGAACAGTTCCAGCTGCAGGATCTCGACGCGCTTCTTCTCGCCGCCCGAGAAGCCCTCGTTCACGTTGCGCTGTGCGAAGTCGGCGTCGATCTTCAGCTTGCCCATGGCTTCCTTGACGTCCTTGGTCCAGGTACGCAGCTTCGGGGCTTCGCCGTCGATCGCGGTCTTGGCGGTGCGCAGGAAGTTGGTCATGGTCACGCCCGGGACCTCGACCGGGTACTGCATGGCCAGGAACAGGCCCGCCTTGGCGCGCTCGTCAACGCTCATCTCCAGCACGTCTTCGCCATCGAGGGTGATGGTACCGCTGGTGACGTTGTAGCGCGGGTGTCCGGCGATGGTGGCAGCCAAGGTGGACTTGCCCGAACCGTTGGGGCCCATGATTGCGTGGGTCTCATTGGTGTTGATGGTCAGGGTTACACCCTTGAGGATTTCCTTGGAGCCCTGCTCGGTGTCGATCGAGACGTGCAGGTCCTTGATTTCCAGAGTAGACATACGTCGTTCCGTTTCTTTCTAAAAAGCTGATGAAGACAGGTACTGACTAGTTCTCAGTCGCAGCCAATTCCATTTCGATGGTTTCGGTCAAGCGCTCCTGCAGAGCCTCGTCACCGATCTGCTGAACGATTTCGTTCAGGAAGCCGCGAACCACCAGTCGGCGTGCGGTCTTCTCATCGATGCCGCGGGCCATCAGGTAGAACAGGTGCTCGTCATCGAAACGGCCGGTGGTCGATGCGTGACCCGCACCGTCGATCAGGCCGGTTTCGATTTCCAGGTTCGGCACCGAGTCGGCGCGGGCGCCGTCGGTGAGCACCAGGTTGCGGTTCGCCTCGTAGGAGTCGGTGCCCACGGCTGCCTTCTGGATCAGCACGTCGCCAACCCATACGGTGTGCGCGTCCTTGCCCTGCAGGGCACCCTTGTAGAGCACGTTGGACTTGCAGTTGGCCACGGCGTGGTCAACGAACAGGCGGTGCTCCAGGTGCTGGCCGGCGTCCGCGAAGTACAGTCCGTACAGCTCGATCTCGGCGCGTTCGCCGGTGAAGCGTGCCGACGGGTTCACGCGCACCAGGTCGCCGCCGAAGGTGACGACGATGTGCTTGAACGAGGCGCCCTGGGCAACCAGCGCCTGCTGCGAGGAAGCATGAACGGCGTCATTCTCCCAGGCCTGCAGGGAGATCACGGTCAGGCGGGCATCGGCGCGGACATCGAATTCCACGTTCTGCGCCAGCACGGCGGAGCCGACGTGGTCCAGGATGATGGTCGCTTCGGTATTCTCCTCGGCAACCACGATGATGTGCTGCGCCGCGGCATCCATCGATTCGCCGGTGATGCGCAGGGTAGCCTGCACGCCTTCGGCGCCCTTCGGCACGGTGACGACCTGGGTGCTGGAAGCGTACTTCCAGGCATTGGCCGACACGCGGTCGTCCGGGGTGTGCGCAATGCCGTTGAGCACGTCATCGGCGGCCACCTCGGTCAGCACCACGGCATCGCTGCCGGTCAGCTCGACCTTCGGCGCGGCGCCGGTCAGCTCGTCGGTGTGCAGGCCCTTCAGCCGCTTGAGCGGGGTGAAGCGCCAGTCTTCTTCGCGGCCGGTCAGCTTGGCGAAGTCCTCGACCTTGTAGCTGGTCAGGCGGCCGGCACGGGAGGAGTCGGGAACGCCGACTCCGCCGCCGTGGCTGTGCGCCTTCGACGACGCACCGCCCAGCGGCGAGCCATCGTTGTCGTTGATCGGCGAGAGGTTCTCGCCCTCTTCGGTGAAACCGGGGATCGATGGCGCGCCGATGCGCGACTTCTCTTCCGGGATATGGGTGGTGGTCTCCGACATTCTTAGCCGACCGATCCTTCCATCTGAAGTTCAATAAGGCGGTTCAGTTCCAGCGCGTACTCCATTGGCAGTTCGCGCGCGATCGGCTCGACGAAGCCGCGCACGATCATTGCCATGGCTTCATCCTCGGCCAGGCCGCGGGACTGCAGGTAGAACAGCTGTTCCTCGGAAACGCGGGACACGGTTGCCTCATGGCCCATGGTCACGTCGTCCTCGCGGACGTCGATGTACGGGTAGGTATCCGAACGCGAAATCTGGTCAACCAGCAGCGCGTCGCAGACGACCGAGTTCTTGGTGCCCTTGGCGCCTTCCTGCACCTGGACCAGGCCGCGGTATGCCGAGCGGCCGCCGTTGCGGGCCACCGACTTGGCCACGATGGCGCTGGAGGTGTTCGGGGCGATGTGGACCATCTTCGAACCGGTGTCCTGGTGCTGGCCCTCGCCGGCAAAGGCGATGGACAGGGTCTCGCCCTTGGCGTGCTCGCCGACCAGGTAGACGGCCGGGTACTTCATGGTGACCTTGGAGCCGATGTTGCCATCGACCCATTCCATGGTCGCGCCCTCTTCGCAGACGGCGCGCTTGGTCACCAGGTTGTACACGTTGTTCGACCAGTTCTGGATCGTGGTGTAGCGAACGCGGGCGTTCTTCTTCACGATGATCTCGACCACTGCGGAGTGCAGCGAGTCCGACTGGTAGATCGGCGCGGTGCAACCTTCGATGTAGTGGACGTAGGAGCCCTCATCGGCGATGATCAGCGTGCGCTCGAACTGGCCCATGTTTTCCGTGTTGATGCGGAAGTAGGCCTGCAGCGGGATCTCCACGTGGACGCCCTTCGGGACGTACACGAAGGAACCGCCGGACCAGGTAGCGGTGTTCAGCGAAGCGAACTTGTTGTCGCCAGCCGGGATGACCGAACCGAAGTACTCCTTGAAGATGTCTTCGTGTTCCTTCAGGCCGGTGTCGGTATCCAGGAAGATGACGCCCTGGGCCTCAAGGTCCTCGCGCAGCTGGTGGTAGACGACCTCGGACTCGTACTGTGCGGCAACGCCGGAAACCAGACGCTGCTTCTCAGCCTCCGGGATACCCAGCTTGTCGTAGGTGTTCTTGATGTCCTCGGGCAGGTCTTCCCAGCTGGTGGCCTGCTTCTCGGTGGAACGCACGAAGTACTTGATGTTGTCGAAGTCGATGCCCGAGAGGTCTGGACCCCAGGTTGGCATCGGCTTGCGGTCGAAGTACTTCAGTGCCTTCTGGCGAAGGTTCAGCATCCATTCCGGCTCGTTCTTCAGAGCGGAGATGTTAGCTACTACATCCTTGTCGACACCGCGGCGCGCGTTGGCTCCGGCGTCGTTCTTGTCGGCCCAGCCGTATTCGTAATTACCGATTCCCTGGAGTTCAGGGTTCTTTTCCAGAATCTCGGAAATTACACCTGGGTCTGCAGACTCCTGTGCAATCTGATCCGTCATCGCGGCCTCTCCTGCTTCGTGAACTGAATTCGAGTTCTCTTCTCGGCGCGCATTGGCGCCTTTTCACGCCCCACTGGGATGTGGGTCGTGCACACGTGTCCGCCTCCGGCCAGGGTTGAGAGCCTACGCACATCAACCCCGATCAAGCGGGCGAACATTTCGGTTTCCATGTCGCAAAACACCGGAAACTCCCGTGCCAAGTCTTGTATTGGGCAGTGCCCCTGGCAGAGCTGGACGCTATGCATCAGGGCCGTAGCCACCTTGGTGTCGACCTTGCGGGTGTACCCGACAAAGCCGTCCGTGCTGAGCAGTTCGCTCAAAACGTCAGCCCTGGCTTCCAGACCTTCCACGCCGGCCAAGGCCTTGGCGTAGCGGTCCTCCATGGCCGCAAACCGATCGCGGGCAAACTTGCGGATCGCGTCCTCGCCGGCAGCTTCACCGAGCACCTTCAGCGCATCGGTGGCGATTTCCAAGTAATCGTTGCCGAGCTTGGCTTGCCCTCGGTGCGAAAGCACATATCTGCGGGACGGGCGTCCAGCACCCGTTTTCTGGTTGGCCACGAGCTTTACTTCGACGAGCCCCGCCTTGGACAGGGCATCAAGGTGACGGCGGACCGCCGCGGGCGTGAAGCCAAGCTTGCTGCCAAGCTCGGCCGCACTGACCGGTCCATCTTCGAGAACTGCGTTCAGGACCCGGTCGCGCGTGCGTTCCTCTGTATCACCCGCAGCACCGGCGACGGCACTGGTCGAGCTACTCACTGAGTTTGAATTAGATGAATACACAACACAATCATGCGTATATTTTCGCGATCAGTCTAGTAAGGAAGGACTTACTAAGGGCGGGCTTTCCCGCCTTGTAGATTCGCGGTTTTTGACCTGCTTCTAACATCTTCAATTCTCTCGCGTTGGCGCTGACAACTGAAGCGATGGTGACGAACCACTCAAGCTCGAGAGTTCGACATGACGTAGAATGCTGTGGTGTCTTCTGTTACCCCCAGCCTCGTCATAAATGAGCTGGCCAAAGATTTAGGTCCAGTTCCGGCCTTAGATAATCGCATGCTGCGAGTCCTCGAGTCGGTCTCACTCAAGGCCTACCCGGGACAAATCACCACCCTGCTGGGCTCCAACGGTGCCGGCAAGTCCACGACCCTGGCCTGCGCGCAGGGCTTGATGCGCCCCGATGGCGGCTCCATCGAGCTTCTGGGACAGGACCCCTACGGGGACAATCCGGACCTTCGCGCCCGGGTCGGCGTGATGCTGCAGGACGGCGGGCTTCCCCCGTCGATGCGCCCCGTGCCGCTCCTGCGTCATGTCGCTTCGCTCTACAGAAATCCGGTGGATATCGATGCCCTCGTCGAGCGCCTCGATCTGAATTCCTTCGGATCGCGCACCATTCGCCGCCTCTCGGGAGGCCAGAAACAGCGTGTGGCCTTGGCCTTGGCTTTGGCCGGAAACCCCGACGTGCTGTTCCTCGATGAACCGAGCGCCGGACTGGATCCCCAGTCCCGGCAGGTGGTCTTCGACCTGATCTCGGAGCTGCGTGACGCTGGCAAGGCAATTGTGCTGACTACGCACCTCATGGATGATGCGCAGCGCCTGAGCGACTATGTCTACATCATCGACAAGGGCTGCACGGTTGCCCAGGGCACCGTCTCGGAGCTCATCGCCCGGGCCCAGGAGGGCCACGATGCCCGGCCTGTCTCTTTCAGCGCCGAGGCCGGTTTGGCGCTCCCACAGCCACCGCTTGGCCTGTACCTCACGGAGACCTCTGCCGGCCAGTACCGCTTGGACGGAGTCAACTCCCCCGAGCACCTGAATTGGCTGACCAGCTGGTGGGCCAGGGAGTCGATCCTGCCAACCCAATTGAACTTGCAGTCACGCAGCCTGGAAGATGTATTCCTTGAGTTTGCGCAGAAGGAGGAACAGGCATGACCCAGGTCAGCACCGAATCCAATGCGGTTTCCCCGCTCAAGCGCATCCTGGTCCAGGGCAAGTATGAAGCGATCCAGATGCTCAGCAATGGCGAGCAGCTGATCCTGGCTGTGGTCATGCCGATGATTGCACTCTTTGTCCTGACTTTCACGGATCTGATTTCGGATATTGCAGAGCGCACCATTGATGCCGCGGTCCCCGGAGTCCTGGCGCTGTGCGTCATTTCCACCGCATTTACCGGCCAGGGCATCGGCACCGGATTCGACCGCCGCTATGGTGTTCTCAGAATGTTCTCCACCACCCCGCTGGGCAAGACAGGGCTGATTTTCGGCAAGGTCATCGCCGTGTTGACTGTGCTGCTCATCCAAGTTGTGTTGATCAGCGCCGTAGCGCTGCTGCTTGGCTGGCAACCGAATCCATGGGGCATCATCCCGGGGATTCTCTTCCTGCTCCTGGGCGCGGCGGCGTTCACCTCTCTAGGCCTGCTGATCGCAGGCACTGTGCGCCCGGAGGCGACGCTGGCCATCACCAACCTCGCCTGGATCCTGCTCGCGGGCGCCGGCGGCGTCCTCTACCCGCTGAGCATGGCACCGGAATGGTTGCAGCCCACGCTGAGTGCACTGCCATCCGCGGCGCTGGGCGATGCCATGCGCGATGCCCTGATCAACGGGCACTTCAACTTTCCCGGACTGATCTTCCTGGTGCTCTGGGCCGTTGCCGGCTCGTTCGCGGCCATCAAGAAGTTCAAATGGAACTAACCACCACACCAAGCCAAAAGGGATGATTTTCATGTCTTCAGACCTAGCCGCCAAGAGCTGGGCCGACAAGCTGCCAACGAAGGTAACCCGCCTCGTTCACGGTCTGGCGATCGCATCATTGATCTCCCAGATTGGCATCATTGTCACCGGTGGCGCAGTACGCCTGACCAAATCCGGCCTGGGCTGCTCGCAGTGGCCGAACTGCGTGCCCGGCTCCATGACCCCGGTTCCCGAGATGGGAATCCACGGCCTGATCGAATTCGGCAACCGCCTGCTGACCTTCGTCCTGCTGGTCATCGCCATCGCTTTTCTGGTTTCGATCTGGAACATGCGCAAGTCCCACACCACCTTGTACAAGCTGGGTCTGGTGCTGCTGATCGGCATCCCCGGCCAGGGCGTCATCGGCGGCATTACCGTCCTCACCAGCTTGAACCCCTGGGTTGTCTCGCTCCACTTCCTGCTTTCCGCGTCGCTGGTCGCTTTGGCCACCATCCTGGTCAACCGCACCCGCCGCGAACTCAAGCACGACGAGGCACCGGCCACCAGCAAGGCCATTGCGCAGGTCGGCACCCTGGTGCTGCTCCTGGCGAGCATCGCCATCATCATGGGCACCATTGTCACCGGCACCGGGCCTCATGCAGGCGATGCCGATGCACCTCGCCACATGTTCGATCCACGTATCGTCACCCCGTTGCACACCGGCCCGGTGTACCTGCTGATTCTCGCGACTATTGCGTTCATGGTTCTCGCCTACCGCACGACCGGCAACCCGAAGCTCCGCACCGCAGGCTGGTGGATGGTCGTTGCCATCCTGATCCAGGGAGCCATTGGATACATCCAGCACTTGAACGGCCTGCCGGTCGCCCTAGTGCTGCTGCACATGCTCGGGGCGAGCATGCTCATGGTTGCGGCGACCAACGTGTGGGATCGTGCGAGCCTCATGCCGAAGTCTGTGCGCGTCGAACAGGATTAGTTCCGCTCCACACAACGATGGGCGGCCCCCAACTTCTTGTTGGGGGCCGCCCATCGTTGTGTGGCAGGTATTTCCTACCCCTTTGGCGCAGGCCGCAGCAGCCCTGCAAGCCCTACGAAGAAATAGATCGTCCCGGCGACCCACAGGCCCAGCACCAGCATGCCCATGTCGAAGACCGCAGTAACCAGCAGCAGCGCACCGCAGGCCGTCAAGACCCAGTAGGCGGCGCGCAGGCCCATCATCGCTCCTGCGGCCGCCAGACCAAGGACCACCATGACTGTCACGCCCAGCACCCCGGTCCCCACGGTGCCCGTCACCAAACCAGCGAACAACGCGGCGGCAGGGGCGCCCGCAACCAGCCCGGCCACGATCCGCTGGGCCAAGAACTTGCGGCCCAGGGCCGGCTCCTGCCGGCGGTGGGATATCCCCGCAATCATCCATGCGGCGACGATCAGCGGCAGGAAAAAGATGCCGAGGTTGAAGCCGATGACGAAAGGCAAGGCCGTCACGATCAGGGCAGCAGCCGTGCAGTAAATGCGAGCGGCCCCGGATTTCACGAGCGATCCCGCCGCCACCATGATGCCGGGGAGCAGGAAGACCAGCATCAGTCCGGCACCCCAACGCGTGTTTACGTCGTAGTTGATCGAGCTCGAAAGCAGCCAATCCGGCCAGAACTCATCGATATTCGACGACGGGTAGATCCACGTGTCGACAACTGCGGCCAGCACTCCGGCAGCAAGCGCTACAAGACCCAGAACCCTGAGCTTCGAGCGGCGTTCTACTTCCGCCGCGCCGTCAGCGAAGTCCAACTGGACATCTGCGGCGATGGCTTCAACCGGCCCGAGAGAAGCAATGATCTGCGCATCACTGCGGCCGCGTTCTCTGGCTTCGTCAATATGCTCCGCAAGATCTGCAACCACGGCTTCACGCCGTGCTTGGGGAACGTTTCGCAGCTCCCGGTCTAGTGCCCGAAGATACTTGGCTGCCGCATCCTGGTTTTCAGTCGTGTTCATGTTGTCTCCCGAGTAGTTCGCCTACTTGCCCTGATATTTCATTCCAAACCGCATCAAATTGCCGCAGGTGCGACATTCCACGTTCGGTGATTGCGTAGTACTTCCGCCGCCGTCCAGTACTACTTCCCTCCCAGCGGGTGGTCACGAGGTCGGCTGACTTCATCCTCGCCAGCAAGGGATACAAGCTTCCCTCGCTGGCCGTCAGGTTGCGATCCACCAGCTCATCAGCCAGTTGAAGACCGTACTTGTCCCCCTGTGCCAGCAGAGCCAGCACACAGTATTCAAGGACGCCCTTGCGGATGTTCGTCGCAATCTTCTCGCCTTGATCTTCCATGGATGGAACTTTACCTTGCATAACAAGACTTGCATAGCAGGATAAGGAGTATTCCGCTGCGACAAGGGTTAAAAGAAACATCCGGCACCGAATCAAGTGATTCAGTGCCGGATGCCAAGATGCGGGAGAAGCCCTAGCCCAGAAGCGGGCTTCCGACGAACGGATCAATGGCCAAGGCCAGGAACACAATCGAAAGGTAGGTGATGGAGATATGGAAGACCTTCATGGCCTTGCGGTTGACCTCGGCAGGCTTGTGGTCGCGCTGAGCCTCGCGGTAGAGCACGTGGCACTCGTAGACGAACCATGCGCCGGCGCCGCCAGCGATCGCCGTGTAGACGATCCCTGCGCCGCCCAGTGGCACGAGCAGCAGCGAGCAGACCACAGTGGCCCATGCGTAGAGCACCACCTGGACGGAAACGCGGCGTGCGTTCGCGATGGCGCCCAGCATAGGAACCGAGGCTGCATTGTAGTCGTCGGCGTACTTCATGGAGAGCGGCCAGTAGTGCGGCGGGGTCCACAGGAAGATGACGAGGAACAGGATGACCGCTGGCCATTCAATGGTTTCCTTGACTGCGGCCCACGCAATCAATACCGGCATGCAGCCCGCAATGCCGCCCCAGACAATGTTCTGGGCGGTGCGTCGCTTGAGGATCATGGTGTAGAGAACTACGTACAGCAGGATCGCCGCGAGTCCCAAAGCGGTGGTCAGCGGGTTGGTTCCCACCCAGAGCACCACCAGTGAGGCAATGGCCATGGTCCACGAGAAGATCAGCGCTTCCTTGGGCGTCAGGTCGCCGGTGACCAGCGGACGGCCCTTGGTACGCTTCATGAGCTTGTCCATGTCGCGGTCGATGTAGCAATTGAATGCGCCCGAGGCGCCGGCGGCCATGGCGCCGCCAACAATGGTGGAAACCATGAGCCAGACCGGCGGGAAGCCGCGCTGGGCAAAGATCATGGTTGGAAGCGTGCTCACCAACAGCAACTCGATCACGCGAGGCTTGGTCAGTGCGAGATAGGCACTGGCCTTGCGCTTCAGAAAGTCGCCAGCGGATTCACCAGGCTGGCGCGATGCGCGTGGCACTGACAAGTCGGCGACACTTTGAGTCTTCAATTAAACGCACTCAGTTCTTCAAAGGATACAAGGACAGACACAACCATTCTACGTCGTATAGAAATTGAATGAAACTCCCCCCTATCAGGGATTCGGCCGAAACATGGTGATTTGAGTCAACTTGAGACCTTTGCGCAGGCCGTCAACACACACGAGCAGCCAGCCGGCAAGTAATGATCGACGAGCACACAGCCCACATGACGGCAGCACAGGTCGGGCGCCGGCGACGCAGCGGATGGAACCGGTCCGCGTCGGCACCCCGTCGTCGCGCGGCGGGAAACCGGCGGCAATCACCCGCGCGCCAGTGCTATTCACGGTGCATGGGCCGCGGCACAAACACTTAGAGATCAACGAACTTCCGAGCAGCCCAATCGCAGGAGAACAATACTCAAAATTGGTTGGATCCGTAGCCACAAATTCGAACTTTTGTAGATTGTGAGTTCACACTGCTTGCGCAAAAGACACCATCCACTGCACCGCCCACTCCTGCTGGCCGCTGGCCGGGGTTCCGGCCATGTCCCCTCGGATGCGATCCACCCAGTCCGCGCGGCCCGGAGAACCACTCACGAACTGTCGGCAACAGGTGCAAAACGGGCCGGCAAACGCAGTGAGTTGCCCGCGGACGCAAATCTTTGGGTGTCATCTTGCTTAACCCGCGCATCAAATGGGTGTTTCGCGATAGAGTTGAACCTGATTGCGCCGTCGCGACCAATGACCCCTTTTAAGCTCGAATACCGGGTACATAGGACCGACGGCGTATTGCGTGTCAGCGGGAGTTATTCTCCCGTCCAAGCCTGAATGGAAGGAACGCCGCAGTGGCGACTGAATCCTTAGTAGAAGAGTTCTCCCTCACCGAGTTGGACCGTAAAGCCATTGACACCACCCGTGTCCTGGCAGCCGATGCTGTTGAAAAAGTTGGCAACGGCCACCCCGGCACCGCCATCAGCTTGGCCCCGGCTGCATATCTGATCTTCCAGAAGCACCTGCGCCACGATCCGAAGGATCCAAACTGGATCGGCCGCGACCGCTTCATCCTTTCCCCCGGCCACACTTCGCTGACCCTGTACCTGCAGCTGTTCCTCTCCGGCTACGGCCTGGAAATGGAAGACATCGCAGCCCTGCGCACCTGGGGCGCCAAGACCCCGGGCCACCCGGAGTTCGGCCACACCGCCGGCGTTGAGATCACCACCGGTCCGCTGGGCCAGGGACTGGCCTCCGCCGTGGGCTTCGCCTACTCGCAGCGCCGCATGCGCGGCCTGCTGGATCCGGAAGCACCAGCCGGAACCAGCCCGTTCGACCACACCATCTACGTCATCGCCTCGGACGGCGACCTGCAGGAAGGCGTCACCTCCGAAGCCTCCTCGCTGGCCGGCCACCAGGAACTGGGCAACCTCGTGGTGATCTACGACGACAACAAGATCTCCATCGAGGACGATACCGACATCGCCTTCACCGAAGACGTCCTGGGCCGCTACGCCGCCTACGGCTGGCACACCCAGCGCGTGGACTGGACCGAGACCGGCGAATATGTTGAAGACGTCGCAGCGCTGGATGCGGCCATCCGCGCCGCCAAGGCCGAGACCGGCCGCCCGTCGATCATCTCGCTGCGCACCATCATCGGCTGGCCATCGCCGACCAAGCAGAACACCGGCGGCATCCACGGTTCCAAGCTCGGCGGCGAAGAAGTCGCCGGCCTGAAGAAGGCGCTGGGCTTCGACACCGAGAAGAACTTCGCCATCGAGGACGAGGTGCTGGCCCACGCGCGCCAGACCCTGTCCCGCGGCGCCGCCGCCCACGAAGTCTGGAACAAGGACTTCGACGCGTGGAAGGCCGCCAACCCGGACAGCGCCGCACTGCTGGAACGCCTGGAGTCGGGCAAGCTGCCCGAGGGCTGGACCGAGAAGCTGCCGGTCTTCGAACCGGGCTCCACCATGGCCACCCGCGCCGCCTCCGGCAAGGTCATCAACGCGATCGCCGACGAGCTGCCCGAACTGTGGGGCGGCTCCGCCGACCTGGCCGGATCGAACAACACCACCATCGACACCGCCAAGTCCTTCGCCCCCGAGCGCCGCTCGACTGATTCCTGGTCGGCCAGCCCGTACGGACGCGTGCTGCACTTCGGCATCCGCGAGCACGCCGCCGCCTCGATCGTCAACGGCATCGTGCTCTCGTCCCCGACCCGCGCGTTCTCCGGCACCTTCCTGATCTTCTCCGACTACCAGCGCCCGGCCATCCGGCTGGCGGCGCTGATGGGCGTGCCGTCGATCTTCGTGTGGACCCACGACTCCATCGGCCTGGGCGAAGACGGACCGACCCACCAGCCGGTGGAGCAGCTCGCCAGCCTGCGCGCCATCCCGAACTTCGACGTGATCCGCCCGGCGGACGCCAACGAGGTCGCCTACGCCTGGCGCGGCATGCTGGAACTGACCGGCACCCCTTCGGGCATCGTGCTCTCGCGCCAGAACCTGCCGATCTACGACCGTTCGGCTGCCGGCTTCCGTCCGGCCGAAGGCGCCCTGAAGGGCGGCTACATCCTGGCCGAGGCAGTGCGCGACGGCGCAGAGGTAACCCCCGACGTCATCCTGATCGCCACCGGCTCCGAGGTCGAGCTGGCCGTCGAGGCCCGCGAGGAACTCGCTGCCAAGGGCCTTGCCGCGCGTGTCGTCTCGCTGCCGAGCCATGAGTGGTTCGCCAAGCAGGACGCCGCCTACCGCGAAGAGGTGCTGCCCGCCGCGGTCGCCGCCCGCGTCTCGGTCGAGGCCGGCGTAGCCCAGGGCTGGCGCGAACTGGTCGGCGCCCACGGCGAAATCGTCTCGCTGGACCACTTCGGCGCATCCGCCGACTACAAGAAGCTCTACTCGGAGTTCGGCATCACCACCGCGGCCGTGGTGGCCGCCGCCGAAACCTCCGTCCAGAACGCCTCCAACTAAGGAACTCAAGAACACATCATGAGCAACCCCAACACCCAGGCACTCACCGACGCCGGAGTATCCATTTGGCTCGATGACCTGTCCCGCGAACGGCTCACCAGCGGATCGCTGGCCGCGCTGATCGAAGAGAAGAACGTCGTCGGCGTCACCACCAACCCCGCGATCTTCGCCGCCGCCTTGTCCAACGCCGAGGTCTACGGCGACGCCATCGCCGCGCAGCGCCACCGCTCCGTGGAAGACGCGATCACCGAGATCACCAGCGACGACGTCGCCTCCGCCTGCGACCTGTTCAAGGGCATCTACGAGGCCAGCAACGGCTTCGACGGCCGCGTGTCCATCGAGGTGGACCCGCGACTGGCCCACGAGACCGCCCCGACCATCGCGCAGGCCAAGGCGCTGTACGAGCGTGTGGACCGCGAGAACGTGCTGATCAAGATCCCCGCCACCGTGGAAGGCCTGGAAGCCATCAGCGAGACCATCGCCGAGGGCATCAGCGTGAACGTCACCCTGATCTTCTCGCTGGAACGCTACCGCGAGGTCATCAACGCCTACCTGATCGGACTGGAGAAGGCCCACGCCAAGGGGCTGGACCTGTCCAAGATCCATTCCGTCGCCTCCTTCTTCGTCTCCCGCGTGGACACCGAGATCGACAAGCGCCTGGACGCCCTGGGCACCGAGGCCGCCGCCGCGGTCCGCGGCCAGGCCGGCGTGGCCAATGCGCGCCTGGCCTACCAGGTCTTCGAGGAATCCTTCACCTCGGCCCGCTACGAGGTGCTGGCCAACGCCGGCGCCAACGTGCAGCGCCCGCTGTGGGCCTCCACCGGCGTGAAGGACCCGGCCTACCCGTCCACCCTGTACGTCACCGAGCTGGCGGCCCCGCAGACCGTGAACACCATGCCGGAGAAGACCCTGGACGCCACCGCGGCCGAAGCGCAGGTGCGCGGCAACGCGATCGCAGGCAACTACGACGCCGCGAACCGCGTGCTGGACAAGCTCGCGGCCCTGGGCATCGACTACAACGAGGTCGTTGACCTGCTGGAGGTCGAGGGCGTGAAGAAGTTCGAGGACGCCTGGAACGAACTGCTCCAGGATATGTCGGTGGCCCTGAAGGGAGCCAAGTAGATGGAACTGGGTCTGGTCACTTCCGGCGACGCACTGAAGTCGGTCGATGAGCTGCTTCCGCAGCTGATCGAGGCCCGCATCGGCAGCCGCATCGCGGCGCAGGATGCCACCATCTGGGGACCTGCCGCGGAGGCCGAATCGGCCATCCGCCTGGGCTGGGTCAACCCCTTCGACGCCGCGCAGCAGCTGGTCCCTGCCATCCTGGAATTGCGCGGGCAGCTGCAGGCCGAGGGCCTGACCCGCATCGTGCTGTGCGGCATGGGCGGCTCCTCGCTGGCCCCGGAGGTCATCGCCGCGCATGACGAGGTCGACCTGGTCATCTGCGACACCACCGACCCGGCCATGCTGCGCCCAATCCTCGCAACGGACCTGGAGCGCACCGTGGTGGTCGTGGCCTCCAAGTCCGGCTCCACCGTGGAGACCGACTCGCAGCGCCGCGCCTTCACCGCCGCCTTCCAGGCCGCCGGCATCGACCCGGCCACGCGCCTGGTGCTGGTCACCGACCCGGGCTCCCCGATGGACAACCCCGACGGCGTGCGCGCGGTCTTCAACGCCGATCCGAACGTGGGCGGACGCTACTCCGCGCTGACCGCCTTCGGCCTGGTGCCCACCGGCCTGGCCGGCGCGGACATCGAGGCGCTGATCGAGGAGGCCGGCCTGCTGCACGACGTGCTGGCCACCGACGACGAGGACAACCTGGCCTTCCACCTGGGCGCGGCCATGGCCACCGCCGGGCGCGACAAGCTGGTCATCGCCGGCGTGGGCGACGCCCTGCCGGGCTTCGGGGACTGGGCCGAACAGCTCATCGCCGAATCCACCGGCAAGGACTCCAAGGGCGTGCTGCCGGTGGTGGCGCACCCCGGGGCCCCGGAACTGCGTGATCCGGCCGCCGACGTGCTGCCGCTCTACGTCTACGACGAGCTGCCCGAGGAGATCGACGAGGAAGCCACCGCGGTGCATTTCAGCGCCCCGCTGGGCACCAGCTTCATGATCTTCGAGTACGCCACCGCCGTGGCCGGCTACCTGCTGGGCATCAGCCCCTTCGACCAGCCGGACGTGGAGGCCGCCAAGGTCGCCGCCCGTTCGCTGCTCGACGCCCCGGCCGCCTCCGCCCCGGATGCGGTGGACGGCCCGGTCGAGCTGTTCGGCACCTCCGCCGCCACCCTGGCCGGAGCGCTGGACGAGCTGGCCGCCGCGCTGCCGGACAACGGCTACCTGGCGGTGCAGGCCTACCTGGACCGCATCGGGGACTCGGAACTCGAAGGGCTGCGCGACGCGCTGGCCGCCAAGACCGGCCGCCCGGTGACCTTCGGCTGGGGGCCGCGCTTCCTGCACTCCACCGGCCAGTACCACAAGGGCGGACCGGCCCAGGGCGTGTTCCTGCAGCTCACCGCCGACCACCGCGAGGACCTGGAAATTCCCGGCCGCCCCTACAGCTTCGGCGGCCTGATCACCGCCCAGGCCAGCGGCGACGCCGGGGTGCTCTCCGATGAGAAGCACCACCGCCCGGTGTTGCGCGTGAACCTCACCGACCGCGCGGCCGGCATTGCGGCCCTGCTCGAGGCGGCGAAGTAACCGCAAATGAGCAATCCACTACGCGACGCCCGCGACCGGCGGCTTAACCGCATCGCCGGTCCGGGCGCGCTGGTGTTCTTCGGAATCACCGGCGACCTTGCCCGCAAGAAGCTGATGCCGGCGGTCTACGACCTGGCCAGCCGCGGCCTGCTGCCCCCGAACTTCGCCATCGTCGGCTTCGGCCGCCGCGACTGGTCCGAGCAGGACTTCGCGGCCCAGGCCCGCGAATGGATCCTGGCCAGCGCTCGCACCCCGTTCAACGAGACGGTGTTCGCGCAGCTGGCCTCCGGCATGCGCTTCATCTCCGGCGCCTTCGACGACGACGAAGCCTACGAGCAGCTCTCCGCCACCCTGGACGAGCTGGCCGAAACCCGCTCCACCGGGCGCAACCACGCCTTCTACCTCTCCATCCCGCCGAGCTGGTTCGACGTGGTCTGCGAAAAGCTCTCCGAGCACAAGCTGGCCAATGACGCCAACGAGGGCTGGGAACGCGTGGTCATCGAGAAGCCCTTCGGCCACGACCTGGCCAGCGCGCGCGAGCTGAACGAGATCGTCGAATCGGTCTTCCCGCCGGATGCCGTCTTCCGCATCGACCACTACCTGGGCAAGGAGACGGTGCAGAACCTGCTGGCGCTGCGCTTCGGCAACCAGATGTTCGAGCCGCTGTGGAACAACAAGTACGTGGACCACGTGCAGATCACCATGGCCGAGGACATCGGCATCGGCGGCCGCGCGAGCTACTACGACGGGGTGGGCGCGGCCCGCGACGTCATCCAGAACCACCTGCTGCAGCTGCTGGCGCTGACCGCCATGGAGGAGCCCATCAGCTTCGACGCGGACCACCTGCGCAGCGAAAAGGAAAAAGTGCTCGCCGCGGTCAAGCTGCCGCAGGACCTGGGCGCCGCATCCGCGCGCGGCCAGTACACCTCCGGCTGGCAGGGCGGCGAAGAGGTCGTCGGCTTCCTGGACGAGGAGGGCTTCAACCCCAAGTCCAAAACCGAGACCTACGCGGCGATCCGGCTGAACATCAACACCCGCCGCTGGGACGGGGTGCCGTTCTACCTGCGTGCCGGCAAGCGCCTGGGACGCCGCGTCACCGAGATCGCGGTGGTGTTCAAGAAGGCCCCGAACCTGCTGTTCACCGACCACAAGGACGACGAGTTCGGGCAGAACGCGTTCGTGATCCGGGTGCAGCCCGACGAGGGCGCGACCATCCGCTTCTCCTCCAAGGTGCCCGGCACCCAGATGGAGATCCGCGACGTCACCATGGACTTCGGCTACGGCAACGCGTTCACCGAGTCCTCCCCGGAGGCCTACGAGCGGTTGATCCTCGACGTGCTGCTGGGCGAGCCGCCGCTGTTCCCGCGCCACGAAGAAGTCGAGCAGTCCTGGCGCATCCTGGATCCCTTCGAGGAATACTGGGCCGCGCAGCCCGAGCAGCCCGACCCCTACGCCCCGGGATCCTGGGGCCCGGCCAGCAGCGACGAGCTGATGGCCAAGGACGGAAGGACGTGGCGACGCCCATGATGATCGAACTTCCCAACACGACCACCAACAAGGTCGCCAAGAAGCTGCTCTCCTCGCGCCGCACCCACGGCGTGGTGGCCCTCTCCCGGGTGCTGACCCTGGTGGTCATCACCCGCGAGGGTTTCGCGGAGAATGCCATCGAGGCCGCCAACCTGGCCAGCCGCGAGCACCCCTGCCGCATCATCGTGGTGGTGCGCGGCTCCGCGCAGGGCGAGAACCGGCTGGACGTGCAGATCCGCGTGGGCGGCGACGCCGGCGCCTCCGAGGTCATCGTGATGCGCACGCACGGCCCGGACATGGTGGCCGACGAGGCGCTGATCTCCGCGCTGCTGCTGCCTGACGCGCCGATCGTGGCCTGGTGGCCGCACGGCGTGCCGGTCGAC
>SMEN01000163.1_pt1 | contig 26793 bp, 24 predicted proteins | sample 2456271 | NCBI WGS metagenome assembly SMEN01 (sample SAMN10132593, study PRJNA489261) | soil metagenome | isolation source: day1 control-loamy sand soil ammended with raw manure from dairy cow... | place: USA | collected 2015-04-01 | reverse complement strand
TCGTGGTGGCTTCCGGGCATCTGCCTGATCCTCACCGGCTGGTGCGCCCACCAGGATGTCTCCCTGATCAGCTGGTACCAGCAGCAGCGGCTGCTGAGCGAATTCGAATCCATGCTCGTCATGGGCAGCTATCTGCTCGGCATGATCCCTGCGCTGATGTTCGGCGGCCCGCTGGCTGACCGCTTCGGGCGAAAGCCCTTCACCCTGGCTGCATTGGCTTTCTCGATCCTCGGATCCGTGGCCCTGATGGGCGGCTGGTACACCGAAGCGGGCCTGTACCTCGGACGCGTTTTCACCGGGCTGGGCATGGGGCTTGCCATGGTGGCGGTCACCAGCTGGGTCAAGCTGATCAGCCCCGGGCCGGCAGGCGCAACCCGCGCGGCGCTGTGCACCTCGGCCGGCTTCGCCATCGGCCCGGCGATCTCCGGTGCGATTGTCGGGGCCAGCCAAAGCCCCGAACTCGCCTATGCTGTCCACGCAGTCGCCACGCTGGCCTGGCTGTTGCTCATGCTCACCGCCAAGGAGGAACAACCAGCCGTCCTGCGCCAGGTGGATCCGGCGGCTGCTGCCCCTGCTGCGCACCAGATGCGGACCAGCACGGCGAACATGAAGCGATTCACCCGGCTGGTGCTGCCCGCAGCCCCCTGGGTCTTCGGGATGGCGGCCACGGGGTTCGCGGTGGTCCCCGCCCTGACCGCTGAACCGGGCCAATCCAGCCTGCTGTATTCCACGATCGCCGTGGTGGTCACAATGGGCATGGGCGCCGCGATCCAGCCGCTGATCCGCCGTTTCAACGATGTCAGCCGGGTGGGCCTGCTGCTCGGGGGACTGGGCGTCGCCCTGGCCGGCCTGCTACTGATGGCGAACGGCATCCTGCTGGTGGCGGGCTTGAGCCAGGTGCTGGATCTGGCTGGCACGCTGTTCGCCCTGTGGCGGCCGATGGCCCATCCGGCACTGTTTGTAGGAGTATTGGCATTGCTCTGTGCACTGTCCATGATTCAAGTGTTCCGAGCGCAAAAGTATCTGCCAGCACGACGGTCGCGGTCGGTCATCAGCGAGACCCAGGGCGGCTAGCTAGATAGAAATTTTCCGAGTATATCAGGGGGATTCGAGCAGAAACTTGCGGTATATCTATGGAATTTCCAGGCTGGCGCAGCTATTGCACTTTGATGATCTCCACGGTATCTGACTTGCCCGAGGTGTGATCAAGAGCCGTGATCTACCGCCGTGGATAACCCTCGATCCACTAACTCAATGCCCAGCAGCCAAATGCTGACCCCCTGCCTAGCAGCCGTGCACCATCACCTTGCAGGCCCGGATGTGGTCCTTGGACGTCGAGTTCTGCGGCAAAAACTTGACGGTGATCTATGCCGATGAGCGCCAACACCTCGCACGGTTCGGCGAGCTGTAGGCCTAAGCTCACCTGTTCACCGGCCCGTAGCGCGAACTGCAGCTGAATACTTGCGCGACCACGATGGACCGGAACCTCGAACCGGTGCGCGGGCATGCTACCTGAGCCCTCCGTATCCTTCCGATGACCGGAATAGCGCTCTGGGCAACTCCCGGTTCTGCATACCAAAGCACCTCCGACCACAGCGTGTCTACTGCGGTCGGAGAAGAATCGGAGAAGGGTCGCAGATATCAGGCTAGACAGATAAATCTAGGAAGTCAGCTCTGCCGTGTTGGCAACGTCGGCAAACGACACCGCGCCTTGGAAATTCATCGACTGCAGTACGGCATCAATGGTGCGCGGCCCATCCTGGTTCAGACAAGCGCCGGCCACGAAGCGATCCGGGCGCAGCAGGAGCATCGGCGTTGGTCGATCATCGAACCATTTCTTCAGACGCCCCGTGATATCGGATAGCACCAAAGTGTCCTCGCTCATGTCGCGCTTGGCCCAGCTGTACTGGGTTTCGGGAACGACTGCGACGAGCTGCGCACCCAATTCCTTGAGCTTGGCCAGACTTTCGGCAGGCAAGACGTCGACCGGATCGTTGCCCCAGACCAAGAGTGTCCACCAGCTGCCGACGGCATCATCGAGCTTGGCAACACCTAGTTCATCGGTGCGCACGTTCGGTTGGATGAATTGCACACCGACCGGAGAAGTCCTGGTATTGGCGGTGCTGACCGGGATCAGCTTGCTGCTCAGCTTGGCATCCGCGGTGCCGGCTGCAGCGGTGGTTGGATCCGCCAGCACTCCGCGCGTGTATCGTGGCATCGGCTTGAAGCGCATGTCGGCGAAGTAGCTCTTGACCGAGGGGAAGAGGTTCAGCACGCCGGAAGCCACATCCCGAGCAATGACGCCGGCTGGGTTGGTGATCTTAATGATCTTGCCCATGGTCAGCGAAAGGTCGACCATGGCCTTGGCATGATCCTTCCGCTCGGCAGTATAGGTATCGAGCAAGCGGTCGCCCGCCTGGCCGGAAAGCACCGAGGCAAGCTTCCAACCGAGGTTGGTGGCATCGCGCATGCCCGAGTTCCATCCCTGGCCCATCCACACTGGCATCAGGTGCGCAGCGTCGCCCGCGATCAGCTGGCGGCCGTGGCGGAAGGAATCCGCCACGCGTGCGTGGTGGGTGAAGACACGGCGCCGGATGAAGTCCAAGCTGGAAGGATCGGGCACGTGGTCGGCCAGCATCCGATTGACGAAGGACGGCTCGGTGGCCATCTCTTCGGTCTCGTCCTCGTGGAGCATGAATTCCCAGCGGCGAACAGCGTGCGGCAGGCCGATGGAAACATAGGGGCGCTTCGGATCCGCGCCCAGGAACACGTTCGGGGTTCCCAATGGGTCGTTGTTGACGTCGACCACGAGCCAGCGGGTTGCGGGGGATTCGCCCTTGAAGCCGAAGCCCAGGCGCTTGCGCGTGGGAGACTTGCCGCCTTCGCAACCGACCAGGTACTGCGCCTCGAAGGTCTGCACTTCCTGCTGGCCTGCCGCACCGACGGTATTCACCGTAGCGGTGACCTTGTCGGCGGTTTCCGCAACTTCCAGGACTTCGTGGCCAAAAAGCACCCTGACGTGTTCAAAGCGGGCGAGTCCCCCGAAAAGTTCCCGGTCGACTTCTGGCTGGATGAATCCGTGCTTGCGTTCCCAGCCGAATTCATCGGTCTGCGGGTTGTTGATGATGATTGACTTGCCACGCCCGTTCACGAGCCTCATGATGTGCTGCGGCGTGGTGTGCGGGCGGACCTGATCGACCAGACCGACGGTCTGGATCGTGCGCAGCGATTCATCGTCGAGTCCCACACCGCGCGGATAGTCAATTAGCGTCTCGCGGGTTTCCAGGACGGTTACCGACCGCCCGTACATGCCCAGAATATTGGCGAGCATCAGCCCGGTAGGGCCGGCGCCGATAATGATGACGTCGCTGTGGTGTGGTGCGGTCTCAGCCATTGAAATCTCACTTTGTGTCATTAGCGCACATTTTTGAACTATATGTGCACTCCTTATGCGATCCATGACACCACCATCTGTGATGCGGGTCAATGCCGTGTTCCATTATGCAGAACGAAAATGACCCGGAGAGGTTCTAGATCTGGATCGCCCGGGATAGGTCAGCTCCGGTGAGTTGCAATCTCTGGATCGACCCGGAGGCCTGCTGTTCGCTCACGGTAATGGCATTGAGGCAGGCAATGGGCTGTCCGGTTCCCAAATTCAGTGGAACGGCAAGGCCGTGCATATTCTCTTCAATTTGCCCGAAGCTCTGCGCGTATCCGAGCTTGCGTATTGCGCGTACCTGCTCTGAATCGCTCGGGTCTTCGGGTCCAGCTGCCTGCAGCGCAAGTCCAGCAGCGCCGCGGTTGATCGGATGGTGCGAGCCCTCTGAGAAAGCTACGTGGTAGGTGCCATGGCGTGGGGATACTACCGCCAGGGCCACGGCGATATTTGCTTCGCGCACCAGCAGGGAAACGGTGATGCCCAAATCATCGGCGGCATTGCGCAACAACGGAAGCGCTACGGTGCGCAGGTGCTGGTGTCCGGCGGCGGCAAGGGAAAGTAGGCCAGCCGCGCCTCGATACCGGTTATCCTCCCCGCGATGCAACATGTTTTCGTTGCACAGGGTGTTCAGGATGCGATAGGCCACCGTGCGATGCACATTGGCACGCAGTGCCACCTCAGCAATGGACAGGCCGTCCTTGGACTCTGTGACCTGGCGCAGGATCGATAGTCCTCGGGCCAGGGTCTGCGAGCCCGAGGTGCGGGAGGAAGGAGCGGAAGCGTCTTTGTTCACGCTTAGATCATGGCACAGTCGGAATCCGAATCAGCGCGGTCGCAAGTTTTCCGGACTTCGAGCCATGGATGCAGCGGATACAACGATGAACGGGCGCGGCGACCGTGCGAGTCCTTCCCGCCGGTGGCGCGCTCTCCGACGCCCGGGCGAAGCGCGCATATCCGCGCATCTGGCATTAGAGGCACCACGAGCACCGGCCGGATTCGCGTTGTTCAATGCGAATCCAGCCGGTGCTCGTGCCGGGAAGGCCGCTTGGCTTGTTGCTTGGCAGCAGCCTACTTGGCTGCTGCCAACTGCACTGCGACGTCAACGATCATGTCTTCCTGGCCACCGACGTATCCGGCCTTGCCGACCTCTTCGAGGATCTTGTAGGCAGGAACGCCGTAGCGTTCTGCGGCGCGCTCGGCGTGGATCAGGAACGAGGAATACACCCCGGCGTAGCCCTGCATGATCGAGGCGCGGTCCATGATCGGCATGCGGGTGATGAATGGCTTGACGATGTCTTCCGCCGCCCCCATCAGTCCCTGAATGTCGACGCCGGTCTTGATGTCCAGGCGGTCGAATGCGGCGGCGAGGACCTCGGTGGGCGAGTTGCCGGCGCCCGCGCCCAACGCCATCAGGGTGCCGTCGATCTGCTTGGCCCCGGCGCGTACCGCGAAGACCGAGTTGGCTACGCCGAAGCTCATGTTCTGGTGGCCGTGGAAGCCGACCTGCGCGTCGTTGCCGAGCTCTGCGACCAGCGCAGAGACGCGATCGGAGACATCGTCCAGGATCAGCGCGCCGGCGGAGTCGACCACGTAGACGCATTGGCATCCGGCGTCGGCCATGATGCGTGCCTGCTTGGCCAGTTCTTCGGGGGAGACACGGTGGGAGAGCATGAGGAAGCCGACGGTTTCCATGCCCAGCTTGCGGGCGTGCTGGAAGTGCTGGATCGAGACATCTGCTTCGGTGCAGTGGGTGGCGATCCGGGCCACGGATGCTCCTGCGTCGTAGGCCTGGTTCAGGTCGTGGATGGTGCCCAGCCCAGGCAGCATCAGTACCGCGATCTTGGCCTGCTTGGCCTCGTCCACGGCGGCCTTGATCAGATTCAGTTCGGGGGTGAGCGAGAAGCCGTAGTTGAAGGATGAGCCGCCCAGGCCGTCGCCGTGGGTGACCTCGATGACCTCGACCCGGGAGTCATCCAGGGCGCGGACCACCGAGCGGACGTGCTCTTCGGTGAATTTGTGGCTCATGGCGTGCGAGCCGTCGCGCAGGGTGGTGTCGGTCAGGCGGATGTCGAAGGTGGTGTCCAGTGGTGCAGTCATGATGCGCGTCCCCTTATTGTCTAGTTCACCGACGCGGCGGTGCGCGCGGCGTCGATCTTGTCCGAGAGCAGGTCGGCGGTGCGGGTGGCTGCTGCGGTGATGATGTCCAGGTTGCCGGCGTATTCGGGCAGGTAGTCGGCCGCTCCTGCGACCTGGACCCAGATGCCGACCCGGCCGTTACCGCCCCAGTCCTCGCGGGCTTCCTCAAACTGCGGTTCCAGACGCAGCTGGTAGCCGGGCACGTAGTCGCGGATGTCGTCGGCTGCCTGCTCGATGGCGGCGCGGATCTTGTCTTGAGTGGCGCCGGGAGCGGCGGCTTCGGCTGGGATCATCGCGTAGATGGTGTTGCGCATCATCATCGGCGGTTCTACCGGGTTGATGATGATGATCGCCTTGCCGCGCTTGGCTCCGCCGACAACTTCCAAGGCCTTGGCGGTAGTCTCGGTGAACTCGTCCACGTTGGCACGGGTGCCCGGGCCGGCGGACTTCGATGCGATGGAGGCGACGATTTCCGCGTATTCCACGGGAACGACCGAGGAGACCGCGGCGACGATCGGGGTGGTGGCTTGGCCGGCGCAGGTGATCATGTTGACGTTCATGGTGTCGGTCAGCGAATCCAGGTTCACCACCGGTGCCAAATACGGGCCGACGGCGGCAGGGGTCAGGTCGATGGCGTGGATGCCGGCGGCCTTGTACTTCGGGGCGTTGGCCTCGTGGGCCTTGGCGCTGGTGCACTCGAACACGAAGTCCGGCAGCTCTTCCTGGGCCAGCAGCCAGTCCACGCCTTCGGCGGAGGTGGTGATGCCCAGACGTTTGGCTCGGGCGAGCCCGTCGGAGGCCGGGTCGACACCGATCATGTACTTGACCTCGACGTTGGTCGAGCGGCGCATGATCTTGAACATGAGGTCGGAACCGATGTTTCCGGAACCGACGATGGCGGCTGTTTTCTTGGCCATGAGGGCAGCTTCCTTAGCTTGTGGGCACGAATGCGGATGGGGCAGCGGGTAGGCGCTACTAGGAGAAGTTGATGGTGAGCGAGCCGAGGTTTCCGAAGTCCGCGGTGGCGGTGGAGTCGGCGACGACCGGCAGGGATCCGGTAAAGGAGCCGGGCAGGATCAGCTGGCCCGCTTCCAAGGCGACGCCCTGTTCGCCCAGGACGTTGGCCAACCAGGCCAGCGGGGCGACCGGGTCGCCCATCACGGCGTTGCCCTTGCCCGTGGCGACCTTGTGGCCATCGATGAGCAGCGAGCACTCGACATCGGCAAGGTCCTCGACACGCACATCCAGCGGGGTGGTACCCACGGCGATCGCCCCGCAGGAGGCGTTGTCCGCGACGGTGTCCACCAGCCTGATGTTCCAGTCCTCCACCCGGGAGTCGATGATCTCGATCGCTGCGTAGACCTCACCGATGGCGGCGGCGGCTTGTTCGCGGGTGATGCCCGGACCGGCGAGGGTTTCCTTGAGGACAAAACCGAACTCGGGTTCGACCTTGGGGGAGATGAAGGAGTCTGCCGGGATGGTGGCATCATCGTGGTGGACCATGTCGGCGAAGAAGTAGCCAAAGTCCGGCGAGTCCACGCCCAGCTGCTTCTGCATGGCGAGCGAGGTCAGCCCGACCTTGCGCCCGGCGAGCACGCGGCCATTGGCCACGTGGTGCTGCAGCTGCAGCTCCTGGACCTGGTACGCATCTTCCAAGGTCATTTCCAATACGCGATCACGCAACGGCGGAACCGGGACCTTGGTCTCGGTGGCGTCCAGCAGTTCGCTGGCCAGACGCTTGATGAGTTCGCTGCGTGGGGCTTCGGAGGAGTGGTCGCTTGCCCAGTCCGCTGCGCCTGCTTGTGACGCTTGAGTCATTACTTGATCACCGCTGTCGTTACGCCGAATCCGGCAATGTATTCCTTGATTGGTTTGTAGAACTCGTAGGTGACCTCGTAGTCACCGCACGCCTTGAGCGCAGAGTAGGCCGCGACCCAGGTGCGTACCTCGTGCGATGAGTGGCCTGCGACGGCATCCATCTCGTCCGGGTTCAGCGCATCAAATCCGATGACGTCCCCGGACTTGCAGATTTCCAGGAATGCCTGATCCCACTCGGGGTTCAGCTCCATGATGTCCGCTTCGCCCTTGGCGAAGGCGACCGCTGTGTCGATGGTGCGCTGCTGACGGGCGGCGCGGGCCTCTGGGGTCGGCTTGCGTCCGTTGGTGAGGAACGCGCGCTGCTCTTCGGTGGCGGTTGCGATCTGCGGCACAGGCGGGTCGTGGGAGAGGCCACCCGAACCGATGAACAGGACCTTCTTGTCGGTGTTCTTGAAGAACTCTCCGACTGCCTGGCCGAACTTGCGCACTCGCGTAACCTTCGAGAATGGACGTGCCACGGAGTTGATGAAGATCGGGATCATCGGCTTGTCGGCAAGGTTCCCGTACATGATCTCCACTGGCTGGACTGCGCCATGGTCAACTTCCATCTTGCGGCTAATCGCGGTGTCGATGTCCTGGTCGATGACGTACTGCGCGAGCTCTTCGGCGATGCTGGTCGGAACGTTAATCGGTCCCTCCCACGAATCGTAGTCTCCGGTGCCCAGTGCTTCGTAGCCGATGCAGAACGGCGGCATCAGGTCGTAGAAGAACCCGTTGTAGTGGTCGGGGCCGAAGTTGATGATCAGGTCCGGATCGAAGTCCTTGACGAAGGCGCGGGCCTGCGCGAAGGCAGCTTCAACTGCAGCTTTGACGTCAGCTGGTGGGTTGGTGTGTTCCAACAGCGGACTGTGGGACATACATAGCAATGCCTGGGGCACGATGTTCTCCTTGAGCTAGCGGCAGACTAAACGAGTCAATAATGGCTTATTATCCATTTCACTCGGTTAGGAACAGCGGTGCTAGTTTGCGTTCCATCAGTCGGAACACTGGAACATATTTAGCGGCGCACAGATTCGCAGGCTATTCATCAGCACGCACAAAAAGGTGGGGGTTGAAGAAGCAACGACTTCTTCAACCCCCACCTTTACGGGATGCAAGGATTATGCGTGGCGCTTGAGATACGCGCTTATTACTTCGTTGAACTCCTCGGCACGCTCAACCTGGGACCAGTGGCCGCACTGGCTGAAGATGTGGGCGTCCGCATTTGGGATCAGATTCAGCAATTCCCAGGTGCGCGATACGGGGATGACTACATCCTGCACACCATGGATCAGCAGTACCGGAATATTAAGCTTAGCCAGAACATCGAAATCCAGTGGCAGCTCATTGCGGTCGCGGTCGCGGGCGGCAACCACATCGGCCAAACGCTCGCTGGCGGTGTCATTCAAAGCCGACTGGTATCGCAGGGACACCAGCTCATCGGTGACCAACGACTTATCTACAACGAACATTTCCAAGGTGTTGCGGATGCCTTCTTCGGTCAGCACCGGGTTGGAGTGACCCTTCAGCGCACCGGTGAGCTTGGCTCCGCCTGTACCCATCGAGACGATGCCGAGCAGGCGCTCAGGGAAATCAATGGCGAATTGGAAAGCCAGCCAGCCGCCCAGGGAGTTGCCGACGATCCATGTCTTTTCGATGCCCAGGGCGTCCAGAGTGCGTACCGCATGGCGGACCCATTCCTTGATGCCGTACTGGATTCCTTCTGCGGCGACAGTTTGGCCGTAGCCGACTGAGTCGATGGCGATGCAACGTCCGGCTTCTGCGAGCTGTGGCAGGTTGAGCCACCAGTTGGCTGCTGCGGTGACGCCGGTGCCCGAGCCGTGCAGGAAGAGGATGGGGGTACCCTCGCCCACCTCGTGGTAGTGAGTCAGTTCACCTTCGGCGGTCTGTAGCCACTTGTCTTCGAGTCCGAAGAACTTGTCGGTGGTGTATTCCGGAATAGCTGTCTGCGTCATTTGGGTTGCTCCTTCAATCGAAAGCGTATCCGCGTGCGGCACATAGCAGCAGACGAAATCGCTCTTGGCTCCAGCTTAGAAACCTTATCTAGAGGTTGTCGCATGGCGTTCCATTCTGCGGAACGTCTAGCTATCGAACTAGCTCGGCTACCTTTGGGGCTTGGTTCGAGCGCCGCGTCTCCTTGGACAGCAGGACCGAGACGCCGGCCAGCACGGTCAACAAGACGAACCACAGAGCGATATTCGAGGTTCCCTAACCGTTACCCAGACCCAGGAGCCACGTTGCCAGCAGCGAGGCCGTGCCACCACCGATGAGCGAACCGATTTGGTAGGTCAATGAGACGCCGGTGTAGCGATCTTGCGTTTCGAACTTTTCGGCTAAGAACGCACCAATCGGGCCGTAGAGTGATGCCTAGATGACAGGGTTACCGACCATAAATGCCAGCGCGACGAGCAGGACACTACCGGAGTTGAACAGTGCAAACATCGGGAAGATGAGAATCAGGGAAAGTCCTGCGCCAGCCAACATCACCGGTCGGCGACCTAATTTATCGGAGAGCGAGGCAAAGAACGGAATCGCGAAAATATGCAGGAACGAAGACGCCGTCAGCAACATCAGCGCAGTTTGGCTGTTCATGACTCCGGTGGCGACAACATACGGAACCATGAACACGCCCAGCAGGGTCTGCAGGAATAGCGGACCAGCCACGGTCAATATGCCGTAAAGGCTGGATAACGGGTATTTCTTCAGCACGCGCAGGATCGGAACTCCGGTATGCACCTCGCCCTGAGCCTTGGCTTCGACAAAATCCGGAGATTCGGAGACTCGGTAACGCATGCACAGTCCAACGATCACCAGCGCAGCGGACATCAAGAAGGGAATGCGCCAGCCCCAGCTCAGGAACGCATCCTGTGGCAATCCCGCAAAGAGCGCGAGAACCAACGTAGCCAACACGGAACCGGTAGGTCCGCCTGCCACCGCGACGGAGGCTGCAAATCCACGGTATTTCTCCGAGACGTGCTCGGCGGCCATCAAGGTGGCACCTGCCCATTCACCGCCCACTGCCAATCCCTGAACGACGCGAAGTATGACCAGAATGATGGGAGCCGCAACACCGATGGTTGCATAGGTTGGAAGTAGACCGATGCAGATCGAAATGAGTCCCATCATCATGAGCGTCACAAAGAGGATGCTCTTACGTCCAAATCGGTCACCGAAATGACCGAAGGCGATGCCGCCGATGGGTCGTGAAATGTATCCAGCGAGCAGGATGACAAAGGTATAGCGCGGTGCTGATCACCGGGTTCATCTCGCTGGAGAAGAACAAATGAGGGAAGACCAGACCTGCCGCCGATCCATACAGCATGAAGTCGTAGTATTCGACGGTTGAGCCAAGGAAACTGGATACCAGGGCCCGACGGGTTGTTTTTGTCGCCGGCGCGTTGGCCTCGGACACAGTAGTTTTCCCCATTGTTTTACTCCAAAGGCAGGATTTTTAGACGGAAAGCGGAACTCACGGGGTGAATGCCTTACTCAAGTTAGTGTGAAGTGAGCTACTTTCCATTCGCTAAACCGCGTGCCGTAGCGTGGACCGATACCGAAGCTATCGAGAAGGAATTGGGGCTGATTTTCCTGAAATGGCCTAGTCGTAGCCAGGGACTCATTGGCGCCTGAGCTGATAATAAGGCGTGGCGAGCGTACTATCTTCCGACGGCAGCGCTCACAGCAGAAGCAGCGCGGGAAGCTTCAAAGCAGACTTTGCGCAGGAACGCGGTCTGGCTCTCTGGGAGGAATTTTCCGGTGGGCCCCGAGACAGACAATGCCGCGACAGCCCGACCGCCGGCATCGAGCACCGGCGCACCAACGCAGTTAAGGCCAATCAGAATTTCTTCCCGGTCGAAACCGAGACTGGTCTGGCGCACCATCGATAACTCCCGGGCAAGTGAGTCCGGGTCGGTGATCGTTTTGCTAGTCCAAGCAAACATTTCCTGGCTCAAGACTTTTGCTGTCGCCTCGGGGTTTTGAGCCAGAAGGACCTTACCCACTGCCGTGCAATAGGCTGGCGCCCTGCCCCCGATACGGGATGGGCTGCGGACTGCCAACTGACCATACAACTTATTCAAGTAGACAACATCGGTATCCTGGAGGACTGCGAGGTGCACCGTTTGACGCGTTGCCTCATAGAGCCGCATTAAAAACGGCGTCAAAGCATCGCGAAGCCGGGCATGCAGATCTGATTCTTTGGGCATTCCCAATTCTTGGATCATTTTGCCGAGTCGGTAGCCATTACCTGCGCGATCGACTGCTCCATTGTTCTGTAATGAGGCTAGAAGTCGGAATGCTGTGGATTTGGATAAATTTGCGCGGCGCGCGAGCTCGCTTACGCCTACACCCGTAGCGGATTGTTCCCCAAAGGCACGAAGCAGGGCCATGGCCTTGTCCACCGCAGTTCGTGAATCGCGTGACTCCGGATCTTGAGAAGTCATTTGCGCGCTCCTAACGATGCCGGTGAACTGATAATTTGATTCTCTGGAAGTCCTAGGGATCTCAACTAATCGTCATGCTTGGGCCAAATGAAGTCAAACAATAGGAGTGCATTGGCGCTGTGTGAATCAGATGTGTTCTTATGCGTGTAAGGCTCCGAGCTAGCTAACCGTCCGGTGCGGTGATTAACGAACTAATCCAGCAGAGCCTGGCGATTCATGCGGCGTGATTCAATTTTGAGCAAGACCACGCTCGATCAATTTCGGTTGGCCGCGCATGACTTCAGGGCTTTGAGTACCGATATGAAGTTCTCCGAAAACCACACGTAACCCAAAAAGCCCGTATGGAATTCGTTGAGCCGTAGAAGTGCGTGTCAGCGTTTTGGACTAAGGAGTGGCTCGATGTTCAATGTGGTGCTAAGGTGCCGCGGGCGGTTCTGCGCGGATCTCGAAGAGTTTAAGCCTGTTAACCTCAGTTCGTCACGGAGAATTCAGAGAGTTCAGGAATCTACTAGTAGGAAGAGGCTCGCGGCATTGTAGAAGTGTTGGTGTATTTCTTGGCCAGCGCCTCGGTGTTTCGGGCCAGAATTGCCACGTCCGCGCCTACATTGACGAAGTCGGCACCAGCAGCCAGATATTGCTGGGCCATGTCTTCGGCGAACGCGTTCACTCCGACGAACTTTCCTGCGTCCTTACACGCCTTGATAGTGGACAGTACCGCTTCGACCACGCGGGGGTGGTCCTGCTGGCCGATGAGGCCCATGGAGGCCGAGAGATCCGCCGGGCCGATGAAGACTCCAGCCACGCCATCGGTGCCGGCGATTTCAGCCGCGTTGCGCACAGCTGTTTCGGTTTCGATCTGCACCATGAGGGTGATCAGTGAATCTGCATTTTGAAGGTACGATTCCGTGCGGTTCCAGCGCGCTGAACGGCTCAGCGAGGCGCCAATGCCTCGCACGCCGAACGGCGGATAGCGGACCGCCGCTGCGGCCGCCTCGGCCTGGGTGCGGTCATTGACCATCGGCACGATCAGCGACTGCGCTCCGGCATCCAGGTACTGTTTGATGAGCGATGCATCGTTTTCGGGCGCACGCAGCACCGGAAGCGTCGGATAGGCAGCGATTGTGCGCAGCTGACGCTGAACAGTTTCAATGCCCATGGCACCATGCTCGGCATCGATTAATAGGAAGTCAAGGCCAGCCCCGGCGCAGATTTCGGCCACTGTTTCATCTCCTGAGCAAAGGAATATCCCCACACATGCACGGTCGGTGCGCGCGATGAGGTCTTTGAATGTCGTTGGAGCCTGAGGTGCGAGAGTCATTCGATTGCCTTTTGATCTGTCGAAAAGGTGCTCACTGCGGAAAGTGAAGCGGAATAGTGATTGGAAGCGGCCTAGAGGAGCGGAATTTACCAGCTGCTCGTAGAAGAATATCGAGGATCGGAAAGCTCCGATCCAGTACTTTTCACTATCCGGCAATAATTCTGAATCGTTCTCGCGCTATCCCGATCCGTAGCCGTGGAAGTGGCTTAGCTGGCGAGGAACGGATGGATCACCGGTGAGGCAAGTGCCGCGGCGTTAGATTCCTGCCTCGCCGGATTCGTCAAAACCGGACTCGGAATCGGAAAATATCGATGCGATGTCGCGACCGTAGAATCCGATTATCAACCCCGGATCTTGGCAGACGATGCCAAGGTGGGAGCTGCGTGGGCTGAATTTGCCTGAACTGCCAACCGGCTTTCAGCGATTGCTCGTCCTTTTCACCGAAGTACCCATTGCCGGAACGGATTCCGGGGATTCAGACGACCGACTCTTGCGGTGCGGTGGTTGTGGCTACGGTAAGTTGCTGCGCTAGTTCGGTTACGTCTTGAACAGATTCGAGATTCTCTATCAATTCCAGCGCACGAACACCTTGAGCTTTAGAAATTGCGTTTTTGTAACGCAGATTGCGCCAATACTTGTCGACGACATCAGCATGAGTGACTGGATTATCTAGCCAGCCGGTGGGATTGTCGCGGTAGAGCTCGGTAGTACGGCCATCCTTGAGCGTGACTCGCAACCGGATGGCGTGCAATTTTCCATCGGGAAGGTTGGGTTCCAGCTTTACTCGTGCAGCGAGGTCAAGCACCTTCGGATCGCGAATGCCGGTGGCATCGTAGTGTTCAAGCTCAGGCAACCCGCGGTAAAGGGCATTGGCAACACCGTAAGGAATGGTGAATAGGAACTTTGGTTGATGGTCATTGGCCGTAGGCGTTTGATTCAGGAAATGGTCAATGCGTTTTGGGTGAACATCGATGGCGACGGATTCGACGTCGTCGCCCTGGAAGCCATGCTCGTTCCGGAGCGCCACCGAGCACTCAATTGGATTGTGGTTTCCATAGCAAGAGGGGTGCATCTTGTGCTGGCCACGCACATAGAACGTCTGTCCCAGATCTGCCATCATGGATTCCTGTTGCGGGTCCTTGGCGTAAAGATGGAAATAGCCTAGGCGACTTTCGAACGCATCCTTGACTCCGTTGAACCCGACTTGAGCCAGCTGGCAGCTGAGGATTCCGTTATAGGCAGCCATGGCACCGGGAAGCTTGAACGAGTCTGCCCCGTCCCAGATGCCTTGATAGGATCCGCCGAGAAGATTTAGCACGATTCCAAAGGCATTGCGAAGCTGATCATGGCTCAGCCCCATCAGGCGTCCTGCGACCGCAACAGCACCGAAAGCATTTGAAGTGCCGCAGACTTCAAAGTCTGCGTCGAAGTTGAAGGTATTGCCAACCGATACACGGGCTGCCACATCGCCACCGAGGATGACGGCTGCAAGTAATTCCTTGCCGCTGGCGTGGACGAATTCACCAACATTTAGGGCAGTTGGCTCGGTAGTGCTGGCGACATGTCCAACCATCTTGCCGGCATTGATACCCTCTGGCTCGGGACCGCAGACTTCGAAGTCGAAACTACGGGTCTGCAACGAGTTGAGCATCGCGGCGTAGGGCAGCGGGAGCCGTTCGGCTGACCCAATGACGCTCGCTTGAGGGGCACCGCCGATTGCTCGAAACACCGCGACAGCGGCGTCATTGCCTGGTGCGCCTTCACCAGAAACAGTGCAACTTAGTGCATCAATCAGTCGGAGCTTGGCGGCCTCGATTACTTCATCATTGAAAGCCTCGAAAGGCGTTTCAAGGACGTGGGATACCAGGCTGTCGATTATCGAATGCATACTGCTCCTCAGGCGTTTGGCAGCCGTCGGTGGGTGCCATCGAGAACAATCTAGGAGCCTGCGCAAGCCAATAAAAGTACTCTTCCCGATAGCTGGAACCCTCACTTGGAACTCGCCTCAACAGTTTATGCCATTGCTCTCTGCAAGAGATGCTAATTGCTGAGAGCTAACGAACGTGGCCAGCGTTTTTGGAATCTGCGGCAGCAGGACGATGATTCCGTGTGCACGTCATTGCGCCCAGATTGCCGCTGCCATCTTCGTGGATTCTCCATGAGCTTCTGCTTTCCCCATCTTGATGCCAGGAGCAGGAACTCTCACGATCCCTTGCTTTACCTGACCGCGGGCATTCGCATCATGCGATGCAGTCGCTAGTTAGTTAAAGAAGGAGGAAAGGTGTGTCCTCTGATGCCGACGACTCCAGCACATCGGCATTGCAAGATATTCAATCAATTTCGGGAGAAACGATCATTGGGCGCGCCCTATCCCGGTTCCCCGGTGGTTGGAAGCATCAATGGTGAGTCCTCGGCAAATAGACCAGCAACCATCATCCACACTGGTCTGGACGCCAGGAAATGGGTGGAACTGCTCATAGAGGCAGCTAGGACAGGAACAAACATGCTTGCGTGCATGGGCAGCGCCAGCGCACATTTCATCTGTGCTGCGAATCCGTGTCAGGAAGCCGGTGAGGGAGAGCCGATCGGCGAGGCGATCATGCCCCGTTTTCCCTATGCCGCTGGCTCTTCACGCCCACGCAGGAATCTTTATAACAGCAAGTCAAAGTCGAAAGCCAGCTGAAGCCGACTCAAATTTTTCAGTATTCGGGAAGCAACGTGGCGTGCGTCATATGTGACTCGCTACACTCACTGGACTAGCCGCTACAAAAACGGGTCAAAATTCCCGGGCCACTTTCGGTCATCCATCCCGCGGCTCGACACTTGCTTAGAAAGGCAAAGCCCAATGCGACTCCTTTCCACTAACAACAAGAAGTTCCGTGCCGTTGCCTGCCTCGCAGCCGTTGGACTCTTGGCCACAGGTTGCGGTGGTTCTGATCCTGCTACTAGGGGCGGTGAGCAGGTCAAAGAACTAACCGTCGGAGCTGCACCGAGCCTGTCCGGCATGGCTGTTTATGGCGGCGTCGCCGATGGGTCCTTCGACGCGGCTGGTCTCAAAGTCACTGCAGTTCCTAACAAATCCGCCAATGAAGCAATTCCGCAGTTGCTCAACGGCGGAACCCAAATTGCCATGGTTGACGTTGTCACTGCAATGCAAGCTCGTTTGAAGGGTCTGCCAGTGAAGATCGTGGCAGCCGCCGGAGTACAGTCCACAAACGGTGAGGCCGGGAAGATGTCCGCCGCCAGCGTGATTGCCAAGACTGACAACAAAGACATCAATGATGCTGCGGATTTGGAAGGCAAGAAAGTCGGCGTGCCTGCCTTGAAGACCCAGACCTGGATGAACATTCGTGCTGGCATCGATGCAGCTGGAGGCGATTCTTCCAAGGTCAATTTCGTTGAAGCACCTCCGGCCCAGGCCGCAGATCTTGTTGTCCAAGGTGAAGTTGATGCATCTACACCGAACGAGCCTTTGGGTTCCATCGCCATTTCCGGTGGCAAGGTTAAACTCGTCATGAACACGGATGCACCCGGTAATAAAGGTGCACCAACTTCGGTCTTCATGGCCACTGACGAGTTCATCGCTGAAAATCCGGACACTGTGCGTTCCTTCTCCGAGACGGTTCGGGGCGTAGCGAAGAAGATTAATGCAGATCGTGACTATGCCATTGAGACGGCTGTTACCGAACTGAACTTCACTAAGGACCAGCTGGAAAACGCATTTGTCCAGGTGCTCGGCGAAGAGCCCGTGACAGAAGAAAACTTGAAGAAGGTTTCCGACCTCGCCCTGCGTTATGAAGTATTGACTGAAGTTCCGGAGTCATCTGAGCTAATTGCCGACCTCGGCTAATTTGAGAGAAATAAACATTATGACTATCGATTCTCGAAGCCGGAGCAAACATGATGCTCCGCATGCCAGAGAGAAAGCGAGAGTTGCCAAGGAGCGCTCCGCCAAAGCCGGCAGAGCCCCTTGGTACTACAAGGTCGGTGCCGTTGTCGCCGCATTACTCGTTTGGCATCTGGTTGCAATTAGTCCGCTTGTGCACCCAGATTCGTTGCCGACACCGTTGCAGGTTGTCAACGCATTGTTTGAGCTGTGGGCGACGTCAGTTTATTGGCTCGCCCTAGGCAAGACAATCTCAGTTTGGGCGCTCGGTCTGGCGATGTGCGCAGTTATTGGCATTCCATTGGGGCTGCTGATTGGCGCATCTATTTCGGCCACACGTAGCACAAGCTGGATTATCGACTTCTTCCGGACGATCCCCACAATTGCCTTGCTCCCATTGGTGCTGCTTCTGTATGGCACCACGATCCGGATGGAAATCACGATGATTGTCCTGTCGGCTCTATGGCCATTGCTGATTCAGGCGATGTATGCAGTGAAGCAGATAGAGCCGTTGCATAAATGGGTGGTGCGGGTCTTTAGGCTTTCAACACTTGACCGTATTCGTTTCCTTTGGGTTCCCAGCATTTCTTTGTTTATCTCCACTGGTCTGCGTCTGTCCGCCACCATGGCGTTATTGATGACGGTTGCAGCCGAGTACATTGGCGGCGCCCCCGGTTTGGGAGCGGAACTTTCTGCGATGGAGCAGGCATTCCGCCGACCTGAGGTTTTTGCCTACACAATTACGGCTGGAGCTTTGGGATTGTTGATCAACTCGCTTGTGGTGCTATTCCAGCGTAAAGCGCTGTGGTGGCATCCGATTATTCGAGGAGAGAAAAAAGCATGAAACGCGTAAAACTCGTTTTGTGGGAGCTCTGGCTACCAGTCGTGTTGATTGCACTGTGGTGGGTACTGTCGGCTAACAGCGAATCGATCTATTTCCCGCCATTGTCGGAGATTCTCCAGAGAACTTGGGAAGTCTGGTTCTTCGACGGAATCGTCGAAAACCTGTTGCCGAGCCTTGGCAGAATTCTTGCTGGCTTGTTCTTCGCAGTCGTTGTTGGAGTCGGCGGCGGCGTGATCTTGGGTCTCTTGCCTAAGTTCGAAGAATCGATTCGGCCAATTCTGGAATTTCTTCGCGCCACGCCTGGTGTTGCTCTGCTTCCCATCGCGATCATCTTCCTGGGCTTGGACGACAACATGAAGATCTTCATGATTGCATTGGCAGCCATGTGGCCGATCTTGCTCAACTCTATTGACGGGGTGCGCTCGGTGGAACCAATCTTGCTGAGAGTTTCTGAATCGTACCGTTTCACGCTCAAGGACAGGATCCGCTTTATCTATCTGCCTAACGCAGCTCCCCAGATCTTTTCTGGAGCCCGAATCTCGATTGCAATTGCCGCAGTAGTCATGGTGGTGACCGAAATGATCGGTTCCGCGAATGGACTGGGTTACTACATTCTCGATTCTCAAAGAACTTTTGACATCCTGAATATGTGGTCCGGCATCATCATCCTTGGGCTTCTTGGATACCTCTTGAACTTCGCCTTCCGTGGAGTAGAAGCTGTTGCCCTTAGCTGGCATCACAAGCGAAACGGCTAACGTCTGATGGAAAATCAAGAAAGCGATAAGACCATGGAACAAATTAATGAACAAGCCATCGAGAAGGTTGGCGAAGATCTCCTAACCGTCGACGGGCTAGGAAAGTCCTACGGCACCAACGAAGTGATTCGCAACCTCACCGTAAACGTTCGCGCGGGTGAATTCATGTGCATCGTGGGACCTTCGGGTGCAGGAAAGACAACGCTGTTGCAGTGCCTGTCCGGACTCTCTGCTCCAAGTGCGGGCGAAATTCGCTTGCGCGATAAAGTCATCAATGAACCGCCAGAAGAGATGGCCATCGTCTTCCAAGACTATTCGCGTTCACTCATGCCGTGGATGAGCATCTTGGACAACATCATGTTGCCTTTGCGCAACAAGATCAAATCCAAGGCCGATCGCAAGGCAAAGGCCCTGGCCGCCTTGGAAGAAGTCGGGCTGAAAAGCCACGTGGGTAAGTATCCATGGCAGCTTTCCGGAGGCATGCAGCAGCGCGTAGCCATCGCACGAGCTTTGGCCTACGAGCCAGCAATTGTGCTCATGGATGAGCCGTTTGCATCCGTGGACGCGCAGACCCGTGCGGAGCTGGAAGACCTGACCCTCAAGGTTAAGCAGCATCTAGGCATTACCGTGCTGCTGGTAACCCACGATATTGATGAGGCTGTTTACCTTTCTGACCGCGTATTGGTCTTGGGCGGGAACCCTACCAGCGTTGTTGACTTGGTTGAGACAAATCTCGGCGATGAGCGAGATCAGATCGCTACCAAATCTACGCTGCGATTTGCTGAAATTCGAGCTCAGGTCTACCAGCAGATTCGTTCGAACGAAATCAGAGTCTCCTAGCCTTATGCCGCTCAGTGGGTCTCGTCCCGGAACTTCGTTCCGCGACAAGACCCACTTTCAGCTTAAAAGGCAACAGCGCTACGCCAGGCGAACGTATTGCATTCAGGATGGGCGCCAAGGCGACAGCGCCATGGAATGCCTCACGGCAGGAGGCTGCCGCATCGATCCGCATGGCGAAACAGCCCCACGCGAAATCTCACGAATCGACTCCGCTCTTATCTCCCAGACCACGCACAGTGGCGATTTGAGAAGACCTCAGGCTGTAAATCCCGCGTTGGCACATGTTTACGTGCACCTGTAATCGACCCCCTATGCTGCCCGGTTCAAGTCCAAGGAAATGGAATCCCAAGCGTTAGTGCTTACGGATAGGCTGCTGGTGAACCCTGGAACGCCCCTATTTCCGTTGAGGCGAGGGGTCTTCGCCTCTGATGCTTCCGTTCCCACGCCTCAGGCCTCAAACGCGCACACGTGATTGTATTAATAGCGCCTTGTGTCGCGGCCAAGCAGATCTATGGGCAAAAATCATCGTGTCCCGCCGCAGGGTCAACCGAGAATTCACTAGCCAGCTGGCATGGGAGGACCTTTAGCGAGCGGTGCAGGTGCACCGCATTGTCAACTTGAATCCGAGGTACGGCCAGCCCTGCGGATCCAAGCTCTAAACCGTTGCCGACTTCGGCTAGGGAGCGGCAGTGGGCAACGCTAGTGTTTCGCAACAGGTGCCAGGCCGGTGGACACAGCAAGACATCCCAACGCAGGAACACTTGGCTCTGCAAGTTTTTTGCGCGCAGCCAAGCAATGCTCTAGGTTGTAACGTCAGGAATCAAGGATGTCTGTGAGGAGTCATAGCCCAACACGTCGCGGTTTGCGTTGTGCGCTGAGCTTCGTAGCCAATTGATTTGCTGTCTGAACCAGCAACGCCCCGACTACGGCTACGTCGTAAGAATTAACTTTGCCGGAGAGGCTAATTGCGCCGACAGCCCGGTCATTGACGACGATGGGCGAGGCAACGCAGAACTGGCCCAATGTAGCTTCTTCCCTGTCATAGGCGAGTCTTGTGGTTCTGGTTTCGGCTAATTGAGCGAGCATTTCTGGTATTGACGCGATTGAGTGGCGAGTACGGCGTGGAATGCCAAAGGTCAGGATATTCTGAATCGATTCTTCGGGTTCGAAGGCAAGCATGGCTTTGCCCAGCGCAGTACATGCGGTGGGATAGCGCCCGCCGACTATCGCGGGGGACCGGTAGCCTCGAAGTCCTGCGACCTTGTCGATCATTACGATTTCTGGACCCTTCAGAAAAGCAAGATTGGCCGTTAGCCGAGTGTGCCCAAAAAGCTCGCCCAAGTACGGGGCCGCCGCCTCGCGGAGCCCGCGGACCCGCCCCTGCATCGCCTGATTGCCCAGCTGGTAAAGATTCAGCGATAAACGGTAATTGGACCCGTCTTTGGTTAGCAATTCGCCTTTGACTAAGTGCGCTAGCAAACGGTGCGCAGTCGAGGTGGGGATTCCAGCACGACGGGAAATTTCGCTCACGCCAAGAGTCGGTTCTTCGCCGCTGAAAACATTGAGCAATTGAAGCGCTCGTACCGCCGAGGCAGTACCGGAATCCTTGGAATCTTCACGGATGGCTACAACTGGCATGGGTTACACTCCTGGCGTCGTCGACTGGCGAGCCCCTCGCAGGTGTAAATTTCTATACACACTTTTGTAGTGCCCGGTATAGAAAGTGTAGTGATTGGTCTAGGATTGAGCAAGATCACATTATGATCCACGTAACAGCTTTGCGTGGAAAGGAATTCTTTGTAGTATGCACTCGCGGTTTGAGTAGTACCTACTAACAACATTTGGAGACCGAAGGCCATGAATAACAGCCGTAGGAATGCTCGGGGTGAAGAAACACTGCGCGCGATTCTGGACGAAACGGTGAAGTTGGTGAGTCGAAACGGTTTTGACGGCACGACCATCAACCAGATCACTAAGGCCACAGGCAAACCCGCCAGCTCCATATATTGGCTGTTTTCCACCAAGGACGCGCTGGTAGCTGCTGCATTAGAGGGCACCTACCAGGGTGAACTATCCGAATTGCAGCTTTGGCCGGATTTTGATTCGACGCAGAGCATCGAAGAACAGCTAACTCGGATTCTCAGCGCTTCATTTGTCGCCAAGCCCACCGAAGATCCCGTCCGGCTGGGACTGATGGTCGCGCTTGAAGGCAGCTCCTATGGATCAGACGCCCGAGTACCATTCGCGACCCGCCGGCAAAAGGTCCGCGGAGGAATTAGCAACTGGTGGCAAAGCGCGATTCAGCGTCATGCAGAGGTCGCGAATCCCGAAGCTATCGGGGAAAACATGACAGCTCTGACGATCGCATTGCTCGACGGCCATTACATGAGCGACTCCGATGCTCTGCCGAGCGCCTTGGCACAGCAACAGCGTGGTGAGTATGTGGCGGTTGCCTTGGCCGCCGCCTTTGCGCATTTGATGGCAAACGGAGGCCACCAGCGCTTGGTCGCACCCCGTGGGCCGAGGCGCGAGTTCCGAGCAGACATTGGGCTGGATGATGAAACCCCAGGGCTGCTCAACGCGGTCCGCGCATTGGTGGCAGAAAAAGGCTATAACGGAGCTACCCTGTCCCGGATTTGCCAACGTTCCGGGATGCAGCGAAGCTCAGTTTACTGGCGCTACAAGGATAAGGACCAGCTCATTTCAGCTGCGGTGTCCGCCCCTTTCCTGAAACTGGCAGACACCATGATTCCAAAAGAAAAGGATACGGCACCGGGCATTGCGCATTTCGCGCGGGCGAGTGCCGAAAGTATCGGGCTGGCCATGGAAGACCGCAGCGCTGCGGTCGCGGGGCTGCTGCTGAAGCTCCAGAGTCGCACGCCGTTGGTACTGGCCAGCTCAACCATCGTGCAAGGACTTCAGCTGCACCGCGAGCATGTCCGTGCCGAGCTCAGGACTCGTCTTGCAGCCCGGCCTGAACATGAAGAACTCGCAGTTGATGCCTTGCACTGGCTGCTGCATACCCTCTGGGAAGGACTGCTCCTAGGAGTGTCCTTTGACTATGTTTACGACGTGGATGGACTCGCGCAGGTTCTCGAAGCCATGCTGGAAAACGTCGTTGAACATGCCTACCGGGAACCGGTGTCCCGGCAGGCCTAGGCATGTGCGTTGATCAGTTGGCCCAGGACTCGGGGAAGAGATCCACCGGTCCATCCTGCAGTTCAATGTCGAAGGTGTTCATGGCGCGCCCGACCATCATGTAGAAACCGATCAGTAGTACTAGCTCAACGAGAACCGAGTTGTCGTAGTGTTCGGACATGGCAGCAAACAGGTCATCGCTTGCATTCGCATTGGCCACCACGTCATCCACGAAACGCACCAGCAGCACTTCGAAGTCGCTGAGTACTTCTGCCGCTGAAGCGGCAGGGTATTGCGCGACCGCGTTGATCCATTCGTCACTGAGCTTGTGCCGACGGGAGACGGCAGTGTGCTCATGCTTCATGAACGGGCAATTCGTCAGCTCTCATCTTGCGTCCCAGCGCCAGAACGCCCGGCCCTACATTGTCGGAGTTGGCGATCATCCGAAAGATGTTGATCTGCCGACGCCCAGCCAGCGCGGCACGGGTTTCTTCGGTCATCGTTTCCGGTGTGGCGTAGGGGATCCGTGGCATGAGTAGTCCTTTCGACAAATAATTTACGGCATTGCGCCTCTGGACTCACCGTAGAGCCTGCCACCGCAACAGCACAGTGCGTCTTCCGAGAGATGAAAAATTCATCGGCGAAAACATAAATTTCCATCATCTGGAACACCTACTGCCGCATCAAACATGTCGCGAAGCATACTGGGAGGCAACAAGACTTGTCGTCCCACATCACGGCCAAAGCACTACCAGATAATGCACCAAACGCCTTGGCTGTACGAACCGACAGAATCGAAGGAACCAGACATGAGCACATCGAACGAGGCCAAGCCCAACCTCCAGATCGAAGAGCAAGGAGACCCCCTGGAGGACGGACGAGCGTTCCGCCGAGCCCTAGGCCAATTCGCCACCGGCGTTACGGTTATCACGATGAACCACGAAGGAGAGAATATCGGCATGGCGGTGAACTCCTTCGCTGCCGTCTCGCTTGACCCAGCCTTGATCTCATGGTCGATCCGCAACGAATCGCGTAATCGCGACAACTTTGCCAATGGCGGGCACTTCGCGGTGAATGTTCTAGCCAGCGACCAGGTGGAAACCTCCGCGCTGTTTGGCCGCCCGCAGGAGGGCCAGTTCGAGCAGACCCCATGGCACGAAGGCATTCACGGCGATCCGCTGCTGGATAACGCGATTGCCCATTTCGAGTGCGAAATCGACTCCACCGTTGAGGCTGGCGACCACCTTATCCTGATCGGCAAGGTCAAGCGGTACTGCCGCCTCGCCGGCACCCCCTTGGTCTTCGCCCAAGGCCAGTACCGGGTCTCGCGTGAGCACCCGAAGCTGCAGCTAACCACCGCCGCACCGCTGTCTACCGCGGTCAGCGGAGATAATTCCAATTCCCCGCTGTTCGTTTCGCTGTTGCGCAACGCCGAGCAGCGCATGTCTAACATGTTCAACAGCTACCGCGAGCGTCTGGGACTGGATAGTACCGGATCGCGTGTGGTGAACCTGCTTGACGCTGGCATTGGCACCATCGAACACATTTCGGACCAGGGCCTGATGCACGAGAACACCGTGGAAGACACGCTGCGTGATTTCATGGGCCGCGGTTGGATCTACGAATCCTCCGAAGGATTCTATGCGCTGACCGAAGAAGGAGCCAAGATCCGAGCGCTCCTGCTCGAAGCGGCCACCGAGTTCAACGCGAAGCGCCTGGAGGGCGTCAGCGAAGCCGACCTCGAAGCCGCCCGCCGAGTACTGAACCAGATCCTGGTCAACTAACTCGGCCACCGCGCCACACCACACTATGACATTCCATGCGCGAGCAACGCATATCCCCTTGAGGAGCTGAACAGCCTTGGCTGAAACACTGAATATCATCACCACCGTAGAATCCCCAGCCCGCGCGCGCGACTGGTCTGAATACCGCGAACGTGCCCTAGCAGAAGGCCGCAGCTACATGGCCAAAGTGGATTCTGTTATTGAATCGATTGCCTCGCGCCGCGAGCAGTCCGAGCGCGACGGCCGCGTCTCGGATGCCACTGTACAGGACATGATCAGCACCGGACTTTTCCGTTCGTTCACCCCGCTGCGCTACGGTGGGCTGGAAATGGATCCGGCCTCGTTCTTTGAGGGCATCATGAAGATCGGCGAGGCCGACAGCTCGGCAGCTTGGATTGCAGGCCAGCTAAACGTGCACGCCTTTGAGATCGCATTGATGAGCGAAAAGATGCAGGACGAGTTCTGGGCCACCGGGCCGGACACCCGCGCGTCGAGCTCCTACGCACCCATCGGAAAGGTCGAAGAGGTCGACGGCGGGCTGCGCCTCAACGGCACCTGGACCTTCTCCAGCGGTGTAGATCATGCCAGCTGGGTCATTCTCGGCGGCGGAGACAAGGCCATGGTGGTGCCGATCGAGGACGTCACCATCGACCACTCCAGCTGGGATGTCCAAGGATTGAAGGGCACGGGCTCCAAATCGGTCACTGTGGAGAACACGTTCGTGCCCGAGCACCGTGTGCACCGCTTCATCGACACCTACAAGGGCGAGAACAAGGGCTGGGAAGTCAACGACGTGCCGCTGTACTGGATGTCGTTCCTGGGCGTGTTCAATTCGACCCCAACTAACACAGTGATCGGGACCGCGCTGGGCGGCATCAAGACCTTCCTGGAGCAGTCCGCAACCCGTTTGACCCGCCAGGGCACCGGCGCACCGATTGCCGCGAACCCGTTCCTGCACCTGAAAGTTGCCGACGGCCTGACTCGCATCGGCGCGGCCCGCGACCGCCACATTGCGAACTGGCGCGCCATGTTCGATCTGGCTTGCGAAGGCAAGGAAGCCAGCCCGGTTGAGCGAATGCGTATTCGCTACGAGGCGTCGCACTGCATCCATACCTCTTATGACGCCTTCGCTGAAATCTGGCCGATCGCCGGTGCCGCCGCTTCGGCGAGCAGCAATCCGCTGCAGCAGACCTTCCGGGACCTGATGGCTGCACGCAACCACGGCTCCGCGGGACGCGAGCTTGCCGCTGGCCAGTACATCAAGGCCATGTTCAACATTCCGCCGGCTCCGTTCTCGGACTTCCTAGATGAGTAAGTCCTAAACTACTCCAACACAAAAGACCTCCTGAAACAGATCAAAAATCTGGTCAGGAGGCCTTTTAATGCTTAGCGGAGAGTGTTAAGAATTATGGTGTGAACAAAAACCTAAACACCCTCCTGACAACACTCTACGTGTTCGTCACCGACCATGTCATCCCAACCATGCCCGCAAGGCCACGACGAGGACGACGGCAATTACTCACCGACGCGGAACTGCTCTGCCTGGCCGTGGCCCAGCACCTGCTGCACGGGGACGCTTCCGAGTCCCGGTGGATCCGCTACGCCCGCACCCACCTGGCTGGCATGTTCCCGCATATTCCCCAGCAATCCGGATACAACAAGAGGATCCGCGCCGCCGCGCCCCTGGTGTCCCATACCCTGAGCGTCCTGGCCAAGGACGTCCCCACCTGGAACGACGTGCTGCGGCTGCTGGATTCCACCCCGGTGCCCTGCGGCCAGTCACGCGAAACGGTGAAACGCTCGGACCTGGCCGGGCAGGCCGGCTACGGGTACTGCGCCTCGCATTCACGGTATTTCTGGGGGTTCCGGCTTTACCTGGTCGCCACCCCTGAGGGCATGCCGGTGATCTGGGGGTTGGCCAATCCGAAGATCGGTGAGCGTGAAGCGATCGCCACGATGCTTGATGCCAGTAGCGACCTGGTGGCCGACGGGCAGGTGATCCTGGCGGACAAGGGCTTCGCCGGGAAACAGTTCGAAGCGTTTATCAGCGGGGACCTCAAAGCGCATTTGCTGCGCCCTGATCGGAAGGATGAGAAGCCGCGGTTTGGGGATTTCGGCGGGATCCGCCAGTGGGTCGAGTCGATCTTCGACACCCTCAAAGGGCAGCTGGGGTTGGAACGCCACGGGGCCCGGACCTTGGAGGGGGTGATGGCGAGGGTGGCGTGCAAGCTGTTGGCCATGGCGGCAGGGATCTGGCACAACTGGAAGATTGGCGCCCCGCGCAAGCGCTCTCTGGTCGCGTATGACCATTGAGGACGCGGGGCGATCATTAG
>SMEN01000121.1_pt1 | contig 26823 bp, 24 predicted proteins | sample 2456271 | NCBI WGS metagenome assembly SMEN01 (sample SAMN10132593, study PRJNA489261) | soil metagenome | isolation source: day1 control-loamy sand soil ammended with raw manure from dairy cow... | place: USA | collected 2015-04-01 | reverse complement strand
AAGCCGAAACAATAGCCAGTTTTTGTACATTCAGACTTGCTTTCATTACGAACTCCATTAAGTGAAGAAAAAGGGCGTTTTTACGAAAACGACCAAAAAAACCGATTAACTTAAAAACGTGCAGTCATACCGACGCGCACTGTTCGTCCGGGGGCTGGCATAGAAGTGCGGGCCATAGGGTCCAGGTAGTACTGATTGCTTAGATTGCTGATTGCCACGTCCACATTCAGGTTTTTCTGCACCTGATAGCTGGCGTAGGCATCAAAGACCAAAATGGGGTTCCAGTAGTTCGCTCTGTTCAGTCCCCAGCCCAGGCCAAAATGGCCTTCATCTTTGTTTTTCGCGGCGCTGTGATACACCGCGCGTGCGCCAAGCAATAGTTTCTTTTCCAGCAGGCGTGCACCGACATCCAGGTTTAGCGAGTACTGCGGTTGCAGACTGGTTCTGGCAAAGGTGCGGGGGAAGCCTCCATCAACGCAGGCAGGTATGTTGTTGCTTCCTGCGGCTCCAGGGATGGGCATAAACGTCTGGGCGTAGTCAGCGTCGCAGAGCTGCTGCTTTAAGCGGTAGGTTCCGCCAAAGTTCGCAAAGTATTTACCGCTATCCACGCGAGCTTGCAGTTCAATACCGGACATCTTTTTCTCGTCAAACTGCACGGTATTGAAGTCCCAATCCCGGTCTATATAGTCTTTGATCCGGTTGTTGAAGTAATTGATCTTGAGGTCTGCATAGTCCAGGCTCGGAAAGTAGCTGCTCAGATTGTGGACATAACCGATTTCCCAGTTGTAGGCATGCTCAGGACGATTCGCTGCTCCGGTCGAGCGCTTGCTGCCGCCAGCCAAGGCCATGGAGGACTCGAACAGGCTTGGAAAACGTACAAATTCGTTGTATCGGGCATAAAGACGAATATCGTCTGTAATGAAGGCCGTCAGCCCGATGTGGGGAACCCATGCATGGTCTTTTTGTTTTTTAGGTTCTTCCCATTTGTTGGGTATTTCAGATTCGTTTTGGTAAACAGGCTTACGATTGCTGATCGAGGCAATGTATTTATCTACTGTGCCCTTTTGCCCCTGTGCATCGGTGACTTGTTCTGTTGAATCAATTTCGCCATTGGTGAAGGGATTATTGGCGGTGAAACCTTTGTGGCTTTCTCCAGAGGGAACAAAAACCGTTTCTTCGGTATAGCGATAGCCGTTAATTTTTCCTTTATGAAATGAATTGCCTAAGATTTCTTCAAATGATTTTTTGCTTGTATGCCCGAAAACGGCCTCCAGCATGCTTGGATCTAAATCGGAAATGAACTGCCAGTCTTCTTCATATTGCTTGTACAGAGGGAGTTCTTTTTCGATGATTTGGCCTTCGTAGTCAGCAACTTCTTGGTTGCTCATTAAGCGCTGAACCTGGTAGTTATAGCCCTTCAGTGCAGGCTGAATAGCCCAGTTTTTGTGTTGCTGACTACGCATGTCTGCCAGCTTGTCGTCGTATGACCAATAGTCGCTATAACGTGCACCTGCATTCACCTGAAGCCAGTCCACAGGCCGCCAGTCGAAGTTAAAACCAAAATTCCATTGCTGGCGGGTCCCCGAACGAGGCCCCATGTGGTTCACACCCCAGGTCAACTCATTCAGGTTCTCGAGCTTTTCCGAAGCGTCATGCTGCTTGAGTTTTTCCCGTGTGAAATCCGCCGATAAGCTCAGGTCCAAAGCTGGATGCAAAGTCATGGCGTTACTCAGGTTCAGCCCGCTACGCCTATGGTCGGTAATTTGCAAAGCTCTGGGGATGATGTTGAAACGCCCGTCTGTATTGGGCAGCTTTTCTGGGGCGGTGGGCGGTACCCAAGCGCACTCAGAGCCGTTCGTGCCCAGGACATGGCAATTTGTGTAGTTGTCCCAGTCACCATCGCGTCCGTAATTAAGACCTTGGCCTTGGATTCCATAAATGATGTCGCCATTTTGATGACGTTCACTATCGCTTTGGGTAATCCAGGCTCCTGCTTTCAAGTTGATGAAACGGTTGCCTTCGGGGTTCCAGGAGTAGTTCAGGTTCCAGGTGTCCTGTTTGACCTTGCTATACGGATTTTCGGTTTGGAGAAGTTTTTTGTCGCCATAGCCATCCAAGGCGTGGATTGCCCAGACCACGTTCCATGGCACGTTTTCGCCAAAGGTATGGTTGCTGCGCATATAGCTCATATCAATGGCTTGATCGTGAGGTAGGCGCAACGTGCCTTTCAGCAGCGTGGTTTCCAGTTCGCTGGAGGTGTTCAGAACTTCTTCACCAGGACGGTAGTACTTGGCGATGTAACTCACTCTGGGGAAGGAGTACGACGGGTTGTAGTCGCTATTTGCGTCTTCTTGCCAGGTGTCGTTCTCGTACTTGTCACTACCTTTTTTACCGCTGTAATAGTTGCCACGACTGCGATAGCTGTAGGCGGCCAACAGGTCAAAATTTTCTTGTTGTGTGGCGATGGCCAGACGATAGGAGTGGTCTTCAAAATTGAAGTTTTTGCCACTATTCCCGACTTTTGGCATACGGTCTGGCGAGATGTTGTCAGGCAGAACAACGCTGTTGCTGCCTCCTCTATCAAAGACCGCTCCCGGAATATCGCGATAGTCTTTTCCGAATATCCCAAAAGCCCGCTCATTCGGCTTGGTCGAATTCGTCGCCGTTTCCGCCTTCAGCTCAATCCCGAAGGTCTCGCCCGGTTTAACAATATCCTCCACTTGCAGCGTGCGGATCTGCACCGATCCGCCAATCCCGCTGGCTCCCGACGTCGCCGACACGCCTTTTTCCACCAGAATGCTGCTGATCATATTGGGATCAACATAGTTGCGGTTGGCCACCCCGGCCGGTCCCAGCCAGACTGATGTGGCCTGTTCCGTTCCGTCAATCGTCAGCGGGATACGGCCTTCACCCTGGATACCGCGAATGTTCGGGTCCAGCGCGCCGCTATTGCGCGAGTCGCCCGCATAGACTCCGTTCAAACCCTTGAACAAGTCCCCCACGGAGCTGCCCTTGTACAGCTCGATTTCTTCTTTGCCTGCATACACATTGGAGACGTCTTTCTCGAATACATCGGCCTTACCCGCCTCATCGCGGGTTTCGCGTACGACGGTAATGGTGTCCAGACGAGTGGCTCGGTTCGTGTCTTCCTGGCTCTCGTCCTGACGGGAGGAGGGCGGGGCGCTGCCCACGCTTTGAGCCTGTGTCTGCCCGGCCCAGGAGGCCAGAATCAAGGCATACACCAGCGGCTTGAGCGCATGTTTTTTTGTTGGGGGTGAAAGGGTGGCGGACATAAAACGAACCAGAGCTCCGTGCAAGAAAATAAGAATCTATGAGGGCGTAATCCCTTAGTGGCTACGCTCGCCCTGGTCTCCAAGGGCGACGGTAGGCACGGGGATATTATTCACATTAATGAGAATAGTTATCACTTAGATTAATATGCGGGACGGAGCAATTCCTATGCAGGACCGGAAATCCGCTGCAATTGAAGAGCTTTGTCAAAGCAGATGGGGAACTTTTCAGGGAGAGGGCCGCAAGGGGGCGGCCCGAAAGGAAGGGTGGGCCTCTATGAATAAAGAGGCCAAAAACAGCGGAAATACAAGGGTTTAGGCTCGTTTGTTGCCAAAGATGGACTTGGGCGAACGACCAAAGTAGCGCGTGAAGGCAACCGAGAAATTATTGGGATATTTGTAGCCCACTTGCCAGGCAGCTTGCGCTACTTGTTGTCCCGATTCCAGCAAGGTGTAGGCCTTGCGCATACGTAGTTCCAGCAGCAGGCCAATAGGCGTGTTGTCGTACAAGTAGCGAAAACCTTCCTTGAGCTTGTGCTCGTTGATGCCCACGGTGGTGGCCAGATACTCCACCGTGATTTGCTGGTCCAACTGTGAGCTGAGCAGATCACGGGCGCGCTCTACACGCTGAATATCATCCACGGACAAGGGCGAACTGGTCTGGGTGCTGGGGGGCGCCAGCCGGTTGAACTGTTCGGCCAGCAGGCTGAGTGCATGGATTTGCAGATTCAGCCTGTGGTGGTGAATGGGTTGCTCCGGGCTGCAGGGCTGCATATAGCGGGCAAGGGCAGCGGCGTGGGCCATGGTTGCCTGGCTGCTGGCCTGAAAGGATAGGCGGTGCAAGCCCACGCAATCGAGCAACTGGGTGGCGCGTTCCGGGCCTGAGTATTTGTTCAGTGCCGCTTCGCTGATGACCAACCGCAATTGCGAGACAGACTGGTCCTCCTGATAGCGGCGTTCCCCCTGTAAAGAGCGAAAGGCCGTCACCGTGGTGTGGCCTGCCTTGAACAGCAGGTCCGAGCTTTCTCGGCCTTGGTAGGCCGACTGACCTTGCAGGCCCACGGTCACCACAATGACACGGCCCGCATGGGGGCCGTTGCTTTCTTCGATCAGGGATCGGCTGGGGTGGTAGTGCAAGCGGCCCAGCAAAAAACCTTGTTCCAGTTCCACACATTCGGAGTAGCAGTGGCCTAGCTCCTCGGGTAGTTGTAGCCGGACTCGGCCATCGCTCAGGGCCCGACATGATCTCGGTTCATCCGTGGCTAAGCGATAGCCAAAATTGCGCGTGCTCATCATTTCTCCTGCTAAAAGCGCCTCGCATACGAATTGCTCCGTTCGGCATATATCTTAATGCAAATGGTTCTCATTAAATATATATCATTTCTAGCTGTGATGGCAGTTCCAGGAGCCATTGTTGAAATCACGGAGGTAGAAAACGGTGTTGGATCGATCGCGAAGAGAGGTGGTTCTATCCGAGCATTTGCTGGAGTCCCACGAGCTGCAAGCCTGTTGGGATGCGCAGTTGGCGGGTTTGAGCGCGGATGCCTTGCAGCTGGCTTTAGAGCAGGGGCTGTTTGCCCACCTGGATCAGTTTATCGCTGCTGAAGAACTTGCGCACAGGCTGAATCTGGACAAAGACAACACGGATTACTTGCTGGAATTGCTGTGGAGTCTGGAGTTGCTGGAGTGCCAATGGACCTGTCCGCGCCGCTATCGCAGCTTGCCCAAAGCCGCACGCTACTTGAATCCGGAGTCGGCCCAGTACTGCGGCGATGCCATGCAGTTTCGGCACGGAGTGTTGCGTCAGGTGGGCAATCAGTTAGCGGGTTTGCTGCGCGATGGCAAGACGCCAGGCCCTGATCCGCATGTGATCCAGCAAGCTTGGGCGGCCGCGGCACGTTCGCAGATTGCCCAGGAACAGACGGCGGTCACGGCCCAGGTGGCCTGTGAGATTTTTGGGGCGGTGCCGCAGTTTTGGCAGGCGCAGCGCTTGCTGGATTTGGGCGGTGGCCCGGGCTTGGTGGCGATCGCCCTGGCCCAGCAGCAGCACGATTTGACGGGTGTGGTGTTCGAGTACGAAGCGGCAGCAGCGGTTGCGCAGCAGCGGATCGTCCAAGCGGGATTGCAGGATCGTTTGAGCACGATGGCGGGCGATTTGCTGGTGGACGATTTCGGAGGGGATTACGACCTGATCTGGTGTTCCTCCGTGCTGCATTTTGTGCCCGATATTCCGGCTTTGCTAGCCCGCCTGCATCGCGCTTTGCGTCCCGGTGGTGTGCTGGTTTGCTGTCATGCCGAAGTGCATACGCAAATCGGCAAGGCCCGGCGGATTTTGCATTACTACCTGCACATGCGCATGCAAGGCCGTCAGGTATTGCCTGAAGGGCAATTGGCCCAGCTATTGGATCAAGCCGGATTTGAGGGTATTCAGCAGTTTGATGAGGTGCGCTTTCCTGTTGCGCCTGTGACTGCACTGATCGCGCGTAAAGCGCACAAAGGGTGATGAGCATGAGGACTTGGAAAGCGTGGGCGGCGCAGCTGCTGTTTGGTTGGATGAATCTGGTATTGGCCGTCCCCAGTATTTATTTGATGCTGGGCATGCCTTTGGTGATGCGCCAGCACGGCTGGTCCGGTACCGAGATTGGTCTGTTTCAACTGGCTGCCTTGCCCGCTATTTTCAAGCTGGTGCTGGCCATGCCCGTGCAGCGCGTTCGTCTGGGCGGTGGGCATTTTGTGCATTGGCTATGGCTGATGGCGGTGCTCTTGCTGGCTTTGTATGTGGGCATAGGCCGGGACAACCTGATTGATGAACGAGCCACTCTATTTGCTTTGACCTTTGCCATCAGCATTGTGGCGACCTGGATGGACATCCCTTTGAATGCCTTGGCCGTGCAGTATTTGCCGCGCGAAGAGCAGTTGCGGGCTGGCAGCATTCGTTCGGCAGCGCTCTTTTTAGGGGCGATTGTAGGGGCAGGCGTCATGGTGCTGGTGCAGGCTCGCTGGGGCTGGCAAGCCCCGTTCGCCTTGATGGGACTGGGGTTGGTCATTGGATGTGTGCCCTTTGCCTTTCTGCGTTCGAAAGCGGGTTTGCAAGTGCAGCAGGAGGTGCAGAATCAGCCCGGTTTTGTGGCCGATTGGGTCAGCTTTTTTGGTCAGGAAGGCGCCAAGCAGTGGACCAGCTTGTTGCTGACCAGCTTTCCTTTTATTGGCGCGGTGTGGTTTTACCTGAAACCCTTGATGCTGGATCAAGGCATGGCCCTGGAAGAAGTCGCCTGGACGGTGGGAATTGCCGGTGGCATTACCGGGGCTGTGTTCAGCCTGATAGGCGGACGGCTGGCCTCTTTTCTGGGAGCGGCACGCGCAATTCCTATCTATCTGCTGGCGGCCTTGTTGTCCTTGATCTTGTTAATGGCATCGGTCTGGGCGCAGTTGGGCCCGGTATGGCTGCTGATTAGTGCCTTGCTGATTGCTGCCAGCATGGGAGCCGTTTCGGCGCTCTTGTTTGGTTTGACCATGTTCTTTACCCGCCGTCAGCGCAATGCCTCTGACTACGGCTTGCAGTCCACCATTTTCACCTTGGCACGTATGGCCGTGCCGATTGCGGCGGGTGTCTTGCTGGATCGTTTTGGACAAGTGGTGATGCTGGGTGCCCTGACCCTAGGCGTTTTGTTTGCCTTTGTACTGGCGTGGCGCGTGCGTCATAGCGTGGGTGCCAGCACCGAAGTATTGCTGCGCGGCCAGTAAGCCAGCGCCTGAAAACCGCCATGGCAAGCAACTGGTTGTGGCGTTCATCGTTTTTGCTCCGTTTCGCATAGAAATTAGCGCCTGCAGGCAATTGTGTCGTCTCGTGCTTTGTTTGAGAATAAGTCTTGTTCGTATTTATATCGATCTAACCAGGAGTCATTATGCAGTTGCCAGCATTAGTCGAACCCGGGCAGGCGTTAAGCCGCGAAGAGGTCAACCGTTACAGCCGCCACCTCTTGATTCCCAATGTGGGCATGGAGGGCCAGCGCCGCATTAAAAATGCCAAGGTGCTGGTTATTGGAGCCGGTGGCCTGGGTTCGCCCACCTTGCTGTATCTGGCGGCCGCCGGAGTGGGGACCTTGGGCATTATTGATTTTGACCGGGTGGATGAATCCAATCTGCAGCGCCAGATCATCCATACCGTTGACAGCATTGGCGAGTTGAAAGTGGAGAGTGCCAAACGCGCCATTCACAATCTGAACCCGCATGTAAAGGTAGAAACCCATACCGACAGATTGGAGCCAGAAATGGCGGTGGAGCTGTTCTCGCGCTACGACCTGATTCTGGATGGCACGGACAACTTTGCGACCCGCTATCTGGTCAATGACGCGTGCATGCTGGCCGACAAGCCCTATGTCTGGGGTTCCATTTTCCGCTTTGAAGGCCAGGTCTCCGTATTCTGGGAAAACGCGCCTGGCGGCATCGGTCTGAACTACCGGGACTTGTACCCGGAGCCGCCGCCGCCCGAGCTGGCTCCTTCTTGCGCGCAGGGTGGGGTGTTCGGTGTTTTGTGCGCCTCCATTGCTTCCATCATGTCCACTGAAGCCATCAAACTGATCACTGGCATCGGCGATCCCTTGATCGGCCGCCTGATCGCCTATGACGCGCTGGACATGCGCTACCGCGAATTGCCCATCCGCCGTTTGCCTAATCGTGCCCCTGTCACTGAACTGGGTGATTACCAAAGCTTCTGCGGCCTGAATCCGCCTGTAGATCCAGCAGCGGCTCACGTGCCGGTGATGGAAGTACTGGAGCTGAAAGCGCTGTTTGAACAGGACAAGGCACCGATTCTGGTGGACGTACGCGACCCCAATGAATGGGAAATCGTCAACATCCCCGGGGCGATTTTGATGCCCAAGTCCCCGCAGGTGGCGGCACAGATTCTGGCCGCCTTTGGCCCGGATGCGGATTTGGTGATTTCTTGCCGTTCCGGTGCACGTTCTAAAACGGTGTGCGAAGAGCTGATCAAGCTACAGGCCTCCAAGGTGCGCAACCTGGAGGGTGGGGTGCTGGCCTGGGTTGATCAGGTAGCGCCTGAGCTGGCGTCTTACTAAGTCCGGCAAGGAGCACATCATGGCTTTGCAGCTTAGTCGCGCAGCGCTGGAACAGATTCTGAATCATGCCAAACAAGATCACCCCATTGAGGCCTGCGGACTTGTCGCGGGCCGGGAAGGGCAGGCGGTGGCAGATCGTGTCTTGCCTATGACGAACCGGGCGGCCTCGGAAGTGTTTTATCAGTTTGATTCGCGCGAGCAGTTTCAGGTGTACCGGGATCTGGACGACAAGAATCTGGAGTGTCGCGCCATTTACCACTCGCACACGGCCAGTCAAGCCTTCCCCAGTCAGGACGATATTGAGTTTGCGGGCCATCCGGAGCTGCATTACTTGATTGTGTCGACCTGGGATCAGGCCACCGTGCCGGTTCGGTCGTTCCGCATTATTGACGGCGGTGTGACCGAAGAAACCATCGTTCTTGTCTAGGAAGAGTGGCGCTGCCTGACAGGGGGCGCGCATTCTCCAACACCATTTCAAAGGGAGTTTTCAACCATGTCTATTTCAGTCTCTATTCCGACCTTGCTGCGTCCACTGACGAACGGCGAGAAGAAAGTCCAGGCTCAAGGCGCTTCGGTAGGCGAAGTGATCGAGCATCTTGAAGATCAGTTCCCCGGCATCAAAGCACGCCTGATGAGCGGCGAAGACCTGCACCGTTTCGTGAATATTTACGTGAACGAAGAGGACATCCGTTTCAGCGAAGGCTTGAAAACTGCCACCCGCGCTGGCGACAGCCTGACTGTACTGCCTGCCGTAGCAGGGGGCTAAGATCGCCTGGTCTGGATTTTCATGGTGCAAGTGCTGGTTTCTGACATCAGCACTTGGCGTGCGCATCACACTGGTTTGGAACTATGTCTGAATTACTACATGGCTGCGGATTAAGCTGGCAGATTGGGCAAGCGCCCCCGTATTGGGCGGGCTTGCCTGCCGCGTTAAGGCGTCAGGCCCGATTGCTGGGTCTGGCTGAACACAGCTCATCCGTAGGTCAGGAAGGCGGGGCTGCATTCAGTTTGCACTCGCCTGATTTTGGAACGATTAGTACAGGTCTGGAAACCGAGGCAGGTGGCATGACGCAAGCCGCCTTGAGCGAGCTGAGTCTACAGGCCGCCAGCGGAATTTTGTCCGTACATGGGCGTTCCAGCGGATTGGCCGGGACCTTGGGGCTGGATTATCTGGCTGTACTCAGTTCGGCCATGACCCTGCAAGCAAGCTTGGCCGCCGCTTTGGGCCAGTTGCGGGGCGGGCGTTTCTCCAAGGTGTCGGTGTCACCTCTGGCCTGCGGTCTACTAAGCATCGGCCAGTATCTGGCGGGCGCCACAGCCGCCCAGGAACCAGAAGAGCTGCTGGCAGGCAGTTACGATCCCGGCTTGCGGCCACCCTTTATTTCGCAGGATGGCGTGGTCTTTGAACTGGAAACGCTGGACCCCAAGCCGTGGCGGGCTTTTTGGGAAGCCGTGGGGGTATCGGCCGATCTGGCCGGTCAGGCCTGGAAGGCTTTTTTGCTGCGCTATGCCAAGGCGGTGTGCCCTATGCCTGCTGAATGTTTGAGCCGCCTGCAGACTTTCAGCTTTGTGCGTTTGCAGAACTTGGCTCAACAAACCGGCATGGCGATTTTGCCCGTGCGTACCCCTGCGCAGCGGCAGGCTGATGCGGACTATGCGGCTTCTGCGGGCTTATGGCAGCACCAGACCCATGCCGCGCCCGCATCGCTACGTGCGTTGGACAGCCGCGTAGACTTGCCCTTGCGGGGCTTGCGAGTAGTGGAGTCGTGCCGTCGGATTCAGGGCCCGATTGCTGGCCATCTCTTGGCTTTGCTAGGGGCTGAAGTAATCCGACTGGAGCCGCCCGGTGGCGATCCCTTGCGTGCCATGCCCCCGTGCGTGGATGGCTGCTCGGTTCGCTTTGATGCCTTGAATCAGCTCAAGACGGTGCAGGAAGTGGACATCAAATCGGCGGCTGGCCGGCAGGCTATCTACGACTTGGTGCGCGAATCGGATGTGTTCCTGCATAACTGGGCACCTGGCAAAGCGGCTGAACTGAGCCTGGATGGGCAAGACCTGCATGCTGTGCGACCGGACTTGGTATACGCCTATGCCGGAGGCTGGAGTGATGCCCAGGTGGATGCGCCCGGCACTGATTTCACCGTGCAAGCCTGGTCAGGAGTGGCGCACACCATTGCCCAGACCTCGGACGCGCGTGGTGGTTCTCTATTTACGGTGCTGGATGTCTTGGGGGGCGTTATGGCCGCGTTGGGCATCAGTGCGGCTTTGTTGCGCCGGAGCCTGACAGGGGTTGGCCTGCGGGTAAATAGCTCCTTATTAGCCACGGCTGACCATCTGATGCACGCCGTGTCTCCCATTGCAAAAACCGGCGTCTCGGCGGTGTTCCAGACGGGCGATGGCTTCATAGTCATCGACTGCCAGGACCAAACGCATCTGCACGCCCTGGCAGGGTGGCTGAATGTGTCGCCCGATGCTGTCTGGACGATCTTGCCGGATCGTCTCTTGTCCCAGTCAGCCCAAAGTCTGGAAGCGCAGCTGGATGTGCTGGGCATACCCGCCCGGGCCGTTCACCGCAATTTGGCGCAACTGCGTGCTGATCCACGCTTGGCGTCTCTTTTCCATGACAAGGGCTATTCGTCTGTTTCTTCTCCCTGGAGGTTTTTATGAACCACGCTGGCATCATCGATCTGGTCCCTGCGTCATTGCGACAAGGCTGGATAGAGGACGGCACCTACCCTAATAAGCCCGTCTTCACGCTCTTTGCAGAAAAAGCCCGGGCGCATCCAGATAAATTGGCGGTGCTCTCGCCGCAGGGCAATATCAGCTACAGCGCCTTGATGGAAGCGGCCTTGCGTCTGGCAGGCAGCTTGCGTCGCGCCGGCATGATGGCAGGCGATGTGGTGGCCTATCAGCTAAGCAACCATTGGGTGTGCTGCGCCATTGATTTGGCCGCTGCGGCCTTGGGGGCGATTGTGGCACCGTTCCCACCGGGCCGGGGCAAGCTGGATATTCAGTCGCTGGTGCGCCGCTGCGATGCGCGGGCGGTGATCGTGCCACACGAATATGCAGGCATTGATCTGTGCGAGGTGATCGAGTCTTTGCGTCCGACCTTGCTGTCATTGCGCGTCTTGATTGTGCAAGGGCCCGCACGTCCAGGTTGGGTCAGTCTGGATGCCTTGTTGGAAGGTGAGCCATTGGACGGGTCTGAACTGCCTGAGGTCTCGCCCAATTCCCCGGTGCGTTTGCTGGTGTCGTCGGGCACCGAGTCCGAACCCAAGCTGGTGGCCTATTCACATAATGCGCTGGTGGGTGGGCGCGGGCGTTTCTTGCAACGCATTTCCCCCAACGATGTGGAATTCCGGGGTATGTATCTGGTCCCGCTAGGCTCGTCCTTTGGTTCAACCGCCACCTTTGGCGTGTTGTGCTGGTTGGGCGGTTCCTTGGTGGTTTTGCCCAAGTTCGATGTGCCCAGCGCGATAGCGGCCATTAATGCCTTCAAGCCCAGCTTTATCCTGGGTGTGCCGACCATGTTCCAACGCATTGCTGCTGCGCCTGAACTGGAAAAAGCGGATAAATCCAGCTTGCGCGGGTTGATTGTGGGTGGCTCGGTGATTGACGAAGCGACGGTGCGCCGTTGTGTGGATGCGTTCGAATGCGGCTTTATCAGCCTGTACGGATCAGCCGATGGGGTTAATTGCCATAACACCTTGGACGACCCGATTGAGGTGGTCTTGAACAGCGTGGGTGCACCCAATCCCCAGGTGTGCGAAATCCGCCTAGTCGACGATCAAGGTGAAGAAGTGCCCCAGGGCGACGTAGGTGAGATCACGGCGCGTGGCCCCTTAAGCCCCATGCAATACGTGAATGCGCCGGAGTTGGACGCACAGTATCGGGACGAGCAGGGTTGGGTCAAAACAGGTGATTTGGGTTACCTCAACACCCAAGGGCAACTGGTGCTGGCGGGGCGTAAAAAAGACATCATTATTCGTGGTGGTGCCAATATCAGCCCGGTGCAGATTGAAGGCTTGGTGATGAGCCATCCTGATGTGGTCACTGTCGCGTGCGTGCCCGTGCCAGATGCGGATCTGGGCCAGCGGATTTGCCTGTGCGTGACGGTGCGCGATAAGGCACCGCGCTTTTCGCTTAAGGACATAACGGACTTCTTGCGTGACCAGGGCCTGGAAGTGAACAAATTGCCGGAATACTTGCGCTTTTATCGCAGTCTGCCTTTGACACCTGCGGGCAAGATCGACAAGCGCGCTTTGGCTGCCGATGCGGCGGCTGTGGGTTCTAGCGCAGCGGCAGCGACGGGGATACCAGCATGAGCCAGGTCGCCATCAGCAGTGCCGCTTTGGGCCGCAAGCTGCGGCAGTTTCTCAATACCCAGATCATCCCCAATGAGGGCATTTTGGCTCAAGGGGACAATCTAGCCCGAGAGCTGACCTTGGACCTCACCCGTCGCGCTCAACAGGCGGGTTTGTTCGGCAGCTTTTACCCCCTGCATCGGGGAGGGCGTTTTGGCAGTTTGGTGGACTATTTATCCGTGGCCGAGCAAGAGGGCCGGTCCGAATATGGGCCGGGTATTTTTGGGGCGGATGCCACGCTGGACGCCTATATGCTTAGCCAACACGGCTCAGCCAGCGTCAAGCAGCGTTTCCTGACCCCTTTGCTCAAGGGTGACGCGGTGTCCAGCTATGCCATGTCCGAACCGGACAGCATTGGTTCGATTCCCGCCACCATGCAATGTCAGGCGCATTTGCAGGACGGGAAATGGCATATTAATGGCCGCAAATGGTTTATTTGCCGGGCGCAGGTGGCCAGCTTTGCCACCGTTGTGGCGCGCAGTTCGGACGGGCCGATTGATCAGTCTCTGTCCATGATCGTGGTGCCCAGCGATGCGCAGGGTTTTAAGCTTGTGCGGCCCATATCCTTGCTGGGGCGCTACCAGGGTCAAAATGAATTGTCCTTCCATCATGTTCAGGTGCCGCAGGACTATGTTCTAGGGCAGGCCGGGCAGGGCATAGCCTTGATGCAAAAGCGGCTGGCCTTGGGCCGTGTCTTGCGGTCCGTGCAATGGTTGGGTCTGGCCCAACGCAGCTTTGAGATCATGTGCGAGCGCATCCATTCGGAGCGGGGACAGATGGCCCGTTTGGCGGACAAGCAACTGGTTCGGGCGCGGGTCTACACCGTCTACCGAGCCATTAGCGCTGCCCGCTGCCTGCTTCGAGAAGCCGCGCTTAAATTCGACGCGGGCCTGCCTAATGCGGTTGAAGTTAATGTGGCCAAGCTGGCGGTTTCCGATGCCCTTAGCCAAGCAGCCGATTCCGCGATTCAGATCATGGGGGCGGAAGGTTTGGCCGATTGGAGCCCCCTGTCCGGTATTTATCGGGCAGCACGTACCACGCACATTCTGGACGGCGCCGATGACGCCCTGATCAGCACGGTGGGCAAGCATTTGCTGCAGGCTCAATACGCCATTCAGGAAGAGACTGACATGAACAAGGCCATAGCATGATGGCCTCCACCAGTACCGCCCGGTTTCCCTGGATGTTAGCCAGCCTGATGACGCTGGCAATGGGCATGCCCATGATGGTGTTTTATGCCATTGGCGTGCTGGGCCCGCAGATCATTCAGGACCTGGGTATTTCGCGTGAACAATTGGGCTGGCTCACTACCAGCACATTTGGGTTGGCAGCCTTGCTCTCGCCGTGGGCGGGGGCTTTGGTGCAGCGCATGGGGAATCGGCAGGGTCTGTTCTTGTTGTTCCTGCTGGTGGCCATGTCGTTTAGCCTGATTGCGGTCTTGCCCGGATTTTATGGGGTGCTGACCGCGCTGCTGCTCTGCGGCTTGGCGCAGTCCTTGGCCAATCCAGTGACCAATCAAGCAATCGCGCAATTAGTCCCACCAGAGCGCAAAGCAGGAATGGTGGGGATCAAGCAATCAGGGGTGCAGGCCTCGGCGCTCTTGGCGGGGCTGGTGCTGCCAGTCCTGGCTTATAAGCTGGGTTGGCGTGGGGCCTTTGTGGTGTGGGTTCCCGCCATGCTGTGCTTGTCCTATTTTGCTTTGCAGGTTTTGCCGGCGATTGCCCAAGCCCACGCAGCCCCCTTGTCCTTGCGCCTGCCTTGGCCCAGCAAGCAGCTTTGGCTCTTGATGGCAATTCAGCTGTGCGCGGGGTTGGTGCTGTCCTCCTTCATTACCTTTTTAGGGGTCTTTGCGCAGCAATTGGGGGTGTCTCCCTATTGGATCGGCATTCTGGTTAGCGGCTTCGGGGTGATGGGAATTGTGTCTCGTGTTTTGTTGACGCCGATCGCCGCCCGGTTTGGTGATGAAACCTTGCTGCTGGGCATCTTGTTTGCGATCCCGATTGTGGCGCTGCTGCTGATGATGTTGGCGGCACCGGAGCGCCTGTGGCCTTTGGGGCTGGGTGTCCTGGCGATAGGGCTGACCTTGGTCGCCACCAATTCGATTGCCATGAGTATGCTGCTGCGCGATGCCCGTTTTGGTGCGCCTGCTCGCTCCGCTGGCTTGCTGTCGGTGGGCTTTTTTGGTGGCTTTGCTTTTGGCCCACCTTTATTCGGCGTGCTGCTCCGATCCTCGCAAGGGTTTGCAAACGCTTGGCCATTCTTGATGGGGGTTTTGGTGTGCGCCAGCTTGTTGTGCCTGGTTCTGTACCAAGTGCGTCGCAGGTCTACAGAGGGTTGACGGGATGACGATAGAAGTAGCGACAAGCGCGACGGTGCAGGCCATTTTTAACAATATGGACCGGGTAGCGCAGCAGTGCGGCGATCAGTTTCCTTTGTTTCGTCAGGCGAATGCAGAGCAATGGACGCTGTCACGGCGTGGCTCCTGGATGGGTGGCTTTTGGGCTGGATTGTGGTGGCGACGCGCCTTGATCAGCGGCCAAGACAAGGATAAAGAGCAGGCCTTGCTGTGGAGCCAAAAACTACAGGTGTGGCGGGATGAACCCAGCATCAACCGCAGTTTTGTGTTTTGGTATGGCGCGGGTCTGGGCAGTGTCTGGCATGGGGACAGTCAGGCGCAAGCCATGTTGGACCAGGCCGCCCAAGTTTTGCTGGATAGCTTTGATGTCAGCAGCGGATTTTGGCCGTTGGGCTCGGGCATGGGGGGCGGGGAAGCTGGCGCGCATATTCTGAATGTAGATGCCTTGGCCCCGACACTTTTGATATTGGATGCGCAGGGCGGGCCGGTGGCGCGTCAGCTAGGGCAATGGCATGTGGATGCCTGCCTGCGCTATTTGCAAAAAAGATCTGGTGCCTGGCGGGACACGGTGCTGCTGCGGGGGCAGGAAATGTTGGCCGAACAAGGGGCGGCGACGTGGCAAAGAGGGCAGGCCTGGGCCATATTAGGTATGGCAACGGCGGTACGTGTGTACGGCAGGAAGTCTTATGCCCATGCCGCGCTGAACGCATGCCGATATTGGCAAGAACGTTGGGGGCGTTTTGCGGATGGTTTGCTTCGGCAAACAGATCCCGTGATGCCCTTGGACCGCAGCGCCTGGGCGATTGCATCCTTGGCCATGTATGAGCTGGCGCAGTGGTTGCCGGAACAGCAGTGGCTGCTGGAGCAGTCGCGTGCGTACCTGGATGCCCTGTTAAACGAAGAGCTCGGTCAGACGGGGCGTTTTGTGGGGCACTTGTATAAAGTTGCACCGGGCCAGTCTGAACTGGTGGAGTCCGCTTGCGCTACTTTCTTTTTGCTGGAGGCTTTGCTGGCTCATTCAGCGTAAGTGTTTGGGATGGCACTAATTGGGCGATTGAATAAAGAACCGCTCGTTGCAGCGAGTCAGCCTGTCTGTCCGGACGGCAGTGCAGGGCGCGTAATGTCAGTCGTTTACGGTCTTTTCAAAAGTCAGGAGGTAGGCCCGTGACAGTGCCGGTATCATGCAGGTTTGCCTGTTCCGGAAGCGTGATTGTTTCTGGACGCAGCACCTATCAGCGCTTGCCCGACGGTACTTGGCAAGCGCACGGACAAGGCTAAAAGCAGATGAATATACGAGTAGCCACGCTAGACGATTACGAAGGTTTGCTGGCCCTGGATACGGTGGTGCCGCGCGATCCCGAGCGAGCTCAGCAGATTCAGTCCTGGATTCAGCAGTCTGATTGTTATGTGTTGGAAAAGCAGGGCATCTTGCTGGCTTATGGCGTCTTGAGCCATCAGTTTTTCGGCCATGACTTTGTGGAGATGCTGATGGTGGGGGCAAGGGGTCGTCAGCAAGGCCTCGGGACTGCCTTACTGCACTATTTCAGGCAGATTAGCGGTACTGAAAAGCTGTTTTCCTCTACGAACCAGTCCAATCAAGCCATGCAGCGCTTGTTTTTAAAACTGGGTTTTCAGCAAAGCGGTGTGATCGACAATCTGGATGAAAATGATCCGGAGATCGTGTTTGTGTCTTTGTCTCGGTAGTTTCCGGGGCAATAGCGGGTTCAGCCGCGTGGACTACAGCTGGTCTTCAATAGAGATGCATGCTTTGTGATCTGAAGCGCGAGTTTTTAGCGCTGTGGGCTGCGTGTCTTCTGTGTGTTCAGCTTGGCTGTTTTGCATTCAGTCCACTTATAAGACCGCTGTTTTTCAAGGTTTTAACGAAACAGGCCAAAACCCAATAAGGTTTTGGCCTGTTCGTTCTTAAGGCAGATGGGTGCAGGCTCAAGAAACCTGCAAGGTCCCCGTCGCGCCCATCAACAAGTCGATCACATCGGGGGCGGTGATGATCTCAAAGCGTGGGTCCATCTGTTCGGCAGTCAAGCCATTGTGCACCATGCAAGATTTGCACACGGCTACGCGTCCGCCCTGATCCAGATACTTCTTGAGCAGATCGGCCGCCGGCTCAAAAGGTTCGCCAATGCGAATGGGATCAGCAGCACCGGGCACGCCCAACGCCACACCTTCGGCCATCAAAATCAGGCAAGCACTGTGGCCTTTCTGAACGGCGTTGACGGCCATTGTCAGCGCCACTGTGACTTTGTCGGGATTGCCTTGCGCATGAAACAGAGTCGACACAAAAGCAGCAGTTTTAGTCATAAACACTCTCCTTGATTCAGTCAGTGATTCGAGCCTTGCTGGGAAACCACATCCCGCCCTTGCACGCAGTTGCCACGCTTGTTCAACGCTATCAGCTATGCCGTGTGGGGATCAAGAGCGTCCCGGTGGATCGCGGTTTTCTGCTGGCGTGTGCGTCTGGGGGTAGCGGATATTCGATTACAGTAATTTAGTATATGCTAAATTAAGTTTTCTCTAAATTAATAAGCATCAAGGCGGTCTCCGACCATGATCCAAGGCAAATCCGATATCGAACTCTTGCAGGACAGTGCTGATCAGGCGGCGGCCTTATTACAGGCGGTGGGTAACCCTAAGCGCTTGGTCATTCTGTGTTTGTTGACCGCGCAAGGGGAGATGAGCGTGGGGGCCTTAAACGAGATGGTGGCGCTAAGCCCCTCGGCCTTGTCCCAGCATTTGGCGCGTATGCGCCAGGAAGGCTTGGTCAGTTATAGGCGGCAGGCTCAAACCTTGTATTACCGCATTGAGAATCCGAATGTGGCCAAGCTGATTGCGACGCTGAAAGATATATTTTGCCCGCCTGCAGAATGAGCACGACAGCGTATTCCAAGCGGATATGGGGTGGCCTAATCCATGCCCATTCCCGGCCTGCCCATCAATCTATGATACAAATCTGTTCAATGTGGACATTGTTTAGGTGTATTTATGTCTGGCAACAACGCTGACGTGGGCAAGAGCAAAAAGATTCTGATCATTGCTGGCCCAAACGGGGCGGGCAAGACGACTTTTGCACGTTCTTTCCTTCCCGCCGAGGCCGAGGTGCTGCGCTTTATTAATGCAGATCTGATTGCAGCGGGCTTGTCGCCTTTTGCACCGGAAAATGCGGCCATCAAGGCGGGGCGTGTGATGCTGGATGAGCTCAGGGAGGTAGTACGCCAGGGCGAGAGCTTTGCCTTGGAGACCACCTTGTCCGGTCAAGGCTATGTGCGTCATATCGAGAAGTGGCAGTCACTAGGATATAGAGTCAGCTTGTATTTTTTAAGCTTGCCCAGTGCGGATATGGCAATAGCGCGGGTCGCCGAACGGGTGCGTCAGGGTGGGCATAATATTCCTGAACCCGTTATTCGCCGCCGCTTTGCGGCTGGTATGAAAAATTTCCTGCACCACTATCGAGATCGAGTGGATGACTGGGTGTTGTACGACAACTCAGGCAGTGTGCCGGTTCTGTTGGAGTGGGGAGAGAAAGATGAATAAAGAAGATATTTCCAAAGCAAAAAACCCGGACTTGCGGGCTTCCTTGGCAGCCTTGGAGCGCGCAGCGCAGTCCGCGCGTTTTGTGGCCATGCAGACCAATACCTCGGTCGTACTGCTTGAAAACGGCAAAATGATCAAGCTGTCGGCCGAGCAATTGCGGCAGGAAGTCTGCAAGAGCTGATCTTGCCAGGTTAAGTGGCGGCTTAGTCTTGATGTCTGTTGCCGTATTCGATGCTGACTCCAAGCTATGGGGACGTCATGTCCTGCTGCGGGTACTGGCTCAATGTCGCCAGGAACTCGGAGGGCGGATAGCCAAAGCTCTTTTTGAACGCCACTGAATACGCACTTAAGCTTTCATAGCCGCTTTCCAGCGCGGCTTGCGTGATGGACATGCCTTGCAGCAAGAGCTGGATGGATGCCATCAGCCGCATCTGTTGCCGCCATCTCCCTACATTCATTCCCGTGCTTTTCAGAAAACGCCGATGCAAGGTTTTGGGCGTCAGGGCATAGCGGTGTGCCAGTTCGTCTACGGTGCTTTGCTGTGAGGGCGATCCCACCAGGTCTTCGCATATACGCTTCATTAGCGCCTCTTCTGGCCAGGGCAAATGAAATGGCAGCGGCCGCAGCACGCTTAGCTCTTCAATTAAAAGCTGTCCCAGCAGGGTGTCTCGCAGTGGCGGATTGGCTTGTGGCAAAAGCTGCACCACGGCGGCAATCAATTCACGCACTAAAGGGGTGACATGCAATACGCAGTCATGGGCGGGCAATTGGCTGGCCAGAATCTCATCAATAAACAAACCATGTACATGCACGGCCGTTGTTGCGCTGAGTTGATGCGGGATGCCCGGACGTAGCCAGACGGCGGTAGTGGGCGGCACCAGCCATTGGCCCGTGGCGGCCTGCACCAGCAATACGCCTTGGGTGGCATACAGCAGGTGGCCACGGGGGTGGCTGTGCCGGGGGACTTCGTGCCCGGCCGGATAGTGCTCGATGACACCGCTGACCAGCAAGGGGGAGCTATCGGAGTGCGATAGATCCAATGCTTGCCCGCCGTGCTGGGGAGAGGCATAGCCCATGGTGCGTAATGTCCAAATTGATAAAACAAATGACTATTTTTTGATAGAAGGTCATGCCTCTTGCAGTCTAAAGTGCTTTTATCGTCTTCATCAAGCACTTTGGGGTTGAACCTGTTGTGACTCATTTGCACTTGCTATCGCTAAGCCTACTAGCCCTGACATCCCGTCGGGGTCCGTACGCATGCGCTTGCGAATGGTCCTATCCTGGTTTCCCCAGACCCCGACGGTAGCCAGCTCTTTGGAGCAGGGAAGCCAGGTATGTCATTCCCTATCTTCGAGGCTTCTATGTTGGCTGATCCTTCCCATAAATACCGTCCCTTTCCCGTCGTGAACTTGCCTGATCGTCAGTGGCCCCAGCGCACACTGAGCCAGGCACCCGTGTGGTTGTCCACCGATTTGCGTGACGGCAATCAAGCCCTGTTTGAACCCATGAACCGTGAACGCAAACTGCGCCTGTTCCAGGAGCTGGTGCGCATTGGTTTCAAGGAAATTGAGGTGGGCTTTCCGTCCGCCTCGCAAACGGATTTTGATATCGTTCGCCAGTTGATTGATGAAAAGATGATCCCGGACGATGTCACGCCCATGGTCATCACCCAGCTGCGTGAAGATTTGATTGAAACCACGGTGCGTAGCGTAGCGGGCTCACGGCGAGCGATTGTGCATTTCTACAATGCCATCGCACCTGCTTTTCGGGAAATTGTGTTCAAGATGGATGTGCCGCAAATCATCGAAATGGTGCGGCATCATGTGGAGCTGTTCAAACGCCTGACCGACGCGCATCCCGAAACTGAATGGGTATTGCAGTATTCGCCCGAGACTTTCTGCATGGCCGAGCTGGAGGTGTCATTAGCGGTTTGCAATACGGCGATTCAGGCTTGGGATGCAGGCCCGAATCGAGCCATGATTATCAATTTGCCCACGACGGTAGAAGTGACCACGGCCAATGTGTTTGCAGACCAGATTGAATGGATGCACCGTCATCTGGATCGACGCGAACATATCGTCTTGTCGGTGCATCCGCATAACGATCGCGGTACGGGCGTTGCTTGCGCTGAACAAGCCATGCTGGCCGGTGCGCAGCGCGTGGAAGGCTGCTTGTTTGGCAATGGCGAGCGCAGCGGCAATCTGGATGTGGTGACTTTGGCGCTGAACCTGTACACCCAGGGCATCGCTCCGGGATTGGATTTTTCCGATATTTCAGCCGTGGCCCGTATCGCGGAAGAGGCGACAGCCTTGCCCATTCACCCACGCCATCCCTATGTAGGGGACTTGGTGTTCACCGCTTTTTCAGGTTCCCACCAGGATGCGATTGCTAAAGGTTTTGCGGTGCAGAAAGAAGATGCCCCGTGGCGCGTCCCGTATCTGCCCGTAGATCCTAAAGACTTGGGCCGCACTTACGACAGCATCGTGCGCGTGAACAGCCAGTCTGGCAAAGGCGGAATTGCCTTTTTGCTGCAACGTGATTACGGCATCGTCATGCCGCGTCGCATGCAGGTGGAGTTCAGCGCCATTGTTCAGCAGATTGCCGATTCCAGCGAGACAGAATTGAACAGTCAGCAGATTTGGGAGCTGTTCGAGGCAAGCTACTTGCAGGCTCACCACAGTCAAGGCAGCGTTCGCTATCAATCCCATCGCTTGTTCGACGATGCTCAAGGGCAGGGCATTGAATTGCACTGCATTAATGCCAATGGGGAGGCAGAACGCTATACGGGGGCGGGTAGCGGTCCGATCGCCGCAACAGTGGCTGCCTTGAATCTGTCTTTGCGTATCGACAGCTATGAAGAGCGCAGTTTGGGCTCAGGAGCGGATGCTTGCGCCATGGCGATTGTTGAGGCCGTCATGCCTGGCGTGCCCGGCTCCAAATTTGGGGTAGGCAAGCACGCGAACATCATTACAGCCAGCGTGATGGCGGTAATGAACGCGGCGGCGCGGTTTGAGATGGTCGACGCCTAAGTCTTGTTGTTGCTTGATTGATGGAAAAGAACGGCAAGCCAGATGCGGCTTAGCCGTTCTTTTATCGGTGGAGTGGAGTATTCCGCTTATCTGCTTGAGCTGTCGGGAAAGACGATGCCTCTATTTGATGCCTATGCAGGCTGCTTTTCCTGTGTAGCCTCGGAACCGTAGCGGCCTGCTGGAATCAAGACTTTTGAACTGTGGCAGAGCCGTCTTTTTCGACGGGATGGTCCAGGCGAGTCACCTGATTGAGCCATCGGGCCACCACGTTTAATTCTTCTTCGCTAAACCCCTCCGACAAGTGCTGGTTCAATGTCTGCAAGGTCGCTTTGGCTTGCACACTGGCTTGTTCTCCGGCGGGTGTCAGCGTCAAACAAATTTTGCGGGTATCAACATCATCGACCAGGCGTTGGATCAGCCCGGCAGCCTGCATGCGCTTGGACAGCCCGGTAATTGCGGCCGGCGCAACTTGCAACGCATTGGCGGCTTCGCCCACCGTTACTGAACCTTGCGAGCGAATCAGAAACAGCATTCCCACTTGCGCGGCGCTAATATCCGTCCAGGCGGCGGGCTGCTTTTGTATCCAGCGCTGCAAAGCTTTATGGGCGTGGTTCAGCAGAAAAACAAAACGCGGTTGGGACGGAGTGCTCATGTCTCGGTAGGGTCTTTTTAAGCTTTTATGAGTGTGCTGTAGGGCAACTTTGGCTGTGCTTGAGTAGCCAGTCGCCCACTATAGGCCAAAGTGCCTGGGCATTGCGTTTACGAAAGAAACCCATATGCCCGATTCCAGGCACACCGACATTTTTATGCTGAATGTGCAGGCGCTCGATGGGGGCGTTCTTGATGGGCCCTAACAACTGCGAAATGGCTTGGGGGTTGGCCCAAGGGTCATCATCAAAGCCTAAGACCAGTAAAGGAATTCGCACTTGACTGGCGCGTTCCCTGGCACCGAGCAGCGGGTCATCATAGAAATAATTGGCTAGCCGGGTCCAGCGACTCCACTGCTGCATCACTGAACGCGGCAGATTTTCCCCTAAGCCCAAACGACGGGCAGGCATATAGCCGCATAAGCGGCACAGAATCGGGGCCAAGACTCGCATCACCATTCCCACCCGCAAGCGTTCCATAGGGGCCTGGATCAAAGCAGTAATCCCTGCATGAGAGGCGATCATCACCCCGGCACGTAGAGCCTGGGTAGCGGATGAAAGGGCAATTGCATGGCCGCCCACACTGTGTCCTACCGCCAGTAGAGGCAGCTCCGTAAAGCGTTCCCTTACCCAGTCAGTCACGTAAACCGTGTCCTCCAGCATCCAGTCAGACATGGATACGTCGTACTGACGAATATCCTTCAAGCAAGAACGACCAATGCCGCGATAGTCGTATGTCAGCACATGGAAACCTAGTCCGTGCAGATACTCGGCAAAACTGCGGTAGAAATCTTGAGGAACGCCGGTGGCCGGTTGAATCAGGACAAACGCTTTAGGGGATGCCGCTGTCCAAAGCGTGGCCCGGATAGGATCTTTGCCTGTGATATGAATCTCTAGCTGTTCCATGCTTGTCTCTAATTTTATTTAACGTGTTAACGATATTAGAGAGGCTTCAAGCAGCCGTCAATCGCGTTCCAGGAAATAGGGGTAGGCGGGCAGGTTGACTGCGGTTTTACATGTCCGCAGCTAATTCCTTGATCGCGTCGATATACCAGGCCTGATCGTTAATCCTGTGCGTCAGAATAATTGGTGAGGTCGCCTGGGCTTCTTCCACTAAGCGATAGTGCAGATCCACCCGCAGCCGGGCTGATGTAGGAATTAAGCACAGTCCGGAATCGGCCGCGACCAGACCTAAAGCGGTTTGCAGCTCTCCTGCCTCATAGACTTCAGCGGGGCGTATGCCTTGGTCATGCAGGAGGTGCAAAATGTGGTCCGCAAAGCTGGGCCGGGGCTCTTTCGGGTAGACGATCAGTTTTTGACCTTGCACCTGTTTCAGGCTTAAAGGGGCATCGGAGTCCGCCAGTTCCGAGCTGGGTGGAATGGCCAGGGCCAGCTGTTCTTCTCTTAATACCGTCCTTTGCAAGGACGCGTCATTTAATCTGATGCGCCCAAAGCCCACATCAATGCGCCCCGACTTCAAGGCATCCAGTTGCTGCATGGAAGTCAGCTCCACAGTTTGCATGTCCACTTCAGGGTATTGGTGACGCAGCTTGCGCATCAAGGCTGGCAAGCCCCCATACAAGGTAGAGGCCACAAAGCCGATGGACAGGGTCTGGCGTTGATGCAGGCCGATCTGACGAGTGGTGTGGATCAACTGATCAACCCGGCTCAGAATCTGCAAGGACTGTTCATAAAAGACCCGTCCCGCTTCGGTCAGCCTTAAGGGCCGGGCATTGCGCAGCAAGAGGGTGACGCCCAGTTCTTCTTCCAGCAACTGAATCTGGCGACTGAGTGGCGGTTGAGCCATGTGCAGGCGCTCGGAGGCCCGCGTGAAGTTGCGTGTTTCGGCGACCGCGACAAAATAGCGGAGTTGTCGTAGATCCATAAGGGAAAACCATACCTTGGCTGAATTGAGAGGGTTTAGTTTCTTGATTTTTAATATTTATATCAGAAACTATACCCATAAGGTATAGAACTAGACCTATTTAGTCTTGGATATGGCTGGCCTGCTTCGTGTTCAATCAAGCCATGGAACACACGCAATCTTCTCAACTCTTAGCAGCTCCAGCCCTGATCGAAAGGGTGGAGACTCTGCTGCTGGATCTGCCTACGATCCGTCCTCATCAATTGGCGATGACGACCATGCAAGGCCAGACTTTGATGCTGGTGCGCTTGTACTGTTCGGACGGCACGGTTGGGCTGGGCGAGGGCACGACCATTGGTGGTCTGGCCTATGGCGCCGAGTCGCCCGAAGGCATGAAGCTGGCCATCGACACGTACTTTACGCCCTTGCTGCTGGGCGCCAATGCCAATGCCGTACCTGCCATTATGGCGCGTTTGAACACCGCCATTCAGGAAAACCGCTTTGCCAAGAGCGCTATAGAAACGGCTTTGTTTGATGCATTGGGCAAGCGCACGGGCCTGTCCGTGTCCAATTTGCTGGGTGGACGCATGCGTGACAGCCTGCCGGTCGCCTGGACGCTGGCATCGGGCAATACCGCCAAGGACATTGACGAGGCCGAGCGCATGTTGGCGCAAGCACGTCACCGTATTTTCAAACTCAAGATTGGTCGTCGTCCGGTCAAGGATGATGTGGCTCACGTGGCGGCCATCAAAAAAGCATTGGGTGATCGTGCTGATGTTCGCGTGGACGTGAACATGGCCTGGAGCCCTTTGCAGGCTCAGTACGGTATGGCGGGTCTGGTAGATGCAGGTTGTTCGCTGGCCGAGCAGCCGGTGCGCCGTGCGGATGCTTTGGCGGATCTGAAAGGCCGCTTCCCGATTGCTCTGATGGCTGATGAATCCTTGACTGGACCGGCCTCTGCGTTTGCGCTGGCTCGTGACGGTGCCGCCGATGTGTTCGCCATCAAGATCGAGCAATCCGGTGGTTTGCGTGCCGCGCTGCACGTTGCTGCCATAGCGGAATCAGCGGGTATTGAATTGTATGGCGGCACCATGCTGGAAGGGGCGATCGGTACGATTGCCGCTGCCCAGGTGTTCGCAACGGTTAACCAATTGCAGTGGGGCACGGAGTTGTTCGGGCCTTTGCTTCTGACCGAAGAAATTCTGGCAGAGCCACTGAATTACAGCAATTTTGAATTACAGATACCTCAGGGGCCGGGTTTGGGTATCGTACTGGACGAGGAGCGTGTCCAGTATTTCCGCCGTGACAAGACGCAAGTCCGAGTCGCTTCGGCCGCCATGGCGAAATAAGAGGTCGGACGTACCGGTCTTGCTTGGAACACTTCTCTCAAGATATTAGGAGACACAGAATGAGCGTTAAAATTTTTGACACACCCGATGTACAAGATTTCCTGCGTTTGGCCGCTGGCCTGGATCAGCCCGGTGGCAATCCACGCGTTAAACAGATCATGTATCGCATCATCAGCGATCTGTTCAAGACCATTGAAGATCTGGAAATCACCAACGACGAGTACTGGGCTGCCGTGGCCTACCTGAACCGTGTGGGTACGGCCAGTGAAGCTGGTCTGGTATCCCCCGGTCTGGGCTTTGACCGTTTCCTGGACATGCGCATGGACGCTTTGGACAAGGAACTGGGTCTGGACAATGGCACACCACGTACCATTGAAGGTCCTTTGTACGTGTCGGGCGCTCCTGTGGAGCAAGGTTTCGCACGTCTGGACGATGGTTCCGATACCGCTGGCGAAACTCTCATCATGCACGGCGTAGTGGCCGGTGCGGACGGCAAGCCTATTGCGGGTGCCCAGGTTGAAGTCTGGCATGCCAATACCAAAGGTTTTTACTCGCACTTTGACCCTACGGGCGAGCAGCAAGCCTTCAATATGCGCCGTACCATCATTACCGATGAAAACGGCCGCTACAAGTTCCAGAGCATTGTGCCCAAGGGCTACGGCTGTCCTCCGGATGGTCCTACCCAAGGTTTGCTGAACGAGCTGGGTCGCCACGGTAACCGTCCTGCCCACATTCACTTTTTTGTGACGGCTCCTGGCCACCGCAAGCTGACTACGCAGATCAATATTGATGGCGATCCGCTGGTGTACGACGACTTCGCTTACGCCACCCGTGACGGCCTGGTGCCACCGCTGACCGAGCACACAGATCCTGCTCGTATCGCGGCTGAAAATCTGGACGGCCCGTTTGCAGAGATTGTGTTTGATATTGCCTTGACCCCGCTGGTCGATGGCAAGGATAACCAGGTCGTGAATCGCGCACGTCTGGCCGCCTAAGTATTGCATCAGTCCAGCGCCCCTGCGTGTTACGCCGGGTCCTGGACTGATTCGTTTGTGTTGTGCCTGACGTAAGGGCATAGGCAAGCCGCCGCGCTTGCTGTGCTCATCCGTAGCGTCAGTGCTTTATACGGAGAACGGAGTGATCGATAAACAGGTAAGCAGTGTTGCACAGGCTTTGCATGATGTGCAGGACGGCGCCACGATTCTGGTCGGTGGTTTTGGAACGGCTGGCATACCCACAGAGTTGATCGACGGGCTGATCGAGCAAGGCGCTCGTGATCTGACCATCGTGAACAACA
>SMEN01000162.1_pt1 | contig 27047 bp, 22 predicted proteins | sample 2456271 | NCBI WGS metagenome assembly SMEN01 (sample SAMN10132593, study PRJNA489261) | soil metagenome | isolation source: day1 control-loamy sand soil ammended with raw manure from dairy cow... | place: USA | collected 2015-04-01 | reverse complement strand
GTCGACACTGTTGGCGGGGATATCTTGTTTAATGCTGTTAAATCATTGCAGTATGGTGGCAGCGCAGCCTGCTGTGGACTGACTGCTGGAATTGATTTTAAAGCCAGTGTCTTGCCGTTTATTTTGCGCGGCGTGAATTTGCTCGGTGTTGATTCGGTTGAATTGCCCTTAGTAAACAAAGCGTCGATGTGGGATAAGCTCTCATTGCAATGGAAGCTGGATCTAGAAAGTTTAGTAAAAGAAATTAGCTTGAAAGATGTACCGAATGCCATTGCCACCATGTTGGCCAGTCAGCAAACAGGGCGCACCTTAGTTCGGATTGATTGATTCAGTCTTTTCGCTAGATAAAAAAACGGCCGTGCAAATCAATTGCAACGGCCGTTTTTTATTGCGGCTGAGTTATTTTGTGTAACGCTTTAAGATCAAGGTGGCGTTAGTGCCGCCAAAACCAAAGCTATTACTCATCACCGTATTTAAGGTGACGTTCTCGCGGGTTTTTTCAACAATCGGTAAGCCTTTAGCTTCTTCATCAAGCTCATCAATGTTGATTGATCCAGCAATAAAGTCGCCTTCCATCATCAGCATGGAATAAATAGCTTCTTGTACGCCGGCGGCACCGAGCGAGTGACCTGACAAACTTTTGGTGGAGCTGATTGGTGGTGCATTGTCGCCAAAGACTTCACGCACAGCGCGAATCTCAGCAACATCACCCACCGGTGTTGAGGTGCCATGGGTGTTGAGGTAGTCAATTGGCGCGTCAACCGTGGCAAGCGCTTGCTGCATGCAGCGTACCGCGCCTTCACCGCTTGGAGCGACCATGTCGTAACCGTCAGAAGTTGCGCCATAACCAACGATTTCTGCGTAAATTTTTGCACCGCGTTTTAGCGCGTGCTCCAATTCTTCAACCACCACCATGCCGCCACCGCCAGCAATGACAAAGCCGTCACGTTTGCTGTCATAGGCGCGCGATGCTTTTTCTGGAGTGTCGTTGTATTGCGTCGACAGAGCGCCCATCGCATCAAACAAGCAGCTTTGACTCCAATGCTCTTCTTCACCGCCGCCAGCAAAAACAATGTCTTGCTTGCCCAGTTGGATTTGCTCAAGCGCTTGGCCAATGCAATGCGCACTGGTTGCGCAAGCAGAAGACACCGAGTAGTTGACGCCTTTGATTTTAAAAGGGGTCGCTAAGCATGCTGATACCGTGCTACCCATGGTACGGGTCACGCGATACGGGCCAATGCGCTTGACGCCTTTTTCGCGCAGCGTATCAATGGCTTCCATTTGATTTAAGGTGGATGCGCCGCCCGAACCAGCGATTAAGCCAGTGCGCGGATTGGACACATCTTCAGGGCTTAAACCGCTGTCTTCAATGGCTTGCTGCATAGCAATGTAGGAGAAAGCCGCTGCTTGCCCCATAAAACGTAAAAACTTGCGGTCAATCAGTGCTTCTAAGTCAATATCAACCGAGCCTGAGACATGGCTACGCAAGCCCATTTCCGCATAGGAAGGGTTGAAACGGATACCGGTATGGCCTGCACGTAAGTTGGCGGCTACGGTGTTTTTGTCATTACCTAGGCAAGAAACGATGCCCAGTCCAGTGATTACAGCGCGACGCATACTGGTTATCCTTTAGAAAGAGTCTGTAGAAGAGAACAAGCCGACACGTAAGCCTTCGGCCGTATAAATTTCGCGGCCATCAACACTGACAGTACCGTCAGCAATCGCAAGAATCAGCGAGCGGTTAATGGTGCGTTTAATGTCGATTTGATAGGTGACTTTTTTAGCGGTTGGCAGTACTTGGCCAACAAATTTCACATCACCTGATCCCAGCGCACGGCCACGTCCAGGGTTGCCTTGCCAGCCAAGATAAAAGCCGACCAACTGCCACATGGCATCAAGGCCTAGGCAACCTGGCATAACTGGGTCACCTTCGAAGTGACAAGCAAAAAACCATAAGTCAGGATGAATATCCAATTCGGCAGTGATTTGCCCTTTGCCGTATTTTCCGCCAGTTTCGCTGATGTTCACAATGCGATCCATCATAAGCATATTAGGGGCGGGCAGTTGCGCGTTACCTGGTCCAAAGAGCTCTCCGCGGCTGCATTTGAGCAATTCTTCGTAGGTGAAGGCGTTTTGTTTGGTCATGCGGGCTCCTCAACGTGCCTAATCGTGTATTGCATGTGGGCGATGGATATCCATCTGTTTGTTTTTGTGATCAATCTATCTAAGTGTTTTTAACACATTTAATAACGCTTAACAAAAAAACTCTATTCAACTTAAGCCTTTTGTCAGCTTACTGCTTAATAAGCGATAGCAACAATGACAAAAAGCACCAATGCTTGGTAAGTGCATGGTTAGACCACATAATCTTGCCGTAAGTCACAGCTTTTTATAACTGACCTTTGTAATTACTCGACAAGGTTATCCCTTAGTCGCCTAAGTTGTTTTTTCAATTGTTTTAACGCTGGCAGTCATGTAAGGGGATTATCAGGGTGAAAGTTGAGCCTTCATGCATACGGCTACTGACCGAAAGTTGGCCTCCCATCTGTAGCGTTAGAGCATGAGCAATGGATAAACCAAGCCCGGTGCCACCATAGCGCCGAGAAATACTCTGGTCAGCCTGGTGAAAGGGATCAAAGATATGTGCCAGTTGCTCGGCAGCAATACCAATGCCAGTGTCAGTAATGATGCACTGCAGAATAATCTGCTGGGATTCTGAACGTGTCCAATTCAGGTTTAAGGTCACGCTGCCTTGAGCGGTAAATTTGAGTGCATTGGATAACAAATTCACTAGTATTTGCCGTAAGCGGGTGGGATCGCCCTCGACTTGCAAAGTGGCCAACTCATCAGGCAAACAAAAAATCAGCTCAACACCTTGCTGCTCAGCGCTGTATTTAAAAATACGCTGCAGTGAAGTAAATAAATCGGCTAAAGAGAAAGCGATGCACTCTAATTGTAAGGCGTCATGCTCAAGTCGTGAGAAGTCTAGGATGTCATTAATCACATCAATCATTTGCAAGCTCGATGTGTGTGCGATCGAGGTGTATTCCGTTTGTTCTTGGTTAAGCTGCGTTTGCTCAAGCAGTTGCAGCATGCCGAGCACGCCATTCATCGGAGTACGTAACTCATGGCTCATCATGGTTAAAAAGTCAGATTTGGCCTGATTGGCGCGCTTAGCTTGATGGTGGGCATGTTGCAGTTCAGTGGTGTTTTGTTGTTGAGTTCTTTGGGCATTCTGTAAGGTTTGTGCCAGCATATTAATGTGCTGGCTGAGCTCGCCTAATTCGCCGTGATGGATGTCTTGCAGTGTCGACGTTTGGTAAAGCCCTCTATCCATTTCACGTAATTTTTGGCGCATCTGATGGATAGGTGTCGAAAGGCTGCGCGCCAAGCTGTACGCCAGCGCCCAAATCAGCGATAGGGCCATACAAATCAACCAAAAAGCATGAAATAAAATATGTTGCTGTTGTTTTTTTAGCGCGCTGTCGGTCATCCCGAGTACGACATGACCTATGCTTTCTTCTGGCTGTGCAGCTTCACTGAGAAATGATGATGACAGGAATAGCGGGTCAAGTTGCACGTTTTGTCGAGTGATGTTGGCTTTAAACGTAGCGCCAACACTGTGCTGGGGAAGATCCTTTGCTACACGAGTGAGCAGCTGTTGTTGATTGTCGTAAATTTCAATAAAGGCAATGTTTGGGTTTTTTAAAGTGCCTTGTAGAAGGGAGTCTAGGACTTGCAAGTTGCCGGAGATCACACTGAACTCTGCTGCCGGTGCCAACTGGTTAGCGAAGAGTTGGCCGGTGCTAGCCAATTCTTCTTGCAAGCTTTGCAGGCGTGCCAGAGTGAAATAACCGGTCAGCACAAAGGCGACCAGTACCGCTGGTAACAGGCTGACAAATAAAGTGTAGCGGTGAATGCTGCTGCCGAGCCATTGCTTCATGGGGCATTCCTGCGCTGTTGGAGTTGCTGGTTAATACGTGACGCGTGGTTTTTTTGAATGCCGAGTGAACGTGCGACTTGGCGATTAATCATCACTTTGAAGTGGTCTGGGTATTGGCTGCTTGGCCAGCTTGTTGATGGCGTTTTCAGCACGCTGCTGAGAGTCTGTATCCAGTCGTCTTGATCACTGTAAGTAGACGCTAGGCTGCCTGCCTTGATAAAGGCTGCGGTTGGGCCTATTAGCGTCTGTTTGCGTGCGTAACTGCTAAGCAAGATGCTTTTAATGGTTGCCGGGTTGTAAATGTTACTGTCATCAATACCCAGTAAGACGTCAGTTTGTTCCAGTAAGTTGCTAAGGCTGCGCGCGTCGTAACTGTCAGGCCAGTAGTATTTGCGCATAGTGAGGTTTTCAGCCTGTAACGCGTGTTCAATTTCGGCTAATAAAAAAGTGCTGTGATTGCCGTAAAGAACGCCAACGTTCTGCAGTCCCGGCAGCATAACTTTGAGTAAGGCTATTTGCCGCTGCAGTGGCGGGTCACTCCAGAGAAAGGTGATATGACTCGGTCGACGGTTAGCGAGGCGGTGATAAACCTGCACGCGACTGACTTGTAAAATCAGTGTGGCAGGGCCTGGGGCAGTCAGTTTTAAACGCCAGTCTAAGAGTTCTGCTCCCAGTAGAATCAGCTGAGTATCCGCTGGAAATTGTGTTTGCGCGGTCAACTGCGCACGTGGCATATAGCGAATATCAAGTTCCGGTAAAGCGTGCGCTAGAGTCTTGGTAAAGCTACGCACGGTCGCGCTGTCATGCTCGGCGCTAAGAAGGAAACAAGCTGTGCAGAGTACCAACCATATGCGCTTAAACATTGAGCGCTTAAAACTCCAACTGTACAGTCGCGTAGGCCGTATCATGGGAGTTGTCCTTATTATTAGTACGTCCTATTGGCTGGTTATTCAGTGTTTTCTGTAAGCTGCCAGCCAGTTGCAGGCGGGTACTGCCCAATTGGAATTTTCTGCTGAGACGAGCAGTCAGTAGTTGCAAGTCGTTCTGATTGAGTTGCTCAGCAGCAAAAAACATCAGGCTGCTGCTCCAATCAGCATTCCAATTGCGCAGCCAAGCTAGTGATCCGCTGTGCGCAGGTGTTACGTTTTGATCAAGGCTGTTGCTGGCCTGGTCTTTAATATAAGCGTAGCTGATGCGTAGGCGATCTTTCTCCGTGGCTTGCCAATTGCCTTCAAGTTCACTGCCGTAAAACTTAATGTGATCATCATTATTTAAGCTAAAAGAAATTAAGCTTGGTCTGTGGCTGATCATGCGAGTGATTTTCTCATTAAAAATCTTGATATCGAATGACAGTTTTTGCGGTGCAAAGTAACCATTGTAGCCAAGCTCAAAAGCACGGATTTTCTCTTGCTTTAGGTTGCCATTACCTTGAGCGCTGATAAAAAAGTCAGCGTTACTATTTTGAGCAATTGCAGGGCGTAGATCCTTCACCCTATATTGCCAGTCGGCATGGTTTTCAAACATGTCAGGTGAGCGTACGGCTTCGCTGTAAACTGCGCGAAAACCATGGGCTGGGGTGACGAGATAGTTGACCGCAAAACGAGGTGAGAAAGAGTCACCATTGCTGCTGTCGTGCTCATACATGCCGCCACCTTGTAGCAGCCAGTGCTCGCTGGCATAGAATTCAAATTGACTGAAGGCGCGGAAAATGTCTTTACGCTCGCGGCCATTGAGAAATGAGGCTGAGCGCGCTTGATCATAGCGATAACTCAGGCCACTAATTAAGCGTAACTGTTCAGAAACGCTGTAAGTGTCTTGCACTTCCACATCAAAACGAGACTCTCTACTGTTTTCGTTAATTAAGCCGCAACTGTGAGCGAGGGCGCCTGGTTGAACCAGTTGGCCGATGAGCCAGTTTTGTAATACTGCTTGGCGCGCAGAGGGGTTGCCGATGGGCTTTAAGCGGCGCAATCGTTCTCTCTGCGCAAAGGAAGAAATTCGCCACAGCTCATTGAGCTCAGAGCTGAAGCTGATTTGTGCATCACAGGCGCGCCACTCGCGTAAGCGCTCCCATTGCTGTGCATTGGTTTGTACAGAAATGCTGTGCTGTGCATTGATATTGCTATTCCAGCGTAAGCTTGCGGCGTAGTCTTTGGCTTGCTCATCGGAGTTGCTGTCTTGCTCCCAAGGCTGAGGGTTTATTTTTCCAGCAAAAGCCGATTGGTAATTGTTGTTGATTTGATTACTGCCTTCTTTAAAAGCCAGTTGCCAGTCCAAGCTGTTCTGTTCATTGAGTTGATGATTGGCTCTTAAGTTGAAGCGACTTAAACGGCGGCTGTCACGAAAGTCACTGCCGTCTTTACGCAGTTTAAAACCGTCATCGGTCAACGAAGAAATTGACAAGCGCATGTCAGAGTCAGCGCTGTGCCAAGCTTGGCGTGCATAGCTGTCACGAATGCCATTGTTGCCAATATTGCCTTTAATTAGAGTGCCATGTGTGTCTTTGGCGCTGTGGGTGATGATATTAATCACGCCCAACAGTGCGTTGGCGCCGTAGCTGACAGTGTTGGGGCCGCGAAACACTTCAATGCGCTGAATATCCTCGAGCGCAATCGGCAGGTCAGACCAGTCCACCTGAGCAAAGGCGCTGCGGTATACCGAGCGACCGTCAATTAATACTTGTAAGCGACGCGCTTGTCCTGGGCTGGTGCCATGGTAGTTCACTGTACCTAGATTGCTGCTGTCGGGCACCACCAGCATGCCGGGTACCAGTCGTAATAGGTCAGTAATATTGCGTGCGCCACTGGCCTCGATTAACTCTTGATCAATAGTGCTGACACTGCCCGGTACTGCTGCGGGGGCTTGGTAAAGATGAGTGGCCGTCAGCACTTCAGGCAGTGCGTCATCACTGATGAAAAGATCATCTGTGTAACTGGCATAAGCTGCATTAAACAGTCCTGGAATAGCGACAGCACAGTTTAAAAGAATCCACAGTAAGTTGATGCGCCGCAATGGACAGCCTCTTAATTGAATAAGTAAAAATAGCACATAGCTTAACTGATAAAGTTAAACACTGGTTATGCTTGAGCAGCACCGTATAATGATGCAATCGCCGTTTTCGGCAGAAGAGAACAAAAGCATGACAATAAAAAAACCAATCGCTGTATTAGGTGGTGGCAGTTTTGGTACTGCAGTAGCAAATCTACTGGCCAGCAACCAGCACTCAGTACGCTTGTGGATGCGCGATGCCCAGCAAGCACAAGCGATTAACGACAACAGGCAAAATCCGCGTTACTTAAAAGGTGTCACGGTGCTGGAGGGGGTTGTTGCTGTTACCGATTTAGCGGCTGCGTTGGCTGAATGTGATTTGATTTTTGTGGCGTTGCCATCGACTGCGCTACGCAGCGTATTGACGCCTTATGCCGAAGCCTTGCGCGATAAAATGCTGGTTAGCACCACTAAAGGCATTGAAGCGCAAACTTTTCTGTTGATGAGTCAAATTTTAGAAGACATTGCGCCGCTGGCGCGAGTTGGCGTGTTATCTGGGCCTAACCTTGCGCGTGAAGTTGCCGCTCATGCGTTAACCGCCAGTGTGGTTGCCAGTGAAGATGAAGACTTGTGCCGTACGGTGCAAGCGGTGCTGCACGGGCCTACTTTCCGTGTCTATGCCAGCCGTGATCGCTTTGGTGTCGAGCTGGGTGGTGCGTTGAAAAATGTCTATGCCATTATCGCTGGGATGGCCGCGGCAATGGGGATGGGCGAAAACACCAAAAGCATGCTGATTACCCGTGCGCTGGCAGAAATGACTCGTTTCGCGGTGAAGTTGGGCGCGAATCCGATGACATTTTTAGGGCTGGCCGGTGTCGGTGACTTGATTGTGACTTGCACATCACCGAAGAGCCGCAATTATCAGGTAGGCTTTGCTTTAGGTGAAGGTTTAAGTCTTGATGAGGCGGTTGAACGCTTAGGTGAAGTGGCTGAAGGGGTAAACACTTTAAAAGTGCTCAGAGCTAAATCACAAGAGCTGGATGTGTATATGCCATTAGTTGCAGGCTTACATGCCATTTTATTTGAGGGACGCACCCTTGAGCAGATTATTGGCGGCTTGATGACGGGTGAGCCAAAAACTGATGTTGATTTTATTTCCATTGATGGCTTTTAGACGAGGAGTTATAGAATGACTACGCCAGAAAAAACCATTCGACGTGAGTCCATCCTGTTGCGGGTTTTATGGATGCTGTTATTTCTCTTGGTATGGCAAGTTGCTGTGCCGTTGCTCGCGCTCTTAGTGGTCGCGCAGTTGCTGTACCGTTTGTTTTATGGCGCGCCCAGTGGACTATTTATGAGTTTTGGCGACAGCCTTAGCCAGTATTTGGCGCAGATTGGCCGCTTTGCCGTATTTAACACGGATGAGAAGCCTTGGCCGATTGCGGATTGGCCAACTGCGCGCGCTGCCGAAGGCGAGCCTGCGCACAGAATTAAAGAAGTAGAGGCTGATGAAGATGCTGCAGAGCCTGTAGTTGCTGAGGCAGACACGGAAACTGATGAGTCGGCTGTTGATACCGAGAACGTACCTGTGATCACTGATGTGGTCACAGCAGATGAAGTAGCTGAGTCAGAAAACCCAGCGCTGAGAGCTGAGGATCAACAGTCTGACGAGCCTAAGCAATGAAACTGTGGCTGTTAAGGCATGGCGAGGCAGAAGCCTATCAGCGTCATGACGCTGACAGGCAGTTAACTGAGCAGGGGCGTCAGCAAGTTGTGCAGGCCGCACAGTTTTTGCTTGATGTGAAATTTGATCGGGTGTTGTCCAGTCCTTATGTTCGTGCCAAACAAACCGCAGAGTTGCTGTGCGCCACGCTATCGCATCATGGAAATATTGAAATCGTGCCTTGGCTGACTCCGGAAGACGATGTGCGTGAAGTGGTGCGCAAGCTCGATGGCTACCCGGTAGAAAATTTATTGATCGTCGCCCATCAGCCTTTATTAGGTACTTTAGCCAGTTGGTTGATGGATGCCGATCGTTTGCATGGCTTGCCTATGGAAACGGCCAGTGTTGCCTGCCTAGAAGGCGATTTTATTGGCGCTGGTACGATGCAACTACGCTCTTTACAGCATGTGCGCGGATAATCGCCACACTCTTCCTTATAAAATAGATAAAAGAACTTAGGAGTACTGAGTGTCTGCTTTTGCTCAAGAAATACGTATTCAATTACCGCATATTGATTTGGCAGCACGGGTCTACGGTCCTGAAGATGGTCAGCCGGTTTTAGCCTTACATGGCTGGCTCGATAACTCGATGACCTTTGATTTACTGGCACCCAAACTGCAAGGTTTAAGGATTGTCGCCATTGACATGGCGGGTCACGGCCACTCGGGTCATCGCGCCCCAGGGGCAGGTTATCAGTTATGGGATTATGCGCTAGATGCCTTGATGGCCACGCAGCAACTGGGTTGGGAAAAATTTTCTCTACTTGGACATTCTTTGGGCGGCATTATCAGTGTGCTGATTGCTGGCGCTGTCCCTGAGCGTATTGAGCGAGTGGCTTTGATTGATGGCTTAGTGCCTGATACGGGTGAAGCGGATAAAGCACCAAAGAAACTGGGTGAAGCATTACTGGCGCATATCAGTTTGGCTGAGAAGAAAAAAACCATTTATGAAAGTGTTGAGCAAGCGGTACAAGTGCGGATGCGTGGTTTTATGCCCGTCAGCCAGTTGGCCAGCGAGTTACTCGCGCAGCGCGGACTCAGTCCGGTCGCGGGTGGCTATTGCTGGAGCACCGACTCACGTTTGACTTTGCCGTCACCGCTGCGCTTGACCATGGCGCATGCCGCGGCTTTTGTACGAGCGGTGCAGTGCCCGATGAGTTTAGTCTTAGCAGAGGAAGGTGTTTTGACTGCAGAACCTGATTTTATGAAGATTCTCAGCAGTTTGCCGTTAGATGTGCAACGCTTAGCAGGCGGCCACCATTTGCATCTTGATGATGAGCAGGGTGCGCAAGCTGTAGCGGATTGTTTTCAAACGTTTTTAACCGCGCGTTGAATGTAATAAGTGGCGTGAATTGTTACGCCACTGTTGCTGCGCAAAGGAGTCATTATGATTGATTTATATACTGCGGCCACACCCAATGGTCATAAAGTGTCCATCGCCCTTGAAGAGCTTGGGTTGCCTTATCAATTGCATGAGTTGTCCTTTGATCTGCAGCAGCAAAAAGCACCTGAATTTTTAAAGATCAATCCCAATGGTCGGATTCCAGCGATTGTCGATCGTGATAATGATAATTTTGCGGTCTTTGAGTCAGGTGCAATTTTGTATTATCTGGCGGAAAAAACCGGCAAGTTATTGCCCTCCGACGCCAAAGGCCGCTCAGTTGCTTTGCAATGGCTGATGTTTCAAATGGGTGGAGTGGGGCCAATGCAAGGGCAGGCTAATGTGTTCTACCGCTATTTTCCGGAAAAAATCCCAGCCGCTATTACTCGTTATCAAAATGAGACGCGGCGCTTGTATGAAGTGCTCAACAGCCGTTTAGAAGAGGTTGAATACCTCGCAGGTGAATACAGTATCGCTGATATCGCCACCTATCCATGGCTGGCAGTGCATGATTGGGCGGGAGTTAGCGTTGACGGTTTGCCAGCTTTACAGCGCTGGATGGACGCTGTTGCTGCGCGCCCAGCCGTGCAAAAAGGCTTATGTATTCCAGTTCGCGCAGAAGCGGATGAGAGCTCCCTAAAAACAGCACAAACTATGTTGGTAAAGTGATAATGCACAATTGGATGTATAAAACGTTGTTGGCTACATTACTGACAGTTTTGCTCAGCAGTGTGTCGGCAAGTGAGTTTTCGACATTGCTGCAACTTGAACATTTGCGCGATGCTGAAGTCATTACTCAAGAGCATCGTGATAGTTTAGAAAAAATCTATCCGAAAGGCTCGGTGCGGCGTATCAGCGGCAAAATGCGCTATAGCGGTGAAGTATTAGTGCGCGGTTCAGTTGATGTGTTAACTGTGCAACTGGCACCGACCCATGAGGCGCTTGCGGCTTTTAATGCCAGTCGCCAGTTGTTGCAAGATGAACAAGCACAAATGTTGTATTGGTGTGCTGGGCGCGAATGTGGTTCTAGCAGTCTTTGGGCCAATCAAGTGTTTGCTAACTCACGCTTATACGGCCCTGATGATCGGCAAGCCTATGCGCTCTTTCGTTTAGCCGGAGAGCAGCAGGCAAGCTTAGTGGCGATGTATGCGATCACGCGTGGCAATGGTCGTGATTTTTTGCATTTTGAGCAGTTTCAAGCAGAGCAGTTAGCGACTGATTTGCTGCCGACGCCAACGACGTTAGAGCGTCAGTTGAATGTAGATAATCGTTTAGCGCTACCAGCACTGGTTGGTGAGCCTGATCCTGTTTGGGTTAAGTTATTGGTGCGCGCATTAAACCAAGATATCACCATGCGTATCAGTATGGCCGGTGAGAATGCTCAAGCATGGCGTGATGCAATGGTTGAGCGTGGACTTAGAGCAACACGAATTGAGCTGGAAGCCGAGTATGCTCAGCCAGGGCTCGTACTGCAGCGTTTACCTTAGCAATCACTTTTTCAATGGATAAAGCGCATGTTCAGTAATGACCGATTGTTAGCACAGATTTTACTGTTAGCGTTGTTAGGAGCTTGTTTATGGGTGCTGGCGCCCTTTATGACAGCTTTGTTCTGGGCCGCGGTACTGGCGTTTGCGAGTTGGCCGGTCATGCGCATGTTGACCCGAGCTTTGAATGGTAACGCATCCTTGGCCGCGGGTTTATTGACTGCCGGTTGGGTGTTGATTGTTGCCGGACCTTTAGTGTGGTTAGGTTTTAATATCGCCGACAATATACGCGTTAGCACTGAATTGATTAAAGATCTGCGAGTGACCGGCTTACCTGAAGCGCCGACTTGGCTGGTCGGGGTGCCGATGGTCGGAGAGCGTTTGCAAGAAATCTGGCAAACCGTCGATCAGCAGGGTGCAGCGTTATTTTTAACGATCAAACCTTACATGGGGCAAATGGGTAACTGGCTACTGGCGCGCAGTGCCAGTATTGGAGCAGGTATTCTTGAGTTGGCCTTGAGTTTAGTACTGGTTTTTTTCTTTTATCGCGACGGCCCGCGCTTAGCTCTGTTTGCCAAAGAGCTTGTTGAACGTTTGATCAAAGATCGCGCAGACTATTACATTGATTTGGTCGCAGGCACCGTGCGACGTGTGGTGAATGGTGTTATTGGTACCGCAGCAGCGCAAGCGGTGGTGGCTTTATTTGGCTTTTTAGTTGCCGGAGTGCCAGGTGCTTTAATATTAGCCGCAATGACTTTTATGCTCAGTCTGATCCCGATGGGGCCGCCGTTAGTGTGGGTGCCCGCTGTTGCTTGGCTGTTTTGGCAGCAGGAATATGGCATGGCGATTTTCTTGTTGCTATGGGGCTTCTTGGTGATTAGTAGTGTCGATAACTTCTTAAAACCTTACTTGATCAGCCGTGGCGGGAACTTACCCCTTGTGGTTGTTCTAATGGGTGTGTTCGGTGGTTTGTTTGCGTTTGGTTTTATGGGGTTATTCCTCGGCCCTACTTTACTGGCTGTCGCCTACAGCTTAGTCAGTGATTGGATCGCCAGTAATCAACCTAGAATTGAACATCCTTAGCTTATAAAAATAGAGGTGTATTTTATGCGTTTACATATCGTGTGTGTATCGTTATTGGCTTTGCTGATGGTGGGTTGTGCGGCTAAAACCAATCATCGCAGTAGTTGTGCACAGCAACTGGATGCGGCGTGGGCTGAGTTGGATTTAGCCAAAGCTGAAGGTTTTACTGGCACCGTGAGCTACTCAAAAGCACTGACGTTAATTACTGGGGCAAAAACCCAACAGCAGTTTGAAGCCTATGAAGGCTGCTCGCGTAAAGCGCAAAAAGCACGTTTTTATATTCGTGAATCACGCGCTGGGCGTTAAAACCGCTACGAGTTGGATTAAAATGCGCTAGTTTCTGGTTTTGGCTTTGCGTGCTGAGCGATTGCTAGCTAGCATAGCCAAACACTAGAAATGGAGTTTTACGATGCGCACTCAGCTAGAAGCCTGCATTCATGCAGTCAATCAAGTCATTTTAGGTAAAGAGCACGCTGTACGCTTAGCGATGACTTGTTTGTTAGCGCGCGGCCATTTACTGATTGAAGACTTACCGGGTATGGGTAAAACCACCTTAAGCCATGCGCTGGCGCAAGTGTTGGGCCTCAGTTATCAGCGCATTCAGTTCACTTCAGATTTATTACCTGGCGATATTCTTGGCACTTCGGTGTTTGATCGTGAGACGGGGCAATTTATTTTCCACCCAGGCCCGGTTTTCACTGAGCTATTGCTTGCCGATGAAATCAATCGAGCGACGCCAAAAAGCCAGAGTGCTTTGCTTGAGGCGATGGAAGAAGGACAGGTTACTATTGAGGGTGCAACACGGCCTTTACCCGACCCTTTTTTCGTCATAGCCACACAAAACCCAGTCAGTCAAGGCGGCACTTTCAATCTGCCCGAATCACAGTTGGATCGTTTCTTAATGCGCTTGTCGTTAGGCTATCCAAGTGCTGCGGCTGAGCGTCAGTTATTACAGGGCGCTGCGCGTCGTCAGTTATTGACCCAATTGCAACCGTTGATTGAGCGTGCCGACTTATTGGCAGCGCAGCAGCAGGTCAGTGATGTGCGAGCTAGTGAAGCGCTGATCAGCTATATCTTGCGTTTAGTCGAAGCGACACGCACCCATGCACAGTTGGCCTTTGGCCTGTCACCACGGGGCAGCTTAGCGTTATTGGCAGCGGCTAAAGCTTGGGCATTTTTAGCAGGGCGTGATTACGTTATCCCAGAAGATGTGCAAGTGGTGTTGCCGGTCGTGGTCGGTCATCGTCTGCGTGAGCAGAACAGCGCAAGCGGTGTTGGCAGCTCGGCAGTGGTGCAAAGCTTGTTGACTGACGTACCTGCTTTGTAATGCGCGAAGCATTGTTTAAATTACCTCGGCAGTGGTTTGCTGCATGGTTGGCGCGACGCTTGCCGCCGGTGAAAAGTATCCGATTGCAGCAACAGCATATTTTTATTGTACCGACACGCACTGGGATTGCCTATGCAGCAGCTCTGCTGTTGATGCTGTTAGTGGCGATTAACTACCAAAACAGTTTGGCCTATGCGCTGACGTTTTTGTTGGCGTCATTGGGTTTGCTGACCATGTTTCATACCTGGCGCAACCTTGCCGGTTTAACTCTGAGCGCTGCAGGCAGTTCACCGTGCTTTGCCGGTGAGTATGGCAATTATCGTGTGCGCTTACACAGCGCTAAAAATACTTATCAAGCCATTGCTGTGGGCTGGCATGCCAAGCAACTCACGCTTGTTGATGTTGAGCAACAGAGCGAGCAGTTGCTTGAGTTGAGCTTGCTCGGAAAACAACGTGGCTGGCAGCAAGCGCCACGCTTGCGTATTGAAACGCGTTTTCCGCTGGGCTTATTTGTCGCTTGGAGTCAGGTTGATCTGGCACAAAGTGTTTTGGTCTATCCGCAGCCGTTACATGATGTTGATCTGCTTGTTTCCGGTCAGGGTGATGAAAACGATGCAGAACAGGCCAGCCCGCGTGCTGGAGTGGATGACTATCAAGGCTTAGCTGCTTGGCAAGAAGGCGATTCATTACGACGCATCCACTGGAAGGCTTGGTCAAAAGGCCAAGGATTATTAGTTAAGCAGTTTACTGAGCAGCAAGGCCAGCAGCAGGTTTTGGATTTTACTCAGGTGCCGGGCGATCTGGAGTTTCGCTTGTCGGTTCTCTGTGCCCAGGTGTTAAAAATTAGTCAAACCGATCAGCCTTATAGTTTGTTATTACCTCATCAACAGCTTGGTCCTGATTCAGGCGACGAGCATCGTCAGCGCTGTTTGCGCGCTCTAGCATTGTATGGAGTGGAGCAGCCATGACTACGGCAGCGCAAGTGCGAGATGATATTCCGCGTATCAGTCTGATGTGGTTATTGATTGCGCAAGCCTTGGTGATTATTCCGCACTTGTTGCATGTGCCGTTGTGGTTGATTGGCGTGTGGTTAGGTTGTGCGGCATGGCGGGTGCAAGTGTTTCGGATGCGCTGGCCATTCCCTAATGCATGGGTGAAAGCTGCTTTAATGATTGGCAGTGGTTTTGCCGTGTATTTGAGCCGTGGCGGCTTGGTTGGCTTAGATGCCGCGGTGGCGTTATTAATCACTGCGTTTATCTTAAAACTATTGGAAGTGCGCACGCGCCGCGATGCCTTGGTGCTGATTTTTTTAGGCTTTTTTACGGTTGTTACCAGTTATTTATTTGCCGATAGTTTACTGGCGGCGTTGTACAGCCTATTGCCGGTTCTTGCTTTGCTTGCGGCCTTGGTCGGTTTGCAACAAAGTGGTTTTGCTAGAGAGCCATTGGCACCGTTAAAGCTGGCCAGTAAGTTACTGGCTCAAGCCATACCTTTAATGCTGTTGTTGTTTGTCCTGTTTCCGCGCCTTGAGCCGCTGTGGAGTTTGCCGCAGCCAAAAGATAAGGGCACTACCGGTTTATCCAGTAGCATGACTCCCGGTGATTTGGCTGAACTTGGACAGTCGGCAGCCCTAGCTTTTCGCGCACGCTTTGATGGGGCAATTCCAGCGCAGTCGCAACTGTATTGGCGAGCCTTGACCCTGCCGAATTTTGACGGCCGCAGTTGGTCGATCAGTGAGCGCTTTGAGGCGAGTGAGCCGCAGTGGCAAGCGCAGGGTGAATCGATCAGCTACAGCATTATCATGCAACCCAGCACCCAGCCTTGGCTGTTTAGTTTAGATGTGGGCAGCAGCGAACAAGAAGACATTCGTTTGATGAACGATTTCCGTTTGCAGCGCCGTACCCCGGTCAATCGCACCTACCAATATCAAGCCACCTCATGGCCGCAAGCATTACGCCAGCCGCAGTTAAATCAGCGTCAGCAACAAGAGTTTTTGCAGTTACCGCGCACGGGCAATCAGCAAACACGTGATTGGGCGCAACGCTTACGAGGGCAGTATCACGACGATGATGCGCTGGTGTCCGCATTGTTGCGTCATTTTAACCAAGAACCTTATCACTACACGCTAAAACCGCCGTTGTTGGGACGTGACAGTGTTGATGAGTTTCTCTTTAGCAGTTTACGTGGCTTTTGTGCGCATTATGCCGGTGCCATGGTGTTTACTCTGCGAGCGGCTGGTATTCCAGCGCGGGTGGTGGCGGGTTATCAAGGTGGTGAGATCAATCAAGCAGGACAGTTTGTCCAAGTGCGCCAGTTTGATGCCCATGCTTGGGTTGAGTATTGGCAGCGAGGACAGGGCTGGCGCAGTGTTGATCCAACGTTCGAGGTGGCACCTGAACGTATTGAGCGCGGCCTGCAAGAGGCTTTGCAAGATGAATCTGAATTGTTTCAGGGCGATATCTTCTCGCCGTTGCGCTATCAGCATATTGCTTGGGTCAATCAATTGCGCATGAGCTGGGAAAACCTCAATCACAGTTGGCAAACGAAGATCCTTGGCTATCAACGGGATAGTCAGCAAGCGTGGCTGAAACAATGGTTCGGCAAAGTAGATTGGCAAGTTTTAGGATTAACCTTGGTCGCCAGTGCTGCGTTGATTATTGCGCTGATTGTGTTGTGGATGTTTAAACCATGGCAGCGACAGACTGATCCTGTGCAGCGGATCTTGAATCATTTTCAACGGGTCCTGCGTCGTCGTGGTTTTAATCGTGAAACAGGCGAGGGCTTGCGTGATTTTTACCAACGTATCCATCAGCAGTTGCCTGAGTCGCAGCAACAGGCTGTGAGGGTTTTTATCGAAACCTATGAACAGCAGCAATATGCAGAACAAGGACAGGATCTTGCGAGCTTACGTGCTGCTTTAGCTCAGGTGAAAAAATAATGCTGGATAGCTTACAGCTCATTGCTTTAGCACCGATTTTATTATGGCAAGGCCGTAAGGTGCGCCAGCGTACCTTGCGTTTGCCGGAAGCAGCTGGCGCACGCGCGGGCAGTTTAGGACAGGGTTTGCCGTTGCGAGTGTTGCTGCTGGGGGATTCAGCGGCCGCTGGGGTGGGTGTTAGCCGCCAAGAAGATGCTTTGGCTGGCCAGCTTGCGGCGCAACTCAGTAGCGAGTATCAGGTCGCTTGGCAGTTGCTTGCAGAAAGCGGCTTAAAGTGTCAGCAATTGCTCAGCAAGTTGGATGATTTAACCGTGCAGCCTTACGACTGTGTGGTGTTATCCATTGGCGTGAATGATGTGACGGCTGGCACTAAAGATCAGCAATGGTTAGCGCAGCTCAAACAATTGCAAGAGCGTTTGCGCAGAGACTTTAATGTGCAGCATATTTTTATATCGGCCATTCCACCGATGCAGTACTTCACTGCCTTGCCTACACCCTTAAGTGGTTATTTGGGGCGTCGCGCCCAGCGTTTAAACCGTCTGACTGCGCAACTGGCCGAGCGCGGTGATGGACTCTATTTTATGTCGATTGAGCTTGGCGTTGATCCGCAGATGCTGGCTGCTGATGGTTTTCACCCAAGCGGGCAGGCTTATCGTTTGTGGGCCGAGCAAATTGCTGCACGGATTAAAACAGCCTCGGTTACCTGAGTGCTCAGCACAGATTAGTCTTTTCATATAATATGCGCGCGCATATTAATTCACTATTGGAGGCCAGCGTGCCGATTAGCGTGTGGGGGTTGGCGATTGCGCAAGCATTGTTGACCACTGGGAATATTTTGTTGGTGGCGGTGTCTGCGCTGATTGGTAAGCAACTCGCCAGTCATCCTGCTTTAATTACCTTTCCAGTCGCGATGCAGTTTCTTGGCTTAATTATGGCCACGTTGCCGGCCGCTCATTTGATGCACAAGATGGGGCGTAAGGTTGGCTTTATTCTGGGTAACTGCATTGGCTTAGTGGGTACTTGGGTGGCCTTGCAAGGCTTAGAAGCCAACAGCTTGATGCACTTTGCCTGCGGTACTTTTCTGATTGGTATGGCAATTGGTACCGGCCAGCAATACCGTTTTGCGGCGTTGGATGTCTGTTCGGTTGAACAAAGGCCACGGGCAATCAGTATGGTGATGGCGGGCGGTGTTTTAGCCGCTATTTTAGGCCCGAATTTAGCGATTTGGTCGCGCCAGTGGTATGACGGTAATGCGTTTGTTGGTGCATTTTACGGTTTGTTTGTGATCTATGTGTTGGCTTTGCTCCTGATCAGTAGTTTGCCTTTAGCTGCGCCGCTGAAAACGACCAGTCAGCTGGTGGCTCGCAGTTATGCTGAGTTGTTTAAGCAGCCGTTATTGGTTGCAGCAATGGCTTCTGGGGCTATTGGTTATGCGGTGATGGTGCTATTAATGACTGCTACGCCGATCGCGATGCAGCATGATGATTTTCCCTTTAGTAATATTGCTTGGGTGATTCAATGGCACGTATTGGGAATGTATGTGCCGTCATTTTTTACCGGCCGCTTGATTCGTCGTTACAGTTCGCGTCGTGTAATTCTTTGGGGTTGTGCAGTGTTGGCGCTGTGTGTGCTGGTCAATGTGCTGGGTAATAGCTATTGGCATTATTTTATTGGTTTGATTCTGCTTGGTATCGGCTGGAACTTTACTTTTATTGGCGCCACGCATTTGCTGACTTTCACCTACGAGCCGGCTGAGCAAGGCAGGGTGCAGGGCATTAATGAATTTATGGTGTTCTCTGCGGCTGCGTTAGGCAGTTTGCTGGCCGGTGTGGGGGTGGATAAATTGGGTTGGGCTTGGCTCAATATCGCTTCATTACCACCGATCATTATTGTCGCTTGGTGGATCTCGCGGCTAGCAGATCAGCGTGCACGCGTTAGTGTGAAAAACTAAAGCGTTGTCGCTCAGTGTTGCTGGCGTGCATCACTGAGCGACGAGGGTGTCTAGCTGTCGTTGTTATTGTGGCCAGTAGTAGCTGTCGGGTTGCGCTCGCGCACCGAAGATTGCTTGGCCAATACGAACAATGGTTGCGCCTTCGGCAATGGCTAATTCAAAGTCGCCAGACATGCCCATCGACAACTCTGTGAGCTGCATACCTTGCGGTGCGATGGCTTGTAAACTGTCGCGTAACTCACGCAGTTGGATGAAGCAGCCGCGCACGGCTTGATCATTTTCGGAGTTCATTGCGAGCGTCATTAAGCCGCGCACACGTAAGCGGGAAAACTGTCCCAGCTGGGTGATCAGTTCTGGTGCTTGCTCTGGGTCGATGCCGTATTTGCTTTCTTCTCCAGATGTATTGATTTGTACCAGTACATCTAAATAACGGTCTTCGATGGTTAGTCGCTGATCGAGAGCTTGGGCTAAACGTAGGCTATCCAGTGCATGAAATTCGCTGGCAAAGCGGGCAACGTATTTGGCCTTATTGGTTTGCAGGTGGCCGATGACGCTCCACTCTAGGTCTTTTAAATCTTCGAGCTCTTGCCACTTTTGATAGGCTTCTTGCACTTTGTTTTCGCCGAGCCTGCGGCAGCCTGCGGCGTAGGCTAGGCGCAAATAGTCGGCAGGGTGAGTTTTGCTAACGGGTAATAAGCGTACTTCTTGCGGGTCACGTCCAGCTTGCACGCAGGCTTGATCAATACGGGCGCGAACAGTGGCGAGATTCTGACGCAGTTGTTCGATGGTTTCTGCTTGAGGATAAGCGCTGCTGTCGTTCAAGGTGGACTCCTATAAACAGGTTACAAGTATGCTGGTTAGTCTATCAGGCTTGGCTGCTTTAGTGCTGTGGATACTGCTCGGCCTGTTCATCGATAACGATACGCGCATGCTATATCACCGAAGTTAAGTCCTGTATGAGCTGGCCATGCCAGCGACTGCGCCTTAATTCGAGGCACAGCGAGCGCCAGATCGAACCTTGTATGAGCTGGCCATGCCAGCGACAACGTCTTAATTCGAAGCACGGCATGCGCAGACCGCAGCTTTTTAACAATACCAAGTCGTCAGAACGATACGCGCATGTCGTACCTTGTTAGTATCGCTTTTCCCTCAACGGGTCATCCTGACCCGACTCGGGGCTACGTCATCCATGACTCCGCTGATCGCGACACTAACAAGATACTCATTGATCAGTGATGTTGTTTGCTAGTGTTGAGTAATACTTTAATACAACAAAGCATGCAGAACGATATGCGCATGGCGCGCTGCGCTGAATCTGCTTTTCCCTCAGCGAGGCAATCCTGCCTCGATTCGGGCGCTACGCTATCCCAAGCTACGCTTGTCGCCGATCCAGCGCGGCGCGCCTTAACCATCAGTGTTGTTTGTTGGTTTGTAGCTTTAATCGAGCAAACTGTAATAGTGAAGACTTCACTGATGATCAATGAGTGCTTCGGAGTGGGTGTGGTGAGCGAGCCAAGGATGGCGAGCGCCGGAGTTGAACCCTGGATGGGGTCATCGACGAATTAACACTTATCCTGAAGTGTGCCATGCACACCATGCCTAACACATACTGAAACTTCCTTTCCGATAAACGGCGTGCTCGGCTAAGCAAGCCAGCTCTACTGTCCATGTTTTGCCATGATTTTTGTCAAGTCGAACTCATGTTTATTCTTTGCCATTTACCATATATAGATATAGCATCCTTTGCTATCTACAATATGTTGTGTTTCTGCGGCCATTTCTTGACTCTCTAACTCGTATGCTTTAGAGGGTTTTTGACGCAGTTGGAGTTTCTAGGAGTTCATCATGAATCAAGTGGTTGCGGCAGTTATTCAGGCATCATCAACAACAGATATTGGCTTACAGCCTGCCTCTTTAGATATTTGGGATGCTAAATATCGACTGAAAACCAAAGATGGCCAAGGCATTGATAGCGATATTGACGCGACCTACCAGCGTGTTGCGCGCGCGTTGGCTGACATTGAGTTGCCGGAACTACGCGAGCATTGGTACGAACAGTTTTTGTGGGCGCTGTACCGTGGGGCAATTCCGGCGGGACGGATTATTTCTAATGCTGGTGCGACGGCTTATAAGCCTGCCACTTCAACGATTAACTGTACGGTGTCGGGTACCGTTGGCGATTCGATGAATGATATTTTAAGCAAGCTGCACGAAGCAGGCTTAACCTTAAAAGCTGGTTGTGGGATTGGCTATGAGTTTTCCACGCTCCGACCTAAAGGCGCTTATGTGTCTGGCGCTGGTGCCTATACCTCAGGGCCACTGTCGTTCATGGATATCTACGACAAAATGTGTTTTACCGTGTCCTCGGCCGGTGGTCGTCGTGGCGCGCAAATGGCAACCTTTGATGTTGGCCATCCGGATGTTTTAGATTTTATTCGTGCTAAGCGTGAAGACGGCCGTTTGCGTCAGTTTAATTTGTCATTGCTGATCACCCATGAGTTTATGCAGGCGGTGCAAGAGGATAGCGATTGGGCGTTGGCTTTTCCGCTCAATCCTGCAGAAGTAGAAACCGATAAACTTGATGTCAATGACAGCCGCCAAGTGATTTGGCGCTATTGGCCAACGACAAAAAACTACATCACTCGTGATGATGGCATGGTCGCGTGCCGGGTCTATCGCACGCTGAAAGCACGGCGGATTTGGGACTCCATTATGGCGTCCACTTACGATTTTGCTGAGCCAGGGTTTATCCTGATTGATCGTGTGAATGAGCTCAATAACAACTGGTTCTGTGAAGATATCCGCGCCACAAATCCATGTGGTGAACAGCCATTACCGCCTTACGGTGCATGTTTGTTGGGTTCGATCAATCTAACCCGTTTTGTGCGTCAGCCCTTTACTGAACAGGCCAGTTTTGATTGGGAAGAATATCGCAAAGTGGTCGGCATCTTTACTCGTATGCTGGATAACGTCGTCGAAATTAATGGTTTACCCTTACCTGAACAGCGTGAAGAAATTATCCGTAAACGTCGCCACGGCATGGGTTTTCTCGGATTGGGTTCGACCATCTGTATGCTACGGATGAAATACGGTGACGCCGATTCACTGGCCTTTACTGAGCGTGTTTCCAAAGAAATGGCGCTGGAAGGTTGGCGTGCGGGCTTGCAGTTGGGACAAGAAAAAGGTGCTGCACCGCTGATGGATGAGGACTTTACCGTGACTGGCGAGATGCTGGCTAAACGTCCGGAGATGCGTGCAGATGGCTATACCATCGGTGAGAAAGTTAAAGGCAAAGTGTTGTGGGCAAAATACAGCCGTTATATGCAGCAGGTTGCGGCTGAAGAGCCAGAGTTGGTAGAACAGCTGGCAGAGTTAGGCGGGCGTTTTACCCATCACAGTTCGATAGCGCCAACCGGTACGATTTCTTTGTCATTGGCCAATAATGCCTCAAATGGCATTGAGCCAAGTTTTGCGCATCATTATTCGCGCAATATCATCCGCGAAGGTAAAAAATCTAAAGAAAAAGTTGATGTGTTCAGTTATGAATTGCTGGCTTATCGCACGCTGATCGACCCTGAAGCATTAACTGATCATTTGCCTGAGTACTTTATTAGCGCTGATGAAGTGAATCCTATGCAGCATGTGGATGTGCAAGCAGCAGCGCAGAAGTGGATTGATTCGTCGATTTCCAAAACAGCTAACGTGCCAACTGATTACCCGTATCAGGATTTTAAAGATATTTATCTGTACGCCTATCAGCAAGGTTTAAAAGGCTGCACCACCTTCCGCTTTAATCCTGAGGCGTTTCAAGGGGTGCTGGTGAAGGAGGGCGATCTGGCTAAAACCACCTACAGATTTAAGTTGGCGGATGGTTCGACGATTGAAGTCAAAGGTAATGAGCAGATTGAGTACGACGGTGAGTTGCACAGCGCAGCTAATCTTTATGACGCCTTGAAAGAAGGCTACTACGGTAAGTTTTAAGCTGAGGAAAAAGTGATGACTATTAAAATCAGCGAAAAAATCGTTGGCTATGAGTTAGTTTCTGCCGATGAGCAGAAGCCAGCTGCAAGTGTGGCAGCAGCCGCGCCAAAGTTTGTGGAAATGCATGAAAAGGTTAAGCGCCCGGAGTCTTTGGTCGGATCCACTTATAAAATTAAAACACCAAATTCAGAGCATGCTTTTTATGTCACGATCAATGACATTGTTCTGAATCAGGGTAGTACGCATGAGCAACGCCGTCCTTTTGAGGTGTTTATCAACTCAAAGAATATGGAACATTACCAGTGGATTGCTGCGCTCACTTTGATTATTTCTGCAGTATTTCGTAAGGGCGGCGACTGCACCTTTTTAGTCGAAGAGCTGAAAAGTGTGTTTGATCCAAAAGGAGGTTACTTTAAGCAAGGCGGGCAGTGGATGCCGTCTTTGGTGGCTGAAATTGGGGATGTGTTAGAGCGTCATCTTAAGTTTATTGGTTTGATGGATGATGGCTTGGATGAGCATCAACAGCAGTTTATTGCACAAAAGCGCGCTGAATTTGAACAGCGCTCTGCGGTAAAGCAGGCGGCAGCAAATTGCGATGACAGTACCGAAATCTATCCCGCCGGCGCGCAATTATGCAGTAAGTGCCACACTCAAGCGGCGGTGCAGATGGATGGTTGTTTAACCTGTTTGGCGTGTGGTGATAGTAAGTGTGGTTAAGCCACACGTTTTGAAATAACTGGGAGCGCGGGCGGCTCGCCCGCAATACGGGCGTTATGGATTGCTGGGAGCGCGGGCCGCTGGCCCGCAATAGCTTAATTGCTAAATAGTGTGCTGGGCGCACTGCGCTGAATCTGTTTTTACTTCAGCGAGGCATCCTGCCTCGATTCGGGCGCTACACCATGCGCAGATTTGCTGTTTTAAACACAGCAAAGAATCCAGAACGGTATGCGCATGCCGTACCTTGTTGGTATTGCTTTTCCCTCAACGGGTCATCCTGACCCGATTCGGGGCTGCGTCATCCATGACTCCGCTGGTCGCGACACCAACAAGGCACTCATTGATCAATGATGTTGTTTGCGGGTTTGGCGGATAACGCTTTTAAAGCCATCATTCTGTGGGAGAGGTATTTATCTGCAGCAAATGCATATCTGGTTGGAACTGCAATAGTGAAAGCTTCATAGATGGTCAATGAGTACTTCGGGGCGAGCTCCGGAGTTGAACCCTGTATGAGCTGGCCATGCCAGCGACTGTGACTTAATCCGAAGTTAGGTTATGCATTGAACTAATAACCAAGACAGCTTCTAACGCGCCGGCAGCAATGTCAGGCGCTGCTTGCCGTACACCGTATTAATATCTTTATAGTTGACTGGCAGCGGATAGAGCTTGCCTGCGCTACCTGCTTGCAGCTGATAATGCGGGCTGTACGGGTTGTCCGACTGACCCGCAAAGCTTGCCGCTGACAAAGGTATCTGGCGTGAGAAATCGATCAGCATTATTTGACTGTTGCTGGCCGGCGACTCTGTGATTACAGCAGTGTTTGCCTGACGACTGCTTAACAAATTGTCGATCAGAAAATCTGCTTTAGACGCTGCTGAACTTTGCCAAAAAGGACTGTCTTCGCGCCCTAATAGATGGTCCAGCCAAGCCGAGTAGCTGTGCTGATTGTGTAGGGTAAAGGCGTGCTGCAGACTTGTCGGCAGTGTCTGTAATTCTTGCTTAAACAGTTGCGCTTGTGCCTGCGCTAAAAAGCGTTCTAGCCAAGCGGTATGCTCTTTCGATAAAGGCTGCTGGGCATTGATGGCTGCGAAACTTTGCAGCGCTTGTCCGGCTGTTGCACGTTGCTCGCTGGATCGTTTTTGCACGGCTATTTTTAATGCCTCTGGCATGCCGCCAGCGCTGAGCATCTGTTGCAACTGAGTCACTAACCAAGACCCCTGTTGCGCTGTATTTTGCAGAGCAAGGCTTGCTGCCACAGGTTTTTTAGCCAGTTGTTGCGCAAGATTTTCTGCGCGCTCAGGACTGGCCCAACTGCTGGATAACTGCATGCCATAACCCGGTTGCGTCAAGCGTTGATTAGCTGCGCTGAGCCAGCCTTGTTGCGGATCTTGATCATAGGGATAGAGCATTGGGTCGGCGTAACCTTCCCAAGCAACGTTGGCGTCCCAGCCCACCGAAGGAAATAGACCGCGACTATTGCGACGGTTTGGATAGGTGCCAGTCACTTGCCAAGCAATGTGCTGGGCATCGGCCAGTAACACGTTAGCCGGTAGCGCACGCAGATCCTGGACAATCTCTGTCGCGCTCTCAACGCTCTTGCTGCGTAACAACTGCCACAATGCATTGAGGCTGCGATCATCGGAGCTGCGCGCTTGCTGCAAAGCTAAACCATAACCACTGTTGCTATGAGCTGGAAGCGCCGTTAAAAGAGGCCCATGCGCGGTACGGTATAGGGTTTCTCGAATGGGCCGCTGGCCGCGTACAAAGAAAGTCTCCATACGTTGCTGCGCAGGCTGCCATGTGTTTTCAGAGAAATATTCAAGACGGCCATTATGCTGGCGCAGTTTTTCAATAAACACATCCTGCGTATCAGCCATTACGGCGCTGATGCTATAGGCGAGCTTGCCATTAAAACCCGACATCACTAAAGGCACGCCGGGGATGGTTAAGCCGGCAGCTTGCAGTTGTGGCGAATGTAAATTGACCCAGCTGTACAGGGAAGGCTGCGGCTTTGTGTTGCTTACAGCAGTTGGCGTAGCGTGCAGCGTATTCAGAGCTAATAGGCTACGGCGGTTGGCGCTGTGCTGCGGGCTGACGGTCCAACTGCTCGCCAGCGGTGCTTGCAACGAATTGATTGCCGCGAGTTGATTCAGTGTTTCAGTCAGGTGCAAAGTGTTAGCGCGTAAGGCGCTGTTTTGCAGAATTGATTGCGGCAGCGTCAGTAACTTTTCAGCATCATTGTGCGCCACAGGTTCATCCGGATAAACCGGCAGTAGCCAAGGTAAATACTTGCTATCTAAATGCTGCGCCAAGGCTAATGCTAAAACCTCTTCGGATAAGTTGCTGCTTTGACTAAAGCTAAACAGGCTAAAGAGTAAGGCACTGTCCTCAGCTTTCCAGTAGTCAGGCTTGTAGTTTGCCTGCGCCAACTCTGGCGGCAAGTTGTCACGCATTTGATACAGATAGGCATTGATACCGCGTGCATAAATCTCGAAATAGCTTTGTAGATTTTCTGGCGCATTTTTATAGAGATCTTGCGCCTCGGCTTGCAGATGAATCGAGCGCATTAAACGGTCGACATTGAGCATCTCAGCACCATGTAACTCAGCTAATCGTCCTTGAGCTAATAAGCGCAGTTGCAGCATTTGTGACAGGCGATCACTGGCGTGGCTGTAGCCTAAAGTAAAGAGTAAATCATGAAAATTTGCTGCTTCAAGCAACGGCATGCCTGCTGCATTTTTAGCAATATGACTGGACTGCGCAATACCTTGCACCCGCAGCACGCCGCTTTCAGGCAGTGCTTTTTTAGCAGTCCCAAACTCCAGCAACTGACAACCCGACAAACTGCCCAATGTACTAAGCAATAACGCTGCACAAATTGCAGGTACAGAAGGGAATGGCAAGCCAGATAAAAGGCGCATAGTGATCGTCCGCGTAAATAAAATTCAAGTCAAAGATGGCAGGCCGTCAAACCTGCAGGCGCCTATTGTAGGCCGTTAACTGTTATCCTTCACGGTATTTTGCAGTGATTATTATTGATGGCTAAGGGTATACAGCGTGTTGCAAACAGAAAAACAGTATGTGCAGTGGCAAGACAACCAGACAACTCGCAACACTCTGTGGTTATCGGAAAGTAATCAGCCGCCGCCCGCGCGCATCGTCATTGTTGATGATCAAACCACTGCAGATGAAGCCTATCGTTTCGCTTGTGAAGGCACCTCGATGCTGTGGCGCGGTGACTTTCATAACGCGCGGCAATTACTGCAAGCGCTGACCCGACGTATTGAGCGTACTGAGCAGCGTAAAGCCAGTAAAGCTGCTAAGTCAGCCAAGCCAGTAGTTGACACTGCTGTGATTCCCAATTTATTTCATCAACAACGTCTGGTGCAAGCGCAGCGGGCGCGGGTGTTAAGTCGGCTGCTGTTGGAGTTGGATGCGGGTTACGTCAGCCGCTTGCGTCGTGCACCTGAGTTTAGCGCAGCCTGTACAGCAGCTTTCGGTGAATTGGACGAGTCTTGTTTGATTTCATTTC
>SMEN01000119.1_pt1 | contig 27072 bp, 22 predicted proteins | sample 2456271 | NCBI WGS metagenome assembly SMEN01 (sample SAMN10132593, study PRJNA489261) | soil metagenome | isolation source: day1 control-loamy sand soil ammended with raw manure from dairy cow... | place: USA | collected 2015-04-01 | reverse complement strand
TTCGGATTCGAAATTCTTTGCCATAATACCTGTACGCCTAAATAAATTGGATAACAGAAAAGTTTGAGTTTACTGCACCGCACACCAGAGAGTTCGCCGCATGGCATCTGAACAGACCCAAGCCGCCACTACGGCGACCCTGTCCCCTCAAGAGCGTCGAGCCATACGCATTATTCCCTACATCGTAGGGTGTGCATTGTTCATGCAAATGCTGGACTCTACCGTGGTTGCCACTGCCCTGCCCACGATGGCGATGTCACTGGATACCAGCGTCATACGCATGAATACCGTCATTACCAGCTATTTGCTGGCAGTGGCCGTCTTCGTTCCTATCAGTGGATGGGCTGCAGACCGTTTTGGCGCGCGCAAGGTGTTCCTGGCCGCCATTCTACTCTTTACCGCCAGTTCTGTTGCATGTGCCCTGTCTCAGACCCTGCCGCAACTGGTGATAGCGCGGGTAATACAAGGCATGGCCGGGGCCATGATGGTGCCGGTGGGCCGCATTATCTTACTGCGGCGGGTCCCCAAAGATCAGCTTTTAAGCGCGATGGCAGTGCTGACACTGCCTGCTTTGCTGGGCCCCATCATCGGCCCGCCCGTAGGTGGTTTTTTAGTCACTTACGCCAGTTGGCACTGGATTTTCCTGATCAACATTCCCGTGGGCATTCTGGGCATCGCCCTGGTGCTGCGCTACATCCGCGAGGACTACCCCAGCACACGCCCTCCGCTGGATTGGCTGGGCTTTCTGCTAAGCGCGATTTGTCTGGCTACTTTAGTTACCAGTTTTGAGAACGTAGGCCACGGCACACTTAGCTGGTCAACCTTAGGCTGGCTGACCTTGGCCGGTGTCATCGCCGGCCTGTGGTATGTATGGCATGCCCGCCAAGTGGTCTATCCCATTATTGACCTGTCATTGCTGCGCACCAAAACCTTTGCCATTTCCGTCCTGGGTGGCAATCTGTGCCGCTTTTCGCTAGGTGCCGCGCCTTTCCTTTTGGCGATCATGCTGCAGACCAACTTCGGCATGAGTGCTCTGGCAGCGGGCCTGATCACGTTCACTGGCGCCATCGGTGCCTTGGGCATGAAACTGATGGCCCCGCCCATCATCCGGCGCTACGGTTTTCGCAAGGTGCTGGTCGTCAACGCGTGGCTGACAGGCATATTCATTGCCTTGTGCGCCCTGTTCCAGGCCACCACTCCCTTGTGGGTGATGATTGCCGTGCTGACCGCTGGCGGCTTTTTTCGATCCCTGCAATTTACGGCAGTGAATGCCCTGACCTATGCCGACCTGGAATCTGAAGCCATGAGCCAGGCCAGCAGCTTTGCCGCAATGGCTCAGCAATTGGCGATCAGTCTAGGCGTGGCATGTGCGGCTGTAACTCTGAACGTGAGCATGGCCATGCGCGGAGCCAGCAGCGTGGAAACGCAAGACACTATTTGGGCCTTTTTGATCCTGGGTGCGATTACGGCGGTGTCCAGCTTGTCTTTTGCGCGACTTGCAGCCACTGACGGGGAGTCTCTGCAGCAAGCGCCTCGAAAAGCAAAAAAAACCAAAATTTAAGCTAGTCCGACGTTGCCGCCTGTCATGCAGGCAGCACGACTTGGCTTTAATGAGCTTTCTGACGTGCTCTGCACAGGATCAAGATCGGCTTAAACCGCCCCACCAGGCAAAGAGGCCTGATCGTTCAACAACATCACCAGCTTGCAATCCGGCCGCATGGCCAGACGAAAGGTAAATTGTTGAAAGCGACGCACGCCTAGTTTGGGGTGGCGAAAGTCTCTCAAGCCCCCTTCCCGCTCCACGACTGTCTGCCGCCCCCACCAAAAGGCAAAGACCTGGCTGTGCTGGCTTAACTCCTGAATCAAAGCCTGCAAATCTGCTTCGTCGGCATGGGCACCCACATCGGCCCGGAACTCGGCAACGACACGGCTGGCGCGCTGTTCCCAATCCACCACCAGATCGCGCGCGGCCTGATCCAAAAAGATATAGCGCAGCAAATTAGGCTGCTCACTACGGTCGGGCCAGCCGTCAAACAATTCCAGCAAGGCTTCGTTGCGCGCCAAGACGTTCCAACTACGGTCCAGGATGTAAGCCGGGGCCTGAATGCTATCCACGCAAGCGCTCAAGCCCTGCGGTAAAGGCTGGATGTCACCTTGCCAGTGCTCGGGGTCCGCGCAATCAGCCAGTTCAAACAAATAGTGACGTTCAGCTCGGGCCAGTTTCAAGACCGTCGCCAAGCGAGCACAAACGGTGGGTGACACCGTGACATCACGCCCTTGCTCGATCCAGGTGTACCAGGTGGTGCTGATGTCGCACAGCTGAGCGACTTCTTCACGTCGCAGACCTGGTGTGCGTCTGCGCACTCCGGGGGCTAAACCCAGGTCCACAGGCCGGATACGCTCTCGTGCATTGCGCAAGAAACGCCCCAAAGCCTGACGCCGGGTTTGGGACGCGCTTTCAGCGCCTCCCGGATTCATGCCTGCCTGCCCCGTTGTACCCATATCAGCCTAAGACGCCCGACAAGGTACGGCGCACATCTTCTTCCGTCCGGCCGCTGCGCTGGATGTAATCCTGCAATTGATCCTCCCCGATCGTGCCCACGTTGAAATACTTGGACTGCGGGTGACTGAAGTAAAAGCCCGACACGCTGGAGGCAGGAATCATGGCGTAGCTATCTGTGATGAACATCTCGATATCTTCGCACTGCATGACTCGGAACATATCGTGTTTGACCACATGCTCAGGACAAGCAGGATAGCCGGGGGCCGGACGAATGCCCTGATACTTCTCGTCGATCATCTCTTCGTTGGACAGGCGCTCGTCAGTGACATAGCCCCACAAGTCTGTACGGACGCGAGCATGCAGACATTCAGCAAAGCCCTCGGCAAAACGATCCCCCAGGGCTTTGATCATCAGATCCGAGTAATCATCGCCTGCAGCCTGGAAACGCTCGGACAGCTTGTCCACGCCAATGCCGCCAGTTACAGCAAACATACCGATGTAATCTGCCACACCCGTCTCTTTAGGCGCGATGTAGTCGGCCAGACACTTGCTGTCCACCCCTTCACGCTTCACACCCTGCTGACGCAGATTACGCCAGGTGAACAAGACTTCGCTGCGCGATTCATCGCTGTAAATCTCGATATCTTCACCGTTAACGGTATTAGCCGGATAGAACGCAATGACGCCATTGGCGGTCAGCCAACGTCCATCTATGACTTTCTTCAACATGGCCTGCCCTTCGGCAAACAAGGTCTTGGCCTGCTCACCGACCACCTTGTCTTCCAAAATGGCCGGATATTTGCCAAACAGGCTCCAGGTCTGGAAGAAAGGAGTCCAGTCGATGAACTGGGCAATATCAGCCAGATCGTAGTTTTTAAAGGTGCGACGCCCAATGAATTTAGGACGGGGCGGCACGTAAGTCGTCCAGTCGATGGCAGGTTTGTCTTGGCGCGCTTTTTCCAGCGAGATCAGCGGTGTCGCCTTGCGGTTGGCATGACGCTGACGCACTTGCTCGTATTCCTCGCGAACTTCGGCCAGAAACTCTTCCACGTTATCCGACACCAATTGGGTCGCCACCCCGACGCAGCGGCTGGCGTCCGGCGTGTAAATGACCGGGCCATCGTAATGCGGCGCAATCTTCACCGCGGTATGCACACGGCTGGTAGTAGCTCCACCAATCATCAAGGGAATATTGCGCTCGCGGAAATACGGATCGCGCTGCATCTCGGACGCAACATAGGCCATCTCTTCCAGACTGGGGGTGATAAGGCCGGACAGGCCGACAATATCGGCATCCACTTCCTTGGCCTTGGCCAGGATCTCGGCGCACGGCACCATCACGCCCATATTGACCACTTCAAAGTTATTGCACTGCATCACCACGGACACAATGTTTTTGCCAATGTCGTGTACGTCGCCTTTCACCGTCGCGATCACCATGCGACCCTTGGAGCGCACATCGCCACCCGCCGCTTCAATCTGGCGTTTTTCTTCTTCAATGAACGGAATCAGGTGAGCAACAGCCTGCTTCATCACTCGCGCAGACTTCACCACCTGCGGCAGGAACATCTTGCCCTGACCAAACAGATCGCCCACCACGTTCATGCCGTCCATTAGGGGGCCTTCAATAACGCTGATAGGTCGCCCGCCCTGTGCATCAATCTTTTGACGCACTTCTTCGGTGTCTTCAACAATAAAACCGGTGATGCCGTGAACCAAAGAATGGATCAAACGCTGTTCGACCGTGGTTTCACGCCAGCTCAGATCTTCCTCTTTCTTGGCGCCCGAACCTTTGACGCTTTCGGCCATCTCCACCAAACGCTCGGTGGGCGTGCGTTCATCCGCCGGATCTTTCTTACCTTTGGGCTCAGCCCGATTCAAAATGACGTCTTCAATCAAATCACGCAAATGCGGTTCGATATCGGCGTACACACCCAACTGACCTGCATTCACGATACCCATGGTCAGCCCTTCCTGAATGGCGTAGTACAGGAAGACAGTGTGAATGGCCTCGCGCATGGCTTCATTGCCACGGAAGGAAAAGCTGACGTTGGAGATCCCCCCGGACAAGCGAGCGTGTGGCAAATTCTTGTGAATCCAGCCCGCGCCACGGATGAAGTCCAGACCGTAGTTCGCATGCTCGTCCATGCCCGTGGCAACAGCAAACACGTTAGGGTCAAAAATGATGTCTTCGGGCGGGAAACCGATCTCGTCCACCAAGAGACGATAGGCGCGTTCACAAATCTGAACACGGCGCTCATAGCTATCGGCCTGACCCTGTTCGTCAAAAGCCATCACCACGACAGCAGCACCGTACTTGCGACACAAGCGGGCGTGTTCCAGGAAAGGCTCAATACCTTCCTTCATGGAGATCGAGTTCACGATGGCCTTGCCTTGCACGCAACGCAGGCCCGTTTCGATCACATCCCACTTGGAGCTGTCGATCATGATGGGCACGCGAGCAATATCCGGCTCGGAGGCGATCATATTCAAGAAGCGATGCATACAGGCAGCGGAATCCAGCATGCCTTCATCCATATTGATGTCGATGATCTGCGCCCCGTTTTCCACCTGCTGGCGGGCCACCGACAACGCTTCTTCGTAGTTTTCTTGCTGTATCAGACGCAGAAACGCCTTGCTACCCGTGACGTTGGTGCGTTCGCCCACGTTCACAAACAGGGTTTCTTCATCAATATTCAGGGGTTCCAGGCCCGACAAACGGGTTTTGACCGGAATCTCGGGAACAACACGCGGGGGCAGCTTGCGGCAGAGCTCAGCAATAGCTGCAATGTGTTCGGGCGTGGTGCCACAGCAGCCACCCACCATATTCACCAGTCCGGCTTGGGTAAATTCCTGCAGCAGGCTGGATGTGTCCGCCGGTGTTTCGTCAAAGCCAGTTTCCGCCATGGGGTTAGGCAGCCCCGCATTAGGGTAGACACAGACGTAGGTGTCACAAATCTTGGACAGCTCGGCCACATAAGGGCGCATCAAGGCCGCGCCCAGCGCACAGTTCAGCCCAATCGTGATGGGACGGGCATGGCGCATGGAGTTCCAGAACGCCTCTACCGTCTGCCCGGACAAAATACGGCCCGACGCGTCCGTGACCGTTCCCGACACCATCACCGGCACACGTTCGCCACGCTCATCAAAAACGGTCTCTAAGGCGAAAACAGCCGCCTTGGCGTTCAAGGTATCGAATACGGTTTCGATCAGCAAAACATCTACCCCGCCGTCCAGCAAGGCGTGTACTTGCTCGGCATACGCCACGCGTAGCTGCTCAAAAGTCACGTTACGAGCGGCTGGATCGTTGACGTCCGGCGAGATAGAGGCGGTTTTGGGCTGTGGTCCAAGAGCACCAGCCACAAAACGCGGCCATTCGGGGGTGCTGTAGGCATCACGGGCCTGACAGGCCAGCCGGGCAGACTGCAGGTTCAGGTCGTAGCTGATGCCCTGCAAGTCGTAGTCGCCCTGGGCAATGTCAGTAGCACCAAAGGTATTGGTGCTGATGAGATCGGCACCGGCCGCCAGATACTGCTCGTGGATTTCTCGAATGACATCCGGGCGCACCAGCGACAGCAATTCGTTATTGCCTTTCACGTCTTTGTGGTGATCCGCAAAGCGCTCGCCGCGGAAATCAGCCTCGCCCAACTTGTAACGTTGAATCATGGTGCCCATCGCACCGTCCAGAATCAAAATCTGCTGACCCAGACGGCGGGCAAACTCCGCACCGCGGGTATAGGCAGAAATCGGGTAAGGCAAAGCGGGATAGCTCACAAAAAACTCCGTAACATGAAACGGGACCTTGACGGCATCTGGCCGCATCAGCCGCCAGAATGGTGGATTGGCGCCACAATTGTAGCTCTTTGTACCTGAATTCGACCCTAATCGCTTAACCTTTGCCCCAGCGGCATGTAACATTTTCCGCTCAGAAAGAGGTGCTTTCCGGTCCAAGTCAAAACGGGCCTGGGAAAGTCAAATGGGAAACGTGATCTGTTCAAGACTGAACAGCCAGACGTGCTGCCCCCGCAACGGTACCTGCTTCGTGCAAAGCCCGACACCAGCCTGCTTATCTACCCTGAATTCATGCCGTCCACTTAGGGCGGTTTCGCTTATCGGTGTGCGGGGACGCACATCAAACAGGAATCTCCATGTCCATACTGTCCATCAGACCTTTGATGGTTGCCCTGGCGGGCGCCCTGCCCCTGATCGCTACGGCCCAAACTGCCCCTGTTGCCAAGCTGGATCAAATCGTTGTTACCCCAAGCCGCATGGCTCAAGAACTGAAAAACGTGGTGGGTGACGTTACTGTGATCGACCAGGAAACCTTGCAAAAAGCAGGTCAAAGCAGCGTGGCCGAGATTTTGCAGCGTCAGCCTGGTATCGAGATTTACAACAGCGGTGGCCCGCAAACCACGACAGGCGTCTACCTGCGCGGCACCAACCCGCAGCACACTCGCGTCATGATCGACGGCATGCGTATCAACAGTTCCACCAGTGGTTCGGTTAACTGGCAAGCGATTGACCCCGCCCTGATCGAGCGTATTGAAATTGTGCGCGGCGCGGGCAGCAGCCTGTACGGCTCCGACGCTATTGGTGGTGTCATCAATATCATCACCAAAAAAGGCGGCGGTGATCGTGCTTTGAGTGCCTGGGGCAATATCGGTCTGGGTTCGCAAGATACCTTCAAAACTAGTGCTGGTTTTTCCGGTGCAGCACAAGGCTGGGACTACAGCCTGGCTTCTAGTTACGCGAGCAGCGATGGTTTCAATGCCACCAATCCTCTTTCGGGTTCCTATAACCCTGACAAAGACGGCTATACACAGCATGGCCTCAATGGCTCGCTGGGTTATGAATGGGCACAAGGACAGCACTTGGGTCTGAGCGCCATAAACAGCTATATCGACGGCCAATTCGACAATGGCGCCTCAAATCTGCGTGGCCCCAGCACTCAGACCCGTCAGCAAGCCTACGGCCTGACCAGCAGCAACAAGCTGTCTGAACTGTGGACCAGCCGCCTGAGCGCTTCGCTGAGCAAAGAATCAGTGGAAAACCGCGCCTTCGCGTCTCGCTACTCCACACTGCAGCGCCAATACAGCTGGCAAAACGATCTGACCTTTGCCCAAGGCCATACCGTTTCCTTGGTGGCCGAGCGTCTTGAAGAACGCATGACGCACACCACTGTGCACAACGACGATAAACGCAACACCAACGCCTTTGCCTTGATTTACCGTGGCGATATCAATCAGCACCATCTGCAAGCCAGCGTGCGGAATGACAATATCAGCGGGTATGGCAACAAAGTGACGGGTGGCCTGGGCTACGACCTGGATATCACCAACAACTGGACAGTGGGTGTAGCAGCCAATACGGGTTTCCGTGCGCCCACATTTGCTGACCTGTACTCACCCTATAGCTGGGGCTTTCAGGGCAATCCTGATCTGAACCCAGAAAAATCTCGCAACGTGGAAGGCCATATCCGCTACACGGACGAGACCACAGAACTGGGTCTGGTGGTTTACCAAAACAACATTCGCGACATGATCAACCCTTACGCTTGCGATGCGAATTTCGAGTGCACCACAACCAACACCGAAAAAGCGCGCATCACTGGCTTGACCTTGACGGCCATGAAGCAATTAGGCGACACCACATTGAGCGCCAGCGCCGACTTTACCGACCCCAAGGATAGAAACACCGACAAGCAGTTGGTGCGCCGCGCCAAGCAAAACTACAAAGTGGCTGTGGAACAAAAGTTTGGTGATCTGAAAGCCGGTGCCGAATACCTGTTCGCGTCCCATCGCTATGAAGATGCAAAAAATGAACAGCGCCTGGGCAGCTACGGCCTATTGAACCTGACTGCCAGCTACCCGCTGACCTCCAGTCTGGAAGCTCAACTGCGTTGGAATAACGTGCTGGACAAGGATTACACCCTGGCTCGTGGCTACAACAATGCAGGCTCCAGCGTGTTCCTGAACTTTGCCTGGCGTATGTAAGCAGTAAAATCAGCTTTGCTTGATGCTGGCGCGGTTCTGCTCAAGAGCCGCGCCATTTACTTAAAGGCGCGTGATGTCCCCTTTGCCTGCGACGTATCGTCTTCAGCACCCGCAGCGCTCTGCCTTGAGCGGATTGGGTCTATGGGGTTTGCTCTGTCTGTTGGCCTTGGTTTTAGGATTGCCCATCCTGGCACACGCACAGGAGCAGGACCAAGCGCAAACCCAGACTCAAGCACCCACAAGGGCGCAGACATTCACCCAGCAAAGCACACCCGCACCACAAGACAGATCAGCAGAAACGACTGCAGCAACCGCCGCAGAAGCAGCAGCGGATAAACAGGCAGCAATCCCGCCGCGGGCCATCAGCCTAGCCCCCCACATCACTGAAATTCTGTTCGCCGCAGGTGCCCAGGATCACCTGATTGCGGTAGACAGTTCCAGCGACTATCCGCCGCCCGCTAAAGACCTGCCCCGTGTGGGCGACGCCTTGCGCGTCAATCCTGAACGGCTGCTTGAACTGAAGCCAGACCAAGTGTGGGCTTGGCAGGCGAACCAGATCGGGCCCGAATTGCAGCGCCAGCTACAGCAAACCCACATTAGCCTGATTTTTGCCGCCCCACAGAAGCTGGACGATATTCCCGCTTTTATCCGTCTGGCAGGTGAAAGTCTGGACACCGCCGAGATCGCTGTGCCCGCCGCTGCCCTGCTGGACAGCCAAATTGCCGCTCTGCGCCAAAACAGCCGCTTGGGCGACACGGTCAGTATTTTTCTGGAAATTGGCTCCGAACCTTTATATACCTTGGCACGCGAGCCCTTGATTCAAGATGTGCTCACCACCTGCAAGGCCCAGAACATTTACGCCCGGCATGCTGCGGTGGCACCCACCATCAGTCTGGAGGATGTGCTGCATAAACGTCCTCAAGTGATCATCATGGCCTACCGTGATCCCGCCCAACTGCGTGCGCGCCACCTGTTCTGGGAAAAACACCTGGGCCTGAGCCCGCAAGCCTTACTGAACCTGAATCCAGATGCCCTGTATCGGCCAGGCCCCAGGCTGATAGAAGCCACTCGCGAACTATGCGAGCAGTTGGATCGCTATCGAGCCCAGGGCGTCTGATTCCGGCTAAGCAGCGCTTAGAACTGATACCTGACGGACAGCATCATGTTGCGAGGCTCGCCCCAGGTATAGGTGCTGTACCAAGAGAACATCGAGTAATAGCGCTTATCAAACAGGTTGTTGACGGTAAAGGTGGCCGACAGCTTTTTGTTAAAGCGGTAACGTGCCATGGCATCCACCAACCAATAGCCCGACACCGTATGCTGCACCTTGCCGGCCGATCCGGGTCGGCTGACGTCCCCCCACGTCTTGCTTTGCCAGCGAGCGCCCCCGCCCAGTGTCAGACCATTCAAGTCCCCCTGAAGGTCGTAGGTGGTGTAGATGTTGAATTGATGCTCGGGCGATAAGGTAGATACTTTTTCCCCATCACGGCGCGACAGCTTGTAGGCATAACCGGCGTGCATCTGCCATTGCGGTGTCAATTGCCCCGCCACCTCCAGCTCCACCCCGTGGGTACGCACGCCTTGAGTCGCTTCGTACGCGATGCCACCGGATGGATTGCGGCCACCCGTTTCCTTGCCAAAGTTATCTTGGCGCAGCTGGAAATACGCCAGGCTGGAGGTCAAACGCCCACCCATAAATTCGCCTTTAAGCCCCACCTCGTAGTTATCACCGCGCAAGGGGTCCAAAGTGCGGCCGGCTTCATCCTGCAAATCCTGCGGCTGGAAGATATTGGTGTAGCTGGCGTAAACCGAGAAGTTATCGTTCAAGTCATAAACGGCACCAAAATACGGTACCCATACGCCGTTTTCACGCATTTGCAGCTTGTTATAGTTGGCATAGCGAGTACCAAGCAGCAACTTCAGATCATCCCGCAGATTCAAACGAGTGCTGACGTACACACCGTTTTCCCGCGTCACCTCGCGGTCATCGCCCAGGGACTCCCAATTCATGCGCGGCCAGCGCCCATCCCATTCATAGTAATTAGGCACATCGGAATTGCTGGTTTCCCCGTAGGAAGAATTGGTCCAGCGGCGGCGCGAAACCCCGCCCCCCACCACCAGCTCGTGTTCACGCCCAAACAGTTCAAAGGGACCGGTGGCATAGAAATCAGCCGTGTTGGAAACTGTTTTGCCTACATAGCGCCCTGACCAAAGAGAGGTTCCTTTTCCTGTCAAAGGATCAGGATTACCGCCGGCAACGGCCGCCAGTTCGGAGTCATAACCATTGATTAAATGGTTAAGCTGCACCTTGGCCATCCAGCCGCTGTCGAACTCATGCTCCAAGGTGGCAAAGGCGGAACGGGTGTATTGATTCCAACGACTCCAGCGCGTCCCATTATTGAAGGAACGGTCCATATCGTTGAAATTGCCCTGCGTGTCATAGATAGGGATACCGCCCCAAGTGGACCCCTTGGGGTCGTTATCCTGCAAGTCCGCCCCCAAGGTCAGACGAGTATCCGGAGTTAAATCGGCTTCCATAATGCCGTACAGCACCAAAGTCTGGCGTTGGTAGTGATCCAGATGACTTTTCTTGTCCTGATAAGCCCCCACCATGCGGCCACGTATCGAACCGGTTTCGTTCAAGGGGCCAGAAAAATCCAGTTCTCCCCGGTAGTTGTTCCAGGAGCCCGCCACCGCCACCGCGTGGGCCTGAAACTCCTCTGTAGGCTTTTTACGGATCATATTGATGGTCGCGCCTGGATTGCCGCTACCCGTCAACAGCCCGGACGCGCCCTTCAAGACCTCAACCCGGTCGTAAATCGCCATATCGCTCAGCGTATTACCCGCCGAGTAGGGTGAGTCCCGCAAAGTAGGAATTCCGTCGTACTGAAAGTTCTTGATATCGAAGCCGCGCGCCTCGTAAGCCGTGCGTTCGCTGTCATAGGTAATGATGCTGACCCCAGGGGTGTGACGTACGACGTCATCAATACTGGTCAGGTTAAAGTCATCCATCTTCTGGCGCGTGGTGACGCTGATGGCTTGCGGTGTCTGGCGGGGCGTCAGGCGCAAACGGGTAGCCGTCGCGATTGTGCCGGCAGCATAGGTGCCTGAGCCCTCGGTAATGTCACCCAGGGCATTGCGACGCACTTCAATGCGAGACAAAGACTGCACACCCGCATCTTCTGCAACCGGATCACCATCAGCCAAAGCAACCAGCACATAGCCTTGATCTCGGTGCTGAATCTGAAAGGGTTGACCCGCCAGCAAGGCGGCGAAACCATCCTGCACCGAGTACTGCCCCTGTAAGCGCGGAGCACGACGACCTTGCAGGCGGCTGGAATCCATCACCAGCGCCACACCGGCTTGCTGCGCAAACTGGCTCAAACGGCTGGCCAGATCGCCCGCTTCAAGCGAATAGGCTTGACTGGACTGCGCCAACACCGGCGCCACATTCAGCATCAAAGCCGCCGCCACAGCCAGGCCTAACAGGCGACGGCAGGTATTGGGCATCAATGACGTCTCTACAAGCGCCCCACTTGGCGCGTTCTTCGGGACCATGAAATCTCTCCTCTTGGCAGGGTCTACCCAATCAAGACGCACGAGCCCGAAAAAGCGGCAATCAAGGGCGGTAATCAATCCTCAAACCGTCGCTACGACTCTCCTGCACCCGCAAGCCGGGATACAAGTCCGCCAGCAAGGCCAAAGCGGACAAGGGCTGGTCAGCGGGCAAGACCACAGTGACCCTAAGCCCTTCCATTCCTTGCAGGTTCAGCCTTGTTTTGCCCGGATACTGGCGGCTGACCTGCGTGATCACCTGCGTCAAAGGCACATGCTCCAGCACCAGTTGCCGTTGATCCCAGCTTTGCTTGGTACGGTGCACATCCGTGTGCCGGGTTGCTGCCAAACCTTGCTCACTAATCTGTACTTGATCTCCTGGCCCCAGTTCGCGGCCATCCTGTGGTCCCCGTGAACGTGGATAAGCCAGCACCCGCGAAGACAAGACGGTCAGCACTGTGCCTTCGGGCGCTTCTTGCACAATGAACTCAGTACCCAAAGCTTGAGACACGGCCTGAGAGCTCAACACCCGTAAAGGACGTTCCGCTTGTTTGGCGACCAGCACACGAACCTGCCCTTGCAGCAGCTCAATATCCCGGTATTGCTCGCTGTACAGGATCTTCACGCGGGACGCACCTGCCAGTTCCAGCCGGGAGCCGTCCTCCAGCACGATGCTGCGCCACTGCCCTGCTTCGGTGTGCTCAGACTGATCGACCCAAGGTTGCAACCACGCAAGAATCGGCAGGATAAACACCAAGACCCACACCAAAAGCATCATGCCCTGACGCCAATCGCGTAGCAGCTTGCGCTTGGCAGACAAACCAGCCTCTAAAGCGCAACGCCCCGGTGCGGCGCTGGCCTGCCCGGCCAAAGCTTTAACCGTCCCTAATATCGCTTCCATACGAGCGGCAGCGGCTTCATGACGATGGTCTTGCGCACGCCAAGCCGTGAACTCGGCCTGAGCTTGCTCGGTAAATTGATCAGGATCGGACAAAAGCACAATCCATTGTGCTGCCTGCTGTTCAATGGCTTCAGGGGACATAAGGTTCAGGCGGGAACCAGGGACTGGATATGCAACAAAGCCTGTACCAGATCATTGCGTACGGTTCGCTCGCTGATTCCCAAACGCTGGGCGACAGCAGCCTGGGTTTCTCCATCCAAATAACAACTTAGAAAGCTCACGCGGGTTCGCACCGGCAGCTCATCCAACGCCTGAGCTAACAAAGCCAAGGCCTCCAAGGTTTGCGCGCACTGCTCGGCCGACGGCGCTTGAGCCCCATCTTCTAAGGTCGCGGTCAAGGCTTCCAAATAGGCTTGCTCCACGGCCAGCCTTCGGCTGCGATCAATTAGCAGCCGCCTTGCGGTTGTCGCCAGAAAAGCACGGGGATGGCGTACCGTAGTCACCGCCGCCGGAGCCAGCAAGAGACGTACAAAGGTGTCCTGCACCAGGTCTTCCGCCGTGAAGCTGCATTGCAAGCGCGCGCGCAGCCACCGAAGCAGCCAGCCTCGATGATCCTGGTAGAAGTTCCCCATCCCTATGGGTGAAGCCGGATAGTCCATATACCCCAACGCACTAATCAATAATCATTCTCATTCCAAAATTATGACATGAAAATGAATGGGGTCTTGGCGCAGGCACAACAAGCGTCGTCTAGCCACGACACATGCCAAGGCAAAAGAACGGTCCACTTGGGCAAACAGGTGAAGGCCAGTGAATGTGGCCAGATGCAGAACGGAGACCCAAAGAACAGGCACGGTACAAAGACCGTGCCTGGAGTAAAACTCTGCGGTAGAACATGCAGCAGCATGAAAGAAACTGAGCCCATCGGACACAAGATCCTCACGCCACGGCAAGATCGCCCTTACATGATGAAGGAGGGCAAAGTCAGGACAGCATGGGTAGGCTGGTGACGGAAGCCTTCAGCATCATTCAAACGGGCTTTTGCGCGCCGGGACAGATGCTTAAGCACTTGAGTGCGCTCGACAGTAGGCAGTGTGGACAGCGCGTTTTCGATGGTGCGACCGGACAAGTCATTGAGGGCGCAAGCGTACTCGCGGGCACCATGCGTTTGCAGCAGCTCCAGCAGAAAACCTTGGCGCTGGCGGGAGGCTGCCTGGCGCAGGACTTCTTGCAGAGCGTTGGAGCTGGGGACGGAACGGAACAGCTTGAGGCGGAACATAGCATTCTCCTTTGGACACAGTGGCCCAGAAAGAGTGCTCACCCCATTAGAGGAGCCCGCTTTGTGGTCCAGCGTCCAATTGATTAGTCGTTAAGGAGGCTTTTCCCAGATAGGAATAAAGCCATAAAGAAGGATCAGGGTCCATTTACTTTTAAACGTGAGTAGTTAAAAAAGAAGGGGCAAAGGTTTTTGCACCAACGACATTTTCGCATCTGGCCCAGCACATGTCTGCCCGGCATTGGCACACAGCCTGTAACCCTGCGGGCATGAAATTTATACTTTGGGATAGGTGGCCCCTATCCCAAAGCACTCTTTCCCCAACCAAAGCTGGTTCCCTGCCATCATCGGCACGGGGAAAGGGACAGCGAGCTTAAAAGTGATGCGTCACCCCAAAAGCGACCCGGCTGCTACGAGGTTCGCTGGCACTGGCCGCCGTCTCCATATCAAAGCGGCGTCCTTGAGCAGCAAAGGCATATAGGCTGGTCCGTGGTGACAGGGCATGGACATACCCCACAGACATCACTTGAATGCGTCGTGCTCGCTCCTCGGTGTCCTCCCAGGTCCAGTTGGGACGGCCCAGCGACCACTGCAACTGGAACTCGCCCTTCCCCACCGGAATGGCCGTGCCGACATACCAGGTATCCAGGCGGCCGCCCTTTATAAATTCGACAGGGCCCAAACCTTCCAGGCCCCTATCTTCCAGATGAGCCGGGCCATCATCGCCATTCAAGCCCACAAAGCCATTGCTCTGACGGCTCCAACCTGCCGCAACACGAGCCACATCAAAGTCATAGCTGGCACCCAATTGCCAGGCAGCAGGCCGATTGGACTCCACCCGGCTCAGACTTTCATAACTGGCGCCCAGCAGCCAGGGGCCATCTTCATAACGCACAGCCACGCTGTAGAGTTTGCTGCGTGAACCACCAAAGCCCTGCTCGCCCACATCTGCGCTGTAGCTGGCACCCAGCTGCATGCCAGACCATTCAGGGCTACGCCAGCTGAACTGGTTGGAGATCTGGTAGTTATCAGAGGCACGCATCAAAGCACCCATGCCAAAATCTTTCCAGGAACCCACTTCCACCGCCGACACAAACTCTTGCCCTACAGTGAACTGGCGGCCAAAGCGCACTTCTCCCCAGTTGTCACTGCCCAGGCCCAACCAGGCTTGGTAATTGAACAAACGATCCGGATCTTCGGCCTTGCCGGTCGCCAGATCAATCCCGCTTTCCAGATTGAACGTGGCACGCACGCCTTCGCCCAAATCCTCATGCCCGCGTAGTCCCCACAGGGAATCAGTCTGCCCTCCACTTAAAACATCGCGCTGCGAGCCTTCACCGCTGATGCGTGTCCAACCCAAACCCGCATCCAACGTGCCGTACAGTTGCACACTGCTTTGTGCATGACTATCGCTGGGCATCAACAAAGCAGCCATACCGCTCAACGCCACGCCTACCGCCAACGAAGCCGCTTTGCTCAGTTGGAAGGGGCTACATTCCCGCATACGGCGCCAGCCGGACGCTGCCACGGCAGGCTCACGCATCAAGATACCCAATAAGGTTCGATTGCCTGTGGCTACCACAACGCCCTGAGCCGTACCGGCGACAACCCGGTCTCCCATGGCGCAGGTATCGGGGGCTGCCTGCAAAATTGCACGGTTCAAAATTAAATGCTCCTGGTGAATCAGGCGCAGATCAGCAGGCACATAGTCGCCCGCGGACAGCAGCACCATATCGCCCGTCACCAGCATTCGAGCTGGAATCCGGGACTGGTGATCGCGCGCAAGATCGTACATAGTCAGATCGCGTCGCACCTGACACGTTTGTTTCTTCAAAATCTGGACCAGCTGAACCAGATCACTGGGGCTGGATCGCAGTACTCGTATTTGATTAGGGCCTTGTTGGATCAAGCGGCGCAGAACTTCGTCGAAAGCCAGTCCTTGGCAGTTCGTGTTCAAGGCTTGTAAAACCTGCGGCACACTGCGCAGGGCGTAGTAGCTCAACGCACATTGGGCACGGCGCACCAGACGCACAGGGCTGTGATGCTCAACCCCGCGGTGATCGGGATGGGAAAAGTTGCTTGCGTGCATGGGTACCTCTGCAAAATGGTACAAGGGCGGCCACCCCGCTTGAAAAGCTCAAGGGTGCGCTACCGTCGCAATGGAAAGAGAACAAGCGGTGATCTGTTCAGGTAGAAATGAGTGCGGCCTATCACCGCAGTGCGCCCGATTTTTTGATTGTCCAGATCGGTACCGCAGTCAACAGCAAGACCGTAAACAGCTGTACCCACATCGTGCCCTCCCAAGATAGCTCGGGCATGACACGAAAGTTTTGGCCGTACCAGTTGATCAGTGCCGTACCCGGCACCAGCAAAGCCCACAAGACCGTAAACACTTTGGTCACGTTCAAATCGCTCATGGCCACCGACTCCCCGGCTGCACGCCAGTGAAAGCGTTGGCGCTCGATTGCAAAGTGCGCCCGGCGCTGCATTCCCTCGATAGCAGAGATCAACTCGTCCACGCGGCTGGACGGCATGCTTTGTGCTTGATAGGCCAAACGGCGCAAGCGCTGGGCTGCCTGCTCCAGATCATCAATCGAGTGCATGACGTAGGACAGGGGCTTGTGCAAGGTAGCCATATGGCTGTCCAGATCAATCATGTCCTCCGCGCCACGGGAATAATCCGTGCCCACATTGGAGAGAAACCCCCGCAAGGACAAGGTGGATACGCTCAGCCCCTGGTCAATGCGATCCAGCACCTGAGAGGTCTGTGCCAGCAACTGATAGAGCAAGGTCAAGGCTAGCGCATGCGAGCTGGACAGCGACATTTCCTGAGCGCTTAGACGCTCCAGCGCCTGACCCGGACGTAGCAGACGATGGCCTGTTTCCACGGTGTACAGGGGTTGATCGTCCCCGCTCAGGCACCAGACCAGATCAGACACCTGAATTTGATCGTCCTTCAAACGTACGCAGCGGATACGCGTGCTCATGCCCAGACCCTGCTGTGTTTTCGGCACCAGATCCATGCGATACAACTTGCCCAGATCCTCCAGTGCCTGAGGGTCGGGCGCCTGCAAGCGCCGCCAAGAGGCCATATCTTTGAAACGGGCTGTCATCGCATCCACCCTTTACGCTTCACATACGCCAAAGGAGCCAGAGCAAACACCGCTGTCATGCCCATCACCAGCCATTCGCCACCCATGATTTCCAGCTCGGGCATATTGGCAAAGTTCTGCCCGTAAAACGCTGCAATCAATGTGGGCGGCAAGAACACTGCCGTCACCACAGTAAAGACCTTGATGACCTGGTTTTGCTTCAAATCCAGCGTCGTCATCAAGGACTGCTGCAAGTTGCGGATTTTGTCGTGCTGGAAGCGCGCATAGCGACGCAAGCTTTGAATGTCCGAGAGCAGCATGGACAGGTTTTCCGCACTTTCACCACCGGGGCTGCGACGCAGCCAGCGCCCTGCCCGTGCCAGCATCAACTGACCTTCCACGGTTTTAGCGACTAGCTCTTCTGCTTCACCCAGACCAATAGCGGTACTGGCAATATCGGCCACCCCGGACTGACGCCCGGAGGTATCAAAGCCACCGCTGGCCGCCGCGACCGTATCGCTGCGCTCATCCAGACGCGAGGCCACATCGGAAATCGTGGCACGTGCCTGATCATTCAAGGCTTGCAAAATCATGAACAGAATTGTGGCGGGCCCAGGCGTAGCCTGACCCGAATCCACCATCAGATTCAATTGCTGGCTGACCTGTTCCAGCGTGTCCACGCTCACATCCTGCTCAACGCTGATCAAGCGGTCCTTGCTCAGCGCGAATAAAAGGCTGGTTTCACGGTACTGCTGGCCCTGGCGAATCACCATTTCTACGGGAATCAAGGTGAATCCAGCTTCCTCGGCGGCGGCACGGCCCCGTTTGATGCTCAAGTCCACACCCAGCCTGGCCTGTACATCCGCCAGCTCATCATGACGGTTGGCCGACAGTTGCAACCAGGCCGTCTTTTGCCCGCGCATCTCGCTCAGGCCGGACACCACAGCGCGCTCCTGCTTCTTATCAGTCATGGCTTAGTCCTCGCTTTGAACCTGTTCAGCTTCCGGGGAAATAACGTAGTGGCCGTACAAGTGCAGCCCGGCAAAACTGCCCAAAATCAGCACATACAACACCACAACGGCAATCATGATTTCGCGCTCAATGTGCGCGGTGCGTGGACGGCTGGCGCGAGCCCGGTCAATGGCCTGACGACGCTGTTGCACCGCCAGATTGGAGTCGGACTGCAGGCTCAGGTCTTCATTCCAGACCAGCCCACGCAGCTTGTCCGAACCTGCCGTTGCCACGTCATTGCTGCTTTTTAATGTGTTCAACATACAAATTTCTTCCCATTCATTTAATTGTCAGATGCGGCGAGCTCAAGGCTCTGCGGACAGCGCTCTAGCGCAGCCAGCCTCGGTGCTTCACATAAATCAGCGGCAACATGGAGAACAAGGCAGTCGAGACAATCCCCACGATCTCGGCGTGTTCCCATTGCAGAATCGGCATATAGGCAAAGTTCATGCTGTAGTAGGTGGAGATCAGCATGGCGGGCAGAAACACAGCGGTGACCACCGAGAACACTTTCACAATCTGGTTCTGTTTGACGTTCAGCGCCATATTGTTGGTCGTCTGCAAAAGACGAACGCGGTCGTGAACGAAGTTCACCTGTTTTTCCACTGCCTCAATATCTTCAATCAAGGTATGGAACACAGGCTTGAGCTGATCTTGATCCGAAGGAAGGCGGGCCAGCGCATGACGGGCCGCCATAGCCAATTGCAACTGGCTCTCCAGGCAGTCGGACAACAGTTCTTCCACTTCGCTCAGGTCCATTTGCGTGGACACGACGTCGCTCACCCCGAAATCCCGGTCTTTGGTCTCCAGACTATTGAGTACCGCATTGGTCTGAGTCAGCACCTTGCCCAGATCGTGGCTCAGAGAATCCAGCAGTTCGTCGGTCGCATCGTTAATGGATTGCAAGATGACGGCAAAGCTTTCAAACGAGTCGTTCTCGCGGCCATCACGTTGCAAGCGTTGCAAAGCCTGTGCCAAAGGCTGCGGGCTGGGATCAGGCTCAATGGACACCAGGATTTGCCGACCCAGGATGAACACCACACGGCTGGCTTTCTTCTGGCCCTTTTCCACACTTAAGAATGTGACCGGCACAAAGCTGAACTGGCCTTCCTGACTGGGGCTGTTTTGCAAGGTCTGCGGAATTTCCACCCCCAGTTTCTTGCGCAAGCCACTGATCTGCTCGGGAGCGTTGATGCTGATACGCATCCAGTTATTGGGCAGGCCGTCCTTGCCAAAGAGCGGCGGCGTTTTTCCTTGGTCCATCATTGTTGACCTCCATCAGAGCGGGTCTCATCGGTGTCGGAACTCTCGGCCTCTTGCGCCGAAGTTCCCATGTAAAAGCTGGAGTGCGAACCAGAGGTTGAGCTGGTGCGAGTCTCCAAATGCGAGTTGCTGAAAAACAGCCAGCTCACCACCACAATCAAAATGCCCCACGAAGAGAGCAGCATGGAAAAAGACAAGCGCTCATAGCGGGACCAGCGCTTGCGCCCCAATATCGGGGCAGCGGGCGGGCGGCGCGCCGAGCGAGTCCAGACCTGAGCAGCCAGCGAGTTGTCTGGATAGGGCTTGTTGCTCAAGGAGGAGGGAATGGTTTGGGGCATAGCACTCTTTTGGGTTGATGAGAGCCAAAGCAGCCGCCCATGACGATGTGAACCACGCATGGGCGGGCTGCATTGGCTTTGGTTTAAACAGAAAAGGCTGAGCGTTCCATCACTCAGGAGCGCTGAGGCTGGCGATAGTCACGCAACCAGTCATGCACCCCGTAGCGGTGCGGGAACAGGGTGAACAAACTGGGTGCGGGGCCAGGCGAGCGGCGGCCTAAATGGCCTATACGAGAGCCCGTGCTCAAGGCCGTTTGGACCTGATTGCGATCGGACAAAGGCAGCATGGCCAGAACATCGGCACGAACACGGGCCGACAGGTCCGGCAGGGCTTTGGCAAAAGCCAGAGTGCCGTGCGAGGCTAGCAAGTCGCTTACAGCGACGGGCCGGTAGGCAGCAACGGCATGGCGCAAAGCGCGCTGCAGGCCGTCATGAGGACGGGAGTAGCGAAACAGCATGAGGTTCTCCTGAGGCACGCAGCCACAGAAGCACCCCACACGTCTTAGACCGTGAGGAACCCGGAGCTGGTGCTCAATTCGCAGTGTGGTTTCATGCAGACATGAAACACTGGGTAAGACGCTGGAGTGCGTCTTTCAGATTCAGGGTCAGGGCCCAAGAACTTGCTCCTTTAACAATTAAAAATTAGGTGTTTGCCTACATTGGCACTCAAGAGCCCAGGCAGACACCTGTCAGGATCACTGTCTCTGTTTCGGTCCAGCCTTATCAAGCTTGGCCAATTGGACTCAAGCCTCAGGTACCTAAGCACCTGAGGCTTGAGTCCAACTGATGAAACAGAAAGAGCGCATGAAATCTACGGGTCCATCAAGAAAAATCCCGTTCTGGATGAACAACAGAATTTTCGCATCTGTACCCTGGCAGGGCCAGTCGGCATTAGGGCCTTCTACATGGCCTTAAACATATGCAGGATATGCCAAGGTATATGGCGGCTTTGGACAACGTCCTTTTGGCCTGAAAATACGCTCTGCTAGCTTTATCCAGGAAGCTGCACGGCAAGCATCGCAGGTGCCCGGGCGGGTTTTCCTGCGAGCATGGGCCAAATGGATTATTCTTGCACTGTTTGCCCAGCAAAAAATCAATTCCCTATCCGTCCCCAAGCACGGATGCGCAACAAAGCACCACCATGACCCAAACAGTGAACAACGACCCCTTTATTCTGGCCGGAACGAGCTACCAATCTCGGCTGTTGGTAGGCACCGGAAAATACAAAGATTTTGACGAAACCCGCCAAGCGATTGACGCCAGCGGTGCCGAAATTGTGACTGTGGCTATTCGCCGCACCAATATTGGTCAAAATGCCAACGAACCGAATTTGCTGGACTACCTGCCGCCGTCCAAGTACACACTGCTGCCCAATACCGCCGGTTGCTATACCGCCGAAGACGCCGTGCGTACCCTGCGTCTGGCCCGCGAACTGCTGGACGGACACAAGCTGGTCAAACTGGAAGTGCTGGGCGACGCCGGCAACCTGTTCCCCAATATGCCCGAGACCTTGAAAGCAGCCAAAACGCTGGTGGACGAAGGCTTTGATGTGATGGTGTATTGCGCTGACGATCCGATCCAGGCCCGTATGCTGGAAGATATCGGTTGTGTCGCCATCATGCCTTTGGCATCCCTGATTGGATCGGGCATGGGCATCATCAACCCCTGGAACCTGCGCCTGATTATTGATCAGAGCAAAGTCCCCGTGCTGGTGGATGCAGGCGTTGGCACCGCCTCGGACGCAGCTATTGCCATGGAACTGGGCTGTGATGGCGTGCTGATGAATACCGCCATTGCCGGTGCGCGTCAGCCTGTGCTGATGGCAAGCGCCATGAACCTGGCTGTGCAAGCTGGCCGCCAAGCCTATCTGGCTGGCCGTGTACCCCGTAAATACTACGATGCCGACCCCAGCTCTCCCACTGAAGGGCTGATTCACTCCCGCACCTGAAAGAGACATGATCCCCAATACGCTGACCATTGCCGGGGTTGACCCCTCCGGCGGCGCCGGTATTCTGGCCGATGTGAAAGCCATGAGCGCCCTGGGCGCTTATGCCACGGCCGTCATTGCCGCTTTGACCGCTCAAAATACCCAAGGCGTCACTGGCATCTGCCCGGTTCCCGCTGATTTTGTGCGTCAACAAATCGACACGCTGTTTGCCGATGTCCGCATTGATGCGGTCAAGATCGGCATGCTGGGCCAGGAATCCGTCACCAGCGTAGTGGCTGATCGCATGGCGCACTTCAAGCCCACGCATCTGGTACTGGACCCGGTCATGATCGCCAAAAGCGGTGATCATCTTCTGGAAAAAGCAGCCGTCCATGCCTTGCGTGAACAGCTTGTACCCCAGTGCACCATGATCACCCCCAATCTTCCCGAGGCTGGCGTATTGCTCAATGCCCGCCCGGTCGAGACCGTCAAGGAAATGCGTCAGGCCGCGGAACGCTTGCGTCGGCTGATGAATCTTAACGACCATCGCTGGGTGTTTCTGAAAGGGGGCCACCTGCCCGGTTCGGACTGCATTGACCTGCTGCACGACGGCGACAAAATGATTGAGATGCCCGCCAGACGTATTGATACCGCCAATACACACGGCACGGGCTGCACCCTGTCAGCCGCTTTGGCCGCCTTGCTGCCCCAGCACAGCAATGTGCCCGATGCGGCTCTGGCGGCCAAAAAATACCTGTACACGGCGATTGCCCGCTCAGGTGAAGTCAAGGTGGGCAGCGGGCACGGTCCCGTACACCATTTCCATAACCTGTGGCCTTCGTCCTGAGACGTGCCGTTTGATTGGGCCTCTTGAAGGCCCCCGTCTTATGTCTACACTTGGAATTATTGTCGCCATGCGCGAGGAGCTGGAAGTGGTGTTGGAGCGCTTGCAAGAGCCCCAGACTCGCCAGCGCGCAGGCATGGATTTTCACTGCGGCACCTATCTGGGCAAACCCGTGGTGGCAGTCGTGTGCGGCGTGGGCAAAGTCAATGCGGCTGCCTGCACCCAGATGCTGATCTCGGAGTTCTCCGTGGGCAGCATCATCAATATCGGCATTGCCGGTGCCGTTGTACCCGAGATTCGGCCAGGCGATATTGTGATTGCTGATACCCTGGTTCAGCACGATGTGGAACTGAAAGCGCTGGGCCTGCCGCCCGGCCAGGTTTTCCGCCTGGATACCTTTGATTTCCCTGCCGATCCGGCCTTGCTGGCCATTGCGCAAGAAGCCGCGCAGCAGATCAAAGGCCATCAGGTCCACACCGGCCGAATTGTTACCGGCGACCAATTTATCGCATGTAACGATAAAATACAGTGGTTAAACGCCACCTTTACTGCCCTTGCCTGCGAAATGGAAAGTGGCGCCATTGCCCAGGTGTGCTATCTCAATACCGTGCCTTTTGTCTGCATACGCAGTATTTCAGACAATGCCAATAATGAAGCACACATGGATTTTGATACCTTTTTGCCAATAGCCGTTAACAACGCCAGCACCTTGCTACACGCCATGGTGCCGTCCTGCTAAGCCCACGCACGCATCTTTATTGATGCGCTGGCTTATAATCGGCTCTTTGCAAAGCCTTTAGTTTTCTGGAAGCTATGAACCACATCGCGCTGTCTGAACTCGAACGTGCCCGTTACTACATGGTGGAACAACAAATCCGTCCCTGGAACGTCTCCGACGAAAACGTGCTTAAAGCCCTAGTCGCGGTCCAGCGTGAGCGTTACGTTCCTTCGTCCTTGCGCTCTTCGGCCTTTTCGGACACCGAACTGCCCCTGATCATCAACGCCGTGGATACCCACGAGACCATGCTCTCGCCCAAGGTTGAAGCCCGCCTGACTCAAGAGCTGCTTTTGCAAGCTAGCGATGGCGTACTGGAAATCGGTACGGGTTCGGGTTATCAAGCGGCTTTGGTTGCCCACCTGGCTCAGCAAGTGACTTCCGTCGAGATCGACAGCAAACTGGCGGCCTTCGCCCAGGAAAACCTGCAACGCAACAATGTGCGCAACGTCAAAGTTGAAGTGGGCGACGCACACGCAGGCTGGGGTACCACCGAGTACGACGCTATTTTGGTCACCGGCTCTGTGCCCACCATCCCTGACGCACTGAAGTACCAGCTCTGTATTGGGGGCCGTCTGGTTGTGGTGGTCGGTCAAAATCCGGTTATGACAGCCGTGCGCATTACACGCACCAGCGCTGCCAGCTTTGAGACCACGCCCCTGTTCGATACCTGGATCAAACCCTTGCGCGGCACCGCCGTCTCTCAATTTCGTTTTTAAACCTCTATGCGGTTCATGACTTCTTTGCGCCTGGCGCTGCTCGCGCTGCTTACCGTAAGCGGCACTGCCCAGGCACAGGATCTGCTACAGGCCTGGAACCAGGCCCTGGCTCATGAACCTCAATTTGGCGCGGCCCGAGCCGCCCATCAGGCTGATCAGGAACAAGTACCCCAAAGCCGGGCACAATTGCTTCCACAGATCAATGCGATCGGCACTGCCGAACTGCAAGAGCGCCGTCAAACCAGCAAGCTGTCCAATCAACACTCCAGCGACCGCGCTGCCTGGACGCTGACACTGAGCCAACCCGTTTACAACCGCAATGCCTGGGCACGTTACGAACGTGCTCAATTGCTGGCTCAGGGTGCAGACATTCAATTGACACTGGACCGCCAGGATTTAATGCTACGCGTCAGCCAAAGTTATTTTGATGTGCTGGCAGCTCAAGACACCTTGTCCACGTTGAAAGCGCAGCAAGCCGCCATTGATGAGCAGTTGCGCGCCGCAGATCAAAGTTTCCAGCTGGGTGGCACCACGATTACCGACACCTACGAAGCCAAGTCACGTCTGGATCTGACTCGCGCTAGCGTTTTGCAGGCCGAAAATGCTTTGCAAGTGGCCCAGGACAAGCTGGCCGCGCTGACGCTGGAGCGCCCGAACAATCTGGCACGCCTGCGTGAACCCTTACGTTTACCCGCGCCCGAACCTGCGCGTCTGCAAGACTGGCTGGATCAATCCAGCCAATCCGGCTTGAATGTGGCCCTGGCGGATATCAAAGCCCGAGCCGCCGAAGAGCAGCTTAAAGGCACTCAAGCTCTGCACGAGCCCACTCTGGCCCTAAAAGCGCAGACCGGTAGCGGTAGCGACCAAACACTGTTTGGGCAAGCTGGCGGTGGCCCTCGTTCCCTGAACAGTGCTTTGGGTCTGGAGCTGAGCATCCCGATTTTTCGGGGCGGTGAAACCAGCTCCCAAGTGCGAGAGCAAAGCTCCCGCCTGCAACAAGCTCGCTACGAACACCAGTTCGCTATTCAGCAATCCGTTCAGCAAACCCGCCAGTACTTCTCTGGCGTCACCACGGGTCTGGTGCGTGTCCAGGCCCTGGAAGCGGCCACCAAGTCCAGCCAGGACGCTGTAGAGGCGAATAAGCTGGCTTACGAGATTGGTGTGCGCGTCAATATCGACGTGCTCAATGCGCAGCAGCAACTTTACGAAGCGCAGCGCAGCCTGGCCCAAGCTCGCTATGAAGTCCTGATGAACAGCCTGCGTTTGAAAGCGGCCAGCGGCACGCTGAACGAAAATGATCTGCGAGCCGTGAACGAACTGCTTCAACCTGCTTCTTGAGCAGGCTATATCGCTGTTCCGGCCCCCTCAAAGCCATAAGCAGCTCGATTCGACTGCTCAGCCCTCACCGTTGTCGTGATTAGGCAAACGGCCTCTACGCCCGATAGCCTGAATAGTCCCCAGCCGATCAGCAAAAAAAATCCCGGGCTACGCCGGGAAATAAAATCTTCTTGTCTGTGACTGTCGCTTTATTCGCGCAGTTTCTTCACCAGCGAGGTCGTGGAGCGCTGGAACTCGAAAGGAATCGCGCGCGCATCGCCACCCCAGCTACGTACCAGGGCTGTTTCGGGCAGGACTTCCATATCGTAGTCCCCGCCTTTCACAATCAGGTCTGGCCGCAGAGCAGCGATCAAGGCCTCCGGCGTATCTTCCCCAAACAAGACCACCGCATCTACGCACTCCAAGGCCGCCAATAAAGCAGCGCGGTCTTGCTCGGCATTGATGGGGCGTTCAGGACCTTTATTCAGGCGACGCACCGAATCATCGGTATTCACGCCCACCACCAGAGAAGCCCCCAATTGGGCTGCCTCGTCCAGATAGCTGACGTGCCCACGGTGCAAGAGATCAAACACACCGTTGGTAAAGACCAGCGGGCGCGCAAGGCGCCCCTGCTCCAGCGCTTCTGCCAAGGCTTCCTTTCCCAGGATCTTGGCCTCGAAACGCGCGCTCATATCAAACCTGCACCAAAGGCGTATCCGAGGAGACCTGACGCGCCAAATCTTTGCGGTAGCGGTTCAGTTCTTGCACGGTCTCAAAGGAGCTGCCCATCAGAAGCGACATATTGTGCAAGATGCGCGAGCTGACCTTGTGCTCCCATTCCTTGTCAAAGCGAATCTGCGTATCCAGCCAGTTTTCCAGCCAGCCGGGCGACGGCAGCTTGGACTGCACAGTGTCTTCAGGGAACATGGCTTTGTTCACGTGCAGATTGGTCGGATGCAAGGCCTGAGCCGTGCGATGAGCCGATGCCATGAGCACGCCAATCTTGGAAAACGCCAAGCGGGCCTGCAGGCCAAATTCCTGGCCTTTATGGACCAGAGCCCGTTTCATGTAGCGCAAGTATGCACCGGCGTGACGGGCTTCATCCTGAGCCACAATCTTGTAGATCGCCTTGATGACGGGTTCGGTATGCCAATCAGCCGCACGACGGTACCAATGATTCAGACGCACTTCGCCGCAAAAGTGCAGCATCAGTGTTTCCATGGCCGGTGCCGGGTCGAAGTCAAAACGCACTTTGTGCAGTTCTTCTTCAGTAGGCATCAATTCAGGACGGAAACGGCGCAGGTATTCGATCAAGACCAGCGAGTGCTTTTGCTCTTCAAAAAACCAGACGGACATAAAGGCGCAAAAGTCGCTGTCATCTTTATTGTCACGCAGGAACATTTCAGTAGCAGGCAAAGCAGCCCACTCGGTAATGGCGTTCATTTTGATGGTGTAAGCCTGCTCGTCGCTGAGCTTGGTGCCATCAAAGTCATCCCACGGTATGTCATGCGCGAAATTCCAGCGCACCGCTTCCATGGATTTGAATAAGTCATGGTAA
>SMEN01000118.1_pt1 | contig 27615 bp, 23 predicted proteins | sample 2456271 | NCBI WGS metagenome assembly SMEN01 (sample SAMN10132593, study PRJNA489261) | soil metagenome | isolation source: day1 control-loamy sand soil ammended with raw manure from dairy cow... | place: USA | collected 2015-04-01 | reverse complement strand
AATAACAAAAGTTGAATTATCATGAATTTTAAATTCAAGTTTTCCTTTTAAAGTAATAACAAATTGTAAGACTGGAGCGTTATGCCAATCATAGCTGGAAAAAGCTGGAGTTTCTTTAAATTGAGTTGAAACGGTTCTCACTAAAGATTGATTGATAATAGAACCGAATTTAAAATGTGAATGCCCATCAGCTCCAGTAAAAAGATATATTGCTTTCATTTTTTTATCAAATATATTAAATATACAATTATTACAACATAAGTTATTCTTTATATTATGACTTATACTTATCAAAATTCACTAATTTTGCTCCCATAATAATTCATTAAAATAAAAATGAAGAAGCAACATCTTTTAGCATTTTTTTTAGCTCCTTTTTTACTGACATCATGTATAAAAGAGGAAGAAGAAGATACCAATGCTGATATTTTAGAAGCTTATATTCCTCAAGAATATCTAAAAACCGATCCAATCATCACAAATAATTCTGTTGAGTTTAGAGTAAAATCTAACGTAGATTTAAAAAATCAATCTCCAATATTTATACTTTCTGAAAACGCAACAATAGATCCAGTAAATGGAACCGTTCGTGATTATACGAATGCGCAAACTGCTGTTGTTACTGCACAAGATTCTAGATGGAAAAAAACTTATACCATTACGTTTAATGTTGATGAATTAAGTACAAAATATGCTTTTGATCATGCTGAACTAACGGACAAAGATCGATATTATCGCTTTTACACAACGGGTTCGAACGGAGATAAAATTTACGATTGGGCAAGTGGAAATTCGGGTTATGTTACAGTTGCAGGAAGCAAATCACCTGATGAATATCCAACAACAATTGCAGAAGGTAGATCTGGAGGTTTGGCCGCTAAAATGCAAACGGTTTACACAAGTAGTTTTGCTGCTGCTACAGGAAATCCAATTGCTGCTGGAAATTTATTTTTAGGAAGTTTTAAAACAAATTTGCTGAATACATTAAAATCAACAAAAATGGGATTGCCTTATTCAGGTGATTTACCAAAATCGGTTAGAACCTATTATAAATACAAAGCTGGTGGCGAAGTTCGCGACCAAGATTTTGATGTTGTTCCTGGAGCTAAAGATACATTCGATATTTATGCAATCATTTTTGAATCTAGAGATAAAGATAATTTTTTATACGGAGATCATGATTTTCAAGACCCTAGAAATGTTGCAATTGCAAGAGTTTCTCATTCACAACGCATAGAAACTTCAACTTGGAAAGAACTTCAATTTGATTTTGAAATGGTTTCTGGAAAAACATACGATCCAGAAAAAGAATACGTTTTGGCCATTGTTATGTCGTCAAGTATAGATGGAGCTCGTTTTACGGGAGCAATCGGAAGTACTTTGATTGTTGATGAAATTGAATTAATTTTTAATTAAACTATGAAAAATAAACTAAAAGTATTTACTACAACTGTCTTGTTTTCTACTTGTTTAATTTCAAATGCACAAGAATCAGAAAAAAGCGAATCTAAATTTAAATCGTTTTTTACAGACAATATCGAATATCAAGCAAAACTTCAATTGACTTTAGGCGGCGCATCACCACTAGGAATTCCAGCTCAGATTCGAAAAATCGAAAGTTTTAAACCTACGAATGTAGTCGGACTTGAAGCAAACGCAACCAAATGGTTAAATGACGAACAAAAATATGGAATCCGAGTTGGATTGAAAATCGAAAGTCGTGCAATGAAAACCCAAGCAGAAGTTAAGAATTATTTCACTCAAATCGAGGATGATTCAGGTGCAAGAACTACAGGTTATTTCACAGGTCATGTTGTGACGAGAGCAAATAATTCATACCTAACTTTACCTGTTTCTTTTGTTTGGAATATCTCCGAAAAATGGAATTTCTATGGCGGATTTTACATCTCTGCTGCAGTTAAAAAATCATTTGATGGCTATATTTACGATGGTATTTTCAGAGAAGGAACTCCAATCGGAGAACCGGCAACTTTTGAAGGAACAGCAATTGGGATTTATGATTTTTCTGAAGATATTCGTTCGTTTCAATTTGGAGAACAAATTGGTTTTGAGTATAAAATCAATCCTCAATTTAGTATTTCATTAGATGGAAGTTTCGCAAACACAGCTGTTTTCAAAAAAGATTTCGAAGCTATTTCTTTTAAAATGTATAACATATTTGGTAATCTGGGTTTTGCTTATAAATTCTAAACTATTTTACACAATTAACGACCTGAATATTTCAGGTCGTTTTTTGTTTAAACTATTTATCGTAAACCATTTGAATCACTAGATAATTAAGTTATTTTTGCACTAAAAATTTTTTACAAAACTTAAATTAGAACATGAATAAAATACAACAAAAAATCGAAAACGGTTATAATATTGACGGAAACCAAATTTATGATGATACTTTCAATATCTTTAAAAAAATGGCCATTCCTGCCGGAGCGATTATTTTTTTGCTTTTAATACTTTTTGGTGGAATTTACACACTTACATTATTTACCATTTTTGGAAATCCAACAGAAATTCAAACGTTTTTTGAATCGTTAGCTTTATTACAATTAAGCCCAGATATATTGGCTTATTACATTCTTGGTAGCGCAACGATAAATGGAATTATGGCTATTTTTGGAGCTGGATTTATTAAAATGGCACGAGATGTTTACCATAACGAATTACCAAAATTCAGCACACCATTTATCTATTTTACTAAAGTTGAAGGATTAAAAGTATTTGCTTTTACAATATTAGTTCAAGTAATTTATAACGCAATTTCATTAGGATTAGAATCAATCGGACTTTCAATGGTTGGTCTTTTCGTTATGATTTTAATAAATTTACTTACACTTTTAGTTGTTCCGTTTATCATTTTCGATAAGATGCCAATATTTAAAGCTTTAGGAGCAAGTGTTTCGTTAATAAACCAAAAACCTTTTAAAATTTTAATGTATTTAATTTTATTAGGATTATTATCACTTTCGGGAATTCTTATATTCTTCATTGGTTTAATTGTTACTTTACCAATTATCTATTGTTTCAATTATAGTATTTACGAAAACATTGTAAACAAAAATTAACCCAACCAACCGTCACGATCTAAACTTCTATATTGAATAGCCTCGGCAATATGCTGGGGCTTTATATTTTCAGAAAAATCCAAATCTGCAATTGTTCTAGAAACCTTTAAAATCCGATCATAAGCCCGAGCCGATAAATTTAAACGATCCATTGCAGTTTTTAAAAGTTGAAGTGAATCTGCATCCAAATCACAAAATTCACGAAGTAACTTCGTTGTCATTTGTGCATTATAATGAACTCCTTTTACATCTCGAAAACGCTCGCTTTGAATTTTTCGTGCAGCAACTACCCTATTTCGAATATTATCACTTTTTTCGGACGTAGATTTTTCAGAAAGTTTTTCGAACGGAACTGGATTTACTTCGATATGAATATCAATTCGATCTAAAAGCGGTCCAGAAATTTTACTTAAATACCTCTGCATTTCTTGAGGCGAAGAAGTCATTGGCGAATTCGGATCATTAAAATACCCACTTGGACTCGGATTCATACTTGCCACCAACATAAAAGACGATGGATAAGAAACAGTGAATTTTGCTCTAGAAATAGTTACTTCACGATCTTCTAATGGTTGACGCATCACTTCCAAAACTTCACGTTTAAACTCTGGTAACTCATCCAAAAACAAAACACCATTGTGTGCCAACGAAATTTCTCCTGGTTGCGGATAACTTCCACCACCAACTAACGAAACCGATGAAGCTGTATGATGTGGTGAACGAAACGGACGACGTTTGATTAATCCAACGTTTTTTACTTTACCAACAATACTATGAATCTTTGTTGTCTCTAGCGATTCATCAATGGTCATTGGAGGTAAAATACTTGGTAAACGTTTTGCTAACATCGTTTTCCCTGAACCAGGTGGACCAATCAAAATAATATTATGTCCACCAGCTGCAGCAATTTCCATTGCACGTTTTATACTTTCTTGACCTTTTACTTCAGAAAAATCAAACAGAAAAGCATCGTGTTCTTCAGCAAATAATTCATCTTCTAATAAAATGGTCGGTTGAAGAAATACTTTTTCTTGAAAATGATTAATAATTTCATTCAAATGTGAAACACCGTAAACATTTAATCCAGCGACAATAGCAGCTTCTTTTTCGTTTTCTTTCGGAATAAAAATCGATTCAAAACCATCTTCCTTAGCCTTAATCGCCATCGGCAAGGTTCCTTTAATTGGTTGCACACTTCCATCTAACGAAAGTTCACCCATAATTAAAACCTTATTTAAATCTAAATTCGTTCTGATTTGAGAAGAAGCGATCAAAATTCCAACAGCCAAAGGTAAATCATAAGCAGCACCTTCTTTACGCAAATCGGCAGGAGCCATATTTATGGTAATCTTTTTTCCAGGAAGTTGATAATTGATGTTTTTTAATGCAGCTGCAATTCTATAACTACTTTCTTTTATCGCATTATCAGGCAAACCGACCAAATGATAACCGATTCCTTGATCGATATTCACTTCGATGGTTATGGTTTGTGCTTCAATTCCGAAAACGGCGCTTCCAAAAATTTTAACTAACATAGATTGATATAAATAATTGATAACTAAATATATAAAAAAAATCGCTCAATTGAGCGATTTTACTATTCTATTTTTGAAGATAATTCAAACCAACGTTCTTCTTTCTCTTCTAATGTTTTTATTATTTTTTGAAGTTCATTTGCTTTTGTTTCGATTTTATCATCAGCAACTTTACCTTCTGCGAATTCGTTTTCAATTTGTTTTTTGTTATATTCTAAATCTTTGATTTCTCTTTCAATCTTCGAAAACTCTTTTTGTTCATTAAAGTTTAAACCCGCTTTTTTAGGTTGATTGTCTTTCCAATTCACTTTTTCCTTTGGTTCTTCTTTAACAGGCTCAGCAGAATCTTCATAAGCACGGAAATCTGAATAATTTCCAGGAAAATCTTCTACTTCACCTTCTCCACGGAAAACAAATAAGTGATCTACGATTTTATCCATAAAATAACGGTCGTGCGAAACCACTAATAAACATCCTGGATAATCTAATAAGAAACTTTCCAAAACATTTAAGGTTACGATATCTAAATCGTTTGTTGGCTCATCCAAAATCAAAAAGTTTGGATTCTGAATTAAAACCGTACATAAATACAAACGCTTTAATTCTCCTCCACTTAATTTCTCAACAAAATCATATTGCTTTTTACGATCGAAAAGAAAACGCTCCAATAGTTGAGCAGCTGAAATTAAGCGTCCTTTTGTTAACGGAATATATTCGCCGTATTCTTTTATGATATCAATAACCTTTTGTTCAGGTTTTGGATTAATCCCACTTTGTGTGTAATATCCCATTTTAATGGTATCTCCAACCACAACTTTTCCTGAATCTGGTTGTGTGGTTTGTGTAAGAATATTTAAAAAAGACGATTTACCCGTTCCGTTTTTACCGATGATTCCAATTCGTTCACCACGATTGAAATTATAATTGAAGTTATCTAAAATAATTTTATCTCCAAATTTCTTAGAAACACTATGAAGTTCAACGATTTTACTCCCCATACGTTCCATATTGATTTCTAATTCAACGGTATGTTCTTTTCTACGCGAAGTTGCTTTTTCTTTAATTACATAGAAATCGTCTTGACGTGATTTAGATTTTGTTGTACGCGCTTTTGGTTGACGACGCATCCAATCTAGTTCTTTCACAAAAAGGTTTTTAGCTTTGTCAATCGAAGCATTTTCTGCTGCAATTCGTTCTTCTTTCTTTTGTAAATAATACGAATAATTACCTTTATATTGATAAATTTTACCGTTATCCAATTCAATGATTTCATTACAAACACGTTCCAAAAAGAAACGGTCGTGCGTAACCATAAACAAAGTAATATTTTCTTTTGCGAAATAACTTTCTAACCATTCAATCATTTCTAAATCTAAATGGTTTGTTGGCTCATCTAAAATCAATAAATCAGGTTTATTAATTAAAATAATCGCTAAAGCCAAACGTTTTTTCTGTCCACCAGAAAGATTTTTTACTTTAAGTTTTAAATCTTCTAATTTTAGTTTATAAAGAATTTGTTTGTATTGCGTTTCAAAATCCCAAGCATTATACAAATCCATTTGATCGAAAGCAGCTTGATAAGCATCTTCTTCTTCAGGATTTTCCAGCGCTTTTTCGTAACGCTCAATAACTTTAAGAATTTCGTTATCAGATGCAAAAATACTTTCTTCGATAGTTAGTTCATCTTGAAGATAAGGTTCTTGAGATAGAAATTCAACACGAATTCCTTTACGAGTAACCACCTGTCCAGAATCTGCGGTATCGTTTCCTGTTATAATTTTAAGAATTGAAGTTTTTCCTGAACCGTTTTTTGCTACAAAAGCAACTTTTTGATCTTTATTTATTCCGAACGAAACATCTTCAAACAAGGTTCTTGCTCCGAATGACTTCGATATATTTTCTACTGATAAGTAATTCATTATAAATTTATCTTGATAATCTCTACAAAATAGAAATTTTATTTTAATAATTAAGGTGTTGCAAATATACCATTAAAAAACCCAACTTTTAAGTTGGGTTAATTTTTACTAAATAAAAAAGTGATTTATAACTTAAAAATTCCTTTTACTGAAAATGCTCCGAAATAATTTCCTACAAAATTCCCGTCTATTGGTTCTTTTATATTATTAGAAAATCCGATATATTCTTGATGATCAATACCTATACTAATTTTTTCATTGATGTAAAATTTATATCCAATTCCAAAGCCAAAACCAACTTGAGTCGAAGTAATTGCATCTTTATTGTCTACACCATTAAGTTTTGCAGAAGCTAGAAAATTAACTGTTGGGCCAAAATTGACATTCCATTTTCTTGAACTTCCAAAATGCCAATTTGCATGAATTGGAACCGAAATAAAATCTAAGTCTTGAACAGCTGTATTAAAAATAAACAACCAACCACCTTCGTTACCCATTCCTTGGTATTCAACCCCTGAACGAATACTCCAACGATTATTCATATAATAATCTACATTCGCTCCAAAATAAACGTTTTCTGAAGAGAAATTTACAACTCCAACATCTCCATAAAAATCAGAACTTGCTAAACCTAAAGAAGCAGATAATTCAATATCATTTTTTCTTTGATTTGTGCTTTAGTAGCAAAAGTTGCTAATAAAGAAATGACTATAATTTTTTTGTTCATAATTAATAAAATAGTTGGTGATTTTTTTTTTAGAAAAAAACCTTTTGTTAATTTTGTCAAATATAAAATAAAAAAACAGAAATGGGAAGAGCGTTTGAATTTAGAAAGGCTAGAAAAATGAAACGTTGGTCTGCAATGGCTAAAACGTTTACACGAATTGGTAAAGACATTGTTATTGCTGTTAAAGAAGGCGGACCTCACCCAGAAAGTAATTCACGTTTGCGAGCTGTTATTCAGAATGCGAAAGCAGCTAATATGCCAAAAGAAAACGTAGAACGTGCAATTAAAAAAGCTTCTGATAAAGATACAGCTAACTATAAAGAAGTTCTTTTTGAAGGCTATGCACCTCACGGAATTGCTTTACTTATTGAAACTGCAACTGACAATAACAACAGAACTGTAGCTAATATTCGTTCATATTTTAACAAATGTAACGGAACAATGGGAACTCAAGGTTCTGTAGAATTCATGTTTGACCATACTTGTAATTTCCGTTTAGCAAAAATCGAAGGTTTAGATTTAGAAGAATTTGAATTAGAATTAATTGATTTAGGAGTTGATGAAGTTTTCGAAGATGAAGATGGAATTATGATTTACGGTCCTTTCAATAGTTTTGGTTCAATTCAAAAAGAATTAGAAGAAAGAAAATTAGAAATTTTATCATCTGGTTTTGATCGTATTCCGCAGGTTACAAAAGAATTAACGGAAGAGCAAATTGCAGATGTTGAAAAATTATTAGAAAAAATTGAGGAAGATGATGACGTTCAAAACGTTTTTCATACAATGGCTTAATTTTAAAACATAAAAAAATCCGACAATTGTCGGATTTTTTTTAATTATATAGACATCATTTCGGTTAATGTTAAACCTCTTGAAGCTTTTTTATATTTGAAAAGAATTACTTCGTCTTTTTTTACAGGCTTACTTAAATCGTCATATCTGAAATAAACATCTTCTCCTGAAGTAGTTATTGATATAAATCCGAATTTTTTAGCATCATCCATAAACTTTACTTTCCCAGAAACGAAATCACTTTCATCTCCTCTACTTGTATTAATATCACGTTGTTTTTCTGGAGGAGTACTAGTTAAACGACCTAAAAAATCAACATAAACAAATTGTTCTTCTAATGATTTTCCTTTATTATTATTATCTTTTCGCTCTTCTTTTTTCTTAACCTTATCTTGCTTTTTTTTCATTTTGCCTTTGGCTATCTCAGATTTACGAAAAGTTTGTTGATTTTTTGACATATTTTATTTTTAAAATTATTCGATAGTATGAAGTCGGATGTAGGAAAACTAGAAGATTTTTTCAGGAAGAACTATAAGAAGACTTTATGCAAAGTTACGTAAAAATTACTAATTTCTATTATAAGTAATCCAGTAAGTTAAAAATTGATTTTTTAAAACAAAAAAAGCTTCATATTCCTATGAAGCTCAATCTTTTATATTAACCAAACATTTTTTTAATTTGATTTTCGATGTCTTGTATATTTTTAAAATGTTCAAATTCTAAATCTATCTTTTTTGATTTTAATTTTTTAGTGATAGCCAAAATCAAATCGATTGGGTCAATTTCCAAACCTATCATTTGAGCATTGAAATCTAATCCTACTAAAAAGCTGTCGTTATAAATTCCAACGCACCAATCTTCAAGAAAAGATGCAATTTGAACTTCTTGAACCTTAAAATTAGACCAATCTTCAACACAACAAGATTTAGCTAAATTTTCTTCACTCCAAAAACAAAAAACGGTTACTGGCTCTCCCGATTCATTTGTAAACTGATTAGAACCGCATAAAGCGAAAGCATCTTTGCTTTCCATACTATAAACAACACCATCTTCACATATTTTGTTTACAAAATTTTCTAAAATCAAATTTGGTTGTTGCTCATTCATATTTATCGTAATTAATTAATTGCAAAGATAACCTTTATCATTCAAATTTTATCATTGAAACCGTGATAAAGAAGAAAAGATTTGATTTATCATTTACAAACTAGAGAAAAAATCTAGTTTATAAAACTATTGAATCTCGGCACTCAAACCAGCATTCAAAAGCGCAGAACACATAGGTACCAACTCTTTCATACTTCCGGTCTTAACGGTACATTTTCCTTTATAATGAACCAATAAAGCACATTGTTCTGCTTGTAAAGCTTCGTGATTACAAACCCGAATTAAAGTTTCAATTACGTGATCAAAAGTATTTACATCATCGTTAAATAAAATAATTTCGTTATTATTACCTAACAACTCTTCTACAGAAACTTCTTCTAATACTTCTTCTTTTGTACTCATTTTTTATTTTTTTATGAATTTTAAAGAAACCCAATTATTACGTTCTAACTGAGAAATATATTCTAAACCTAATTTTTCAGCTTCCGCTTGAATAAAAGGAATATCTTGTGTATAAAAACCACTAAACAAAATAGTCGCATTTGCTTTCATCGTTTTCACGTAAGCGTGCATATCTTCTAACAAAATGTTTCTATTGATATTAGCAATTACTAAATCATATTTCGGTTCTGTTGTCAAAATTGACGCATCACCTTCAAAAACATCCATATTTGTAATGTTATTACGTTCACCGTTTTCGATCGAATTTAAATAACACCAATTATCAATATCAATTGCATCAGCATGTTTTGCACCTTTCATTAATGCTAAAATTGCCAAAATAGCCGTTCCACAACCCATATCTAAAACTTCCATATCTTTAACATCCATTGCTAAAAGATGTTTCATCATCATATATGTTGTTTCGTGATGACCGGTTCCGAAACTCATTTTAGGTTCGATGACAATTTCATATTCGGTGTTTTTCGTTTCGTGAAATGGCGCGCGAACATAACAAATTCCGTCAACATCAATTGGATCAAAATTTTTCTCCCATTCTTCATTCCAATTCACTTGTTCAATTTCTTCTTTTGTGAAAGTAATCTTGAACTCTTCAGAATCCAAAATATAAATATCTTCCAGAATATCTTCTGACCAAAGTGATTCTTGCACAAAAGCAGATAAGCCTTCTTCTGTTTCGATAAAGCTTTCAAATGCTTTTTCGCCTAATTCGGCAAGTAAAATTTCTACTCCAACCTCTTTAGGTTCAACTGTGAAATGATATGCTATATATTTTGGTTCCATTTTCTTAACGTTTTGATAATATTACTTAAATTAGTGGGTACAAAAATAATCATAGTTTTGCGACATATATTAATAAATGTGATGAAAAAAGTTATTTTATTGTTATTATTTACTTTAGCAAGTCAGACGTATGCTCAAGTAAAGTCAACAGGCGAAGATGAATTTAAGCTAGCTTCTTTACCATATTACAATTATGGTAAAGGTTTAGGTATGACTTCTGCAGACAGTCTTTTTCAATTTAATATTCGATTTAGAATGCAAAATCGAGTAACTTTCTATGAAAATGAAGGTGAAGAAGGAAGCTACGATGCTCAAATTAGACGTTTAAGACTTCGCTTTGATGGTTACGTTGGAAATCCTCAATTTCAGTATGCGATTCAGTTGTCATTTGCTCCTGGAGATGTAGGTTCTATCGAAGAAGGGAAAAACTTAAACATCATTCGAGACGCATCTATAACGTATAAACCAAATAAAAACTGGAACTTTATTTTTGGACAAACGAAACTTCCTGGAAATAGACAACGTGTAAATTCGTCAGGAGCTTTACAACTTACAGATCGTTCGATTAACAATGCAAGCTTTAATATCGATCGTGATTTTGGTTTCCAAGTTTATTATTTAAATGAGAAAAAAGATAAATTTTCTTACAATATAAAAACTGCTGTTTCAACAGGAAATGGAAGAAATACTACTGAAAAAGATACAAATGTAGCTTTAACTGGTAAATTAGAACTTTTACCTTTTGGTACTTTTACGAAAGGAGGAGATTACTTCGAAGGAGATTTAGCTCGTGAGAAAACACCAAAATTAATGGTTTCAGGAGTTTTTCATCAAAATAACGGAAGTTGGAACGAACGCGGACAACAAGGCAATAAATTATTCGAAGCTAGAACATTAAAGAATGTTTTTGTAGATGCGATTTTAAAATATCAAGGTTGGTCGGGGATGTTCTCCTATTTGAATAGAACAACATCAAATCCATTAACAACAGAAACAAATAGCGAAGGTATTTTAGAAACTTCTTATGTTTATGCTGGTGAAGGAAATGATTACCAATTGAGTTATACATTTCCATCAAAATGGGAAGTTATTGGAAGATATTCTAGACAAAACGTAAATGGTGAGATTTATAAATTAAATGTTCCAAATACAAAACAATATAGTTTAGGTGTTACAAAATATATCTGGGAACACGCTTTTAAAATACAAGGAGAAGTTAGTTATGACAGATTACATTTCCACGATACTTCAACAAAAAACAATTGGTATTTCCGTTTTCAAATAGAAATGGGTATTTAATAAAACAAAAAAATCGGCAGTTGCCGATTTTTTTTTGTTTTATATCTTAATGAGAAATATTCTCTACATCTTTTGGATTGTGTTTGTATTTAAACAAGATTGCAAATAAAATGGTAACCACTAAAGCATAACCTGCGAAAATAAACCAAGACGTTCTCCAACCTTCTAATTGTTGAACCACATCGGTATGACTATAAACATAATGATTAACAACATACTGAGCAGCTATCATACCAATTGTAGCTCCGAAACCATTTGTCATCATCATAAAAACACCTTGAGCCGATGAACGTAATTTTTTATCTGTTTCTTTATCTACAAATAATGAACCTGAAACGTTGAAGAAGTCAAATGCAATTCCATAAACAATCATTGAAACTACAAACATCCAAACTCCCGTTCCTGGATTTCCGACAGCAAATAATCCGAAACGTAAAACCCAAGCTAACATTGCCAATAACATCACTTTTTTGATACCGAACTTTTTCAAAAAGAAAGGAATCAATAAAATACATAAGGTTTCTGAAACTTGAGATAATGAAATTAAAGCATTTGCGTTATTTGCGCCCCAACTATTTAAATATTCAGGCATTTCGTTAAAACTTGAAATAAACGGGTTTGCATAACCATTTGTAATTTGAAGAGAAACACCTAATAACATTGAGAAAATAAAGAAAATTGCCATCTTTCTCTGTTTAAATAAAGCGAAAGCTTTTAAACCAAGTGCATCTGACATTGAAATTTTTCCTTCTGATTTATTAACTTCACAATTCGGTAAAAGGAATGAAAACAAGAATAAAATTATTCCTAAAACTCCAGAAACATAAAACTGTTCATAGCCGTTTTGGAAACTGAAAAAGTTTTCATCACTACCAAAATTTAACATAAAAACTCCATCCTTGAAACCTGCGAAATTTACGAATAACATCGCACAAATAAATCCAACAGTTCCTAAAGTTCTAATTGGCGGGAATGCTTTAATCGTATCGTAATTATTGTTTGTCAAAACCGTATAAGCAACAGAATTTGACAAAGCAATTGTTGGCATAAAAAAAGCAACACTTAAAGAATACAATAAAAACAAGGTTGAAAATTCAGCTGATTCACCAGTTGAATAACCATAATAACCAGCTGCAATAATAAAAATTGCTCCTAAACCATGGCAATATCCAAGTAAGCGTTGAGCAGGAATCCATCTATCTGCGATAATTCCCATAACTGCAGGCATAAATATTGAAACAATACCTTGCATGGCATAAAACAATCCAATTTTCGGAGCTAATCCAATAGAAGCTAAATAATTTCCCATTGAAGTTAAATAAGCTCCCCAAACTGCAAATTGCAGAAAGCTCATTATAGTTAAACGAAGTTTTAAACTCATTTCTTAAACTAAATAAAATTAAAATAGTTTGTAAAATTACCATTTAAATATTAGTTGACAAACAAAAAAAGAAGGAATACATCCTTCTTTTAATTTTTAACTATCTCGTTTACTAATTTGATAACTTTTTCGAATTGTTCTTCTCTATTTAGATGAGAATTATCAATTTCAATTGCATCAACTGCTTTTATTAATGGAGAATCTTTTCGGTTTGAATCAATTTCGTCTCGTTCAACTACATTTTTCAAAACTTCTTGATACGAAACCGGATCTCCTTTTGCAGTTAATTCTTCAAAACGACGTTGGGCACGAATTTCAGCAGAAGCTGTCATAAATAATTTTAATTCGGCATCAGTAAAAACAACGGTTCCAATATCTCGCCCATCCATTACAACGCCTTTATCTTTACCGAATGCTTTTTGTTGTTCAACCAATTTTGAACGAACTTCAGAAATTTCGGCAATTTTACTCACAAAATTAGAAACTTCAATTTTTCTAATTTCACTTTCAACATTTACATCGTTCAAATAAATTTCGGCAAAGCCTAAATCAGAATTAAAGACAAATTGTAAATTGATATTTTTTAGTTCGTTTTTTAATTTTTCAATGTCAAAATACGTATTCGAAATGATGTTATTTTGCATTGAGAAATACGTAACTGCTCGGTACATTGCACCAGTATCAACATATACGTATCCTAAATATTTTGCTAATTGTTTTGCTAAAGTACTTTTCCCGGTAGAAGAATGACCGTCGATAGCAATGGTTATTTTTTTCAAATCTTATGTTTTAATACTGCAAATTTATTTCAGATTTAGTGATAATCCAAACATACTTGTGTTTGCGGCCAAAGTAAATCTTGAATATGAGTAGTCAAATCTTAAACGGTTGTAACGAAATCCGAATCCAGCACTAAATCCAGAAAAGTTTTTTTGTTCCAATACTTTCATCTCATAACCTTTTCTAAAATTATAAGCTAAACGAATATTGAATTTCTTTTCTGGAAAAAGTTCTGCTCCAATAATCACGTGTCGCATTGCGTTATTAAAAAAACTTACTTTTTCTTCGGTAACTTGCCCGTCTAAACCAACATCACCCCTATTTGGATTTGAAAAACCTACATTCCATTTTTGTAAATTTTCTAATGTTAAATGCCAACGAACTGGTACATTTTCAAGTCTTTTGGAAATACCAGCTGTAATTTCGAAAGGTAAATTTTCATTAATATCGTTATAAGAATCAAGTTGTGTTCCAACATTTCTTAGAGTTAAACCTGCATTAAAACCTGTTTCTGGATTTACGTACATTCCACCGAAATCAAAACCAGCAGCAAATGAACCATAACTTTCAAGTTTTGAAGAAATTACTTTCAAATTAGAACCTACATAAAAATTTGTACCTGTTATATGATGCGAATATCCAACAGAAACAGCAACTTCGTTCCCTGTAAAACTCCCAGTTTCAAAACCATTTTCATCATAACCATCCATCGAACCATAATTCAAATATTGAACTCCGACTTGAAATTGACGATTATTTTTAAACTTTTTAGAATAAGCCATCGTTCCATAATTCAAATCACCATAATATTTCGAAAAATTCAAAGAAACATTATTATCCATCGCTTCATTAATCGAAGCTGGATTCATGAAAGCTTGATTTACATCATAATTATAAACAGTAACATTTTTTCCTCCCAATGCAGCTTGAGAAGGAGAAATTGGAAGATTTAAAAACTGATATGTTTCTCTACCACCTAATTGAGCAAATACAAATTGCCCTAAAAGTAAACCGATTACTGTAAATATTTTTTTGTTCATTTACTCGTTTTTAACTTTAACGAATATATCAATAATATTATTGTAATGAAACAAAAAAGCACACAGATATTTTGCGTGCTTTAATTTGTTTTTCAACTTTTGAAATTAATCTAACTTTTTAGCGTTTTTTACTTTTTGTTCTGTCAAAGCAAGTTCTAAAACTTCGCTCATTCTATCGACATAATGAAAAGTTAATCCAGTTAAATAATCCGGTTTAATTTGTTCAACATCTCGTCTATTATCTTTACAAAGAATAATTTCTTTAATATTTGCACGTTTTGCTGCTAAGATTTTTTCTTTTATTCCACCGACAGGAAGTACTTTTCCTCTTAATGTTATTTCACCTGTCATCGCTAAGTTTTTCTTTACTTTACGTTGTGTAAAACTTGAAATCATTGAAGTTAACATTGCAATACCAGCAGAAGGACCATCTTTTGGAGTTGCACCTTCTGGAACGTGAACGTGAATTTTATAGTTTTCAAAAATCTCTTCTTTAAGCCCTAATTCAACAGCATTAGCCTTAATATATTCTAATGCAATAGTTGCAGATTCTTTCATAACTGTACCTAAATTTCCAGTCATAGTTAATCCACCTTTTCCTTTAGATATAATAGATTCAATATATAAAATATCTCCACCAACTCGTGTCCAGGCTAAACCTGTAACCACACCAGCCGTATCGTTATTTTCATATTTATCGCGTTCAAAACGAGGAACACCTAAAATTTCGATAATATCTTCGTTTGTCAATTTCTCATTGAACGACTCTTCTAAAACAATAGATTTTGCAACAAAACGAACAACATTTGCAATTTGCTTATCTAAATTACGAACTCCAGATTCACGTGTATAATTCGTGATGATGAATTCCATTTGCTTTTTACCAATCGAAAAAGTTTTAGCATCAACTCCATGTTCTTTCAACTGCTTTGGAAGTAAATGTTGACGTCCGATTTCAACTTTTTCTTCAATGGTATAACCATTCATTTCTAGAATTTCCATACGATCTAAAAGCGCAGGCTGAATAGAATTTAAACTATTTGAAGTTGCAATAAACATCACTTTAGACAGATCAAATCCCATTTCTAAGAAATTATCATAGAAATCTGAATTTTGTTCTGGATCTAAAACTTCTAACATTGCAGAAGATGGATCGCCATTATGTGAAGTTGATAATTTATCAATTTCATCTAACAAGAAAACAGGATTTGCAGATTTTGCTTTTTTTATCGATTGAATAATTCGACCAGGCATTGCACCAATATATGTTTTTCTATGTCCACGAATTTCAGCTTCATCACGTAAACCACCCAAAGAAATACGAACATATTCACGACCTAAAGCTTTTGCAATAGATTTTCCAATCGAAGTTTTACCAACACCTGGAGGTCCGTATAAACAAAGAATTGGAGCTTTCATATCGTTTCTTAATTTAAGAACCGCCATATGTTCGATGATGCGTTTTTTTACATCTTCCAATCCGTAATGATCTTTATCTAGGATTTTTTGCGCATTTTTTAAATCAAAAATATCTTTTGTATATTCATTCCAAGGTAATTCTAAAAGCAATTCAAGATAATTTCTTTGAATAGAAAACTCTGCAACTTGCGGATTCATTCGTTGCATTTTAGCCAATTCTTTATCGAAATGTTCTTTTACTTTTTTATCCCATTTCTTAGCTTTTGCTTTTTGCTTTAATTCTTCAAACTCTTGTTCATGCGAAACACCTCCAAGTTCTTCTTGAATGGTTTTTATTTGTTGGTTTAAAAAATATTCTTTTTGTTGTTGATCTAAATCGATTCGAACTTTGTTTTGAATATCATTCTTCAAATTTAATTTTTGAAGTTCAACATTCATCTTTCGTAACGTTTCCAATGCACGTTCTTTTAAATCGTTGATTTCAAGAATCGCTTGTTTATCTTGAACCGTTAAATTCAAATTTGAACCAACAAAATTGATTAAGAAAGAATCACTTTCAATGTTTTTAATTGCGAAAGAAGCTTCTGAAGGAATATTCGGATTTTCCTTAATCATTTCATAAGAAGTTTCTTTAACCGATTCGACAATTGCTTTGAATTCAGCATCGTCAGCTTCTGGTCTTACTTCTTCAACTTCTTTTACAATCGCTTTTAAATAAGGTTCTGATTGAGATAATTCAGCAATTTCGAAACGTTTTTTACCTTGAAGAATTACCGTAATATTTCCATCAGGAAGGTTTAAAATTTTTAAAATTTTAGCAACCGTTCCAATTTTATGAACATCATTTATATTTGGATCTTCCGTGTTTTCATTAATTTGAGAAACAACACCAACAGGTTTACCTAATTCGTTTGCTTCTTTCAATAAATGAATTGATTTATCACGACCAGCTGTTATAGGCAAAACTACACCAGGAAATAAAACCATATTTCTAAGAGGAAGAATGGCTAAATCTTCAGGTAAATTTTCTTTATGCATTTCCATTTCATCTTCAGGAGATAAAAGCGGAATGATTTCTGAATTTGTATCCAACTCTTGGAATGACAGATTGTCTATAGTAACTATTTTTTCGTTTGACATAATATATTTCAAGACAAATTGTCACATTTTATTTAAACATTTGTAAAACAAACACAATAAAAAAATGTAACAACTTTATTTTTAATTCTTTACAATAAAAACTCTAAGTATTTAATAGTATAAAGTCAATCTTTATGCCATAAAAAAAATCCCGAAAAAAATCGGGATTTATAACATATCATAAAAATATATTAATTGTATTTTAAGTATTGGAATGCACCATTTCTGATTCTCACTGGAGCAACTGTATTATTCGGATTCTCTCTTTTTGGAGGATAAATATCGTACTCAAATTCACCACCAAAGTATTTAGCTTTATCGTTTATATCTGAAATTATTAAATTACCTGTTTGTAAGTTAACACTTGGTGTATTAACAGGATCTAAATCTAAATTATCAGTTGAATATACCCAAGACTTACCTGACTGTTTATAAGTAGCATTAGATATTCCTAATGTCTCATCTACAACAACATTTCCAAGAGATGAAATATAATTTCCTGTTCCTAATTTACTAAAGTTTATAGTAAAAGTATCATATCTAAATTTTTGACTTTCAAGAGTATCTCTACTTAATAAATAAGCTGTAATAGAAACATTAACGCCATTATAAGATACAACAACACTGTCTGTCACTCTTGTTTTACCATCTACGTCGCATCTAAAAATTTGCTTACCTGTTAAAAATTCATTTGTAATGTCTGCGTCTGCTTTTTCAGCTTCACAAGAGAACAATCCAACTGAAATAAACAAAATTAACGATAATTGTTTTAATCTTTTCATAATTATAGAATGGGATGTTATTTTTTTCAAATATAGAATATTATTTTACAAATTGTATTTTTTTGTAATTGAAATATAATATTTTTTTAAAATTAAATTTTTGTTACTTTTTTTAAATTGAAAAGCAAAAAGACCCCGACAATAAAAAAGATGACCAAAAACAAAATAGCATTTTGAACTTTTCCTGTGATTTGAGTAACCAAACCATACATTAACATACCAATTACAATTCCGATTTTTTCGGTTACATCATAAAAACTAAACAATGAAGTTGTGTCAATATTTTCTGGTAACATTTTAGAATAAGTTGAACGAGAAAGCGACTGAATTCCTCCCATAACCAAGCCTACAAATGAAGCTGCGATATAAAATTGTACAGGAGTTTGAACTGTATATGCATAAATACAAATCAAAATCCAAAATATATTAATAGCAATTAATGTATTTACGTTTCCGAATTTTGCAGATATTTTCGATGTCAAAATTGCTCCAACAACAGCAATTAATTGAATCAATAAAATACTAATAATCAATCCGCTTGTTCGTTGCTCATCAGATTCCCAAAGCACTTCTTTTTCTCCAAAATAGGCTGCAATAATCATTACCGTTTGCACTGCCATACTATAAACAAAAAATGCAGTCAAATAACGCTTAAGAGCTGGATAATCTGCTAATTTGTGAAATACTTTTTTCAATTCTTTAATTCCTGAAAAGAAAATATGACGTTCAATTTTTTTATCATTTCTGAAATCGGGCAAATATCTGTAGGTAATTTGACTGAATCCCAACCACCAAATACCAACTAATAAAAAGGAAACACGCATAGCTTCAAGTTCGTTTTCAAAACCGAATATTTCATATTTCATCAACATGGCTAAATTTATCAAAAGCAAAATCACACTACCAATATATCCCAACGAATAACCTTTGGCACTAATTGCATCTTGTTGTTCTGGAAATGCTAAATCAGGTAAATAGGAATTATAAAAAACTAAACTTCCCCAAAATCCGACTAACGCAGTTGTGTAGAAAAACAAACCTAATGCTAGACTTTCTAAATCAAAAAAATACAAAGCCATACATGAAAGCGAACCAATGGTACAAAACAATTTCAAGAAAAACTTTTTGTTTCCTAAATAATCCGCAACACCAGAAAGTACAGGTGAAGCAAAAGCTACAAACAAGAAACCAATTGCAGTTACATAACTAATTATGGATTCGCTTGGTGTTTCAATTCCAAAAAAAGACGCAGTATTCAAACCTTTTATTCGGAACAAAGCTCCATAAAACAAAGGGAAAATCGAAGATGAAATAACCAATGCGTAAACTGAATTTGCCCAATCGTAAAACGCCCAAGCATTTAATGTTTTTTTATCTCCTTTTATAAATTCTTTCATATCATAAAATTAAAAAGCAGTCTAAAATATTGCTGCTCAAATATATATTATTTTTTTCCGTATTTCGCTGCTTCCCTTTTTGCTTCAGGAATCCTTGTATTAAGATTTTCAATACGTGTTGAATTACTTGGATGCGTACTTAAAAATTCAGGTTGCGAACTTCCTCCCTGTTTTACCATACGTTGCCAAAATGCTAAAGCATCTGATGGATTATAACCTGCAATAGCCATTAAAACTAATCCAATATCATCAGCTTCGGTTTCGTGTTTTCTACTGAAAGGCAAAACCCCAATTACATTAGAACCTCCACCGTAAGCAGCCATTGCTAATTGTTGTGTTTCTGCACTTTTACCACTTGTAGCAACACCAACTCCAGCCGCTCCAAGTTGTTGTAGAACATTTGCACTCATTCGTTGTTGACCATGATTTGCCAATGCGTGAGCTACTTCATGTCCCATAACTGTCGCCAAACCAGCTTCATTTTTTGTGATTGGTAAAATACCAGTATAAACAACAATTTTTCCACCTGGCATACACCAAGCATTTGCAGCTTTATCTTGAACCAGCTTATATTCCCATTTATAATCTTTCAAATAATCTGAATAACCATTTGCTTTCAAATAAGTTTCAGCTGCTTTTTTGATTTTTTCACCAACCTTATTTACCAATTGAGCATCAGCAGTTCCAGTAACTACTTTGTTTTCTTTGATAAACGATCCATATTGCTGAAATGAAGAAGCAAATAATTCGTTATTTCCAACAAGAGCCATCGTTTTTTTACCCGTAAACGGATTTGTTGCACATCCAATCATCAGTGCTCCAACGAATAACATAAGAGCTATTTTATAATTTTTCATAATTTCAATTTTATATCAAATTTAAATGAATTAAATCAATATTTAAAAAATATATTTCCCGAATAAAATATAAATTAAAAAAATCCATTTAATTAAATTAAAACAAAAAACCATTGTAAATAAAAAAGTTTTTTTTGTTATTTTTACCCACATAAACAGAAACAACCAAAAAAAATTATAAAATGGATATTTTAAAAAACTTATTAAATGAAAACCAAAAGTTAGATGACATTCAAGTATATGAAAACTTTTGGAATTGGTTCAAAACTCATGAATCTGCTTTTTTTAACACTGTAAAATCTCGAGAAAACATAGAAGCAGATTTTTTTGATGTGATGTCGCCTGAACTCGATAAAATCAATGAAGGAATTTATTTTTTAACTGGAATGTACAACGAAAATACAGCCGAATTGATTTTAACTCCAGACGGTGTTTTAAAGAATTTTGTTTTTGTTGAAGACCTTATAAAGACGGCTCCAGAATTACCAAATTGGAAATTTACTGCTCTTAAACAACCAAATGATATCAAAAACATTGGAATCAAAATGGGAGATTACACGTTTGACAGCGAAACACTTTCTTTCTATCCAATCGAACATCCAAATTATCCGGACGAAGTAGAATTAATCGTGGTTCATTCGAATTTTAAAGAAGAAGATGAAAGACAAATTGGAAATGGAACTTTTATTTTTTTAGATAATTTTTTAGGCGAATTGAACTCAGTTACAACCATAGATTACATGACCGTAACTTCTAAGGAAAATGCCGAAAAAGAACTTATTCCAATCGAAAAATTAAAAGATTATTTGATTTGGAGAGAAAAAGAATTCATCGAAAAATATCACGGCATTCGTTACAAAACAGAAAACGATAATTACACAAGTTTAAAAGCTACCTTAGAAAATGATTTACCTTTGATTGCAATTGTAAATTCAACTTTATTAAACTGGGATAGTAAAGCTTCACATCCTTGGATTTTAAAAATAAAAATCAAATATGATGGTTCTGAAAACAATGGATTTCCGGATGAAGAAATGTATCAATTAATGGATGTTTTTGAAGATAAAATCAACGAAGAACTTAAAGATTACGAAGGTCATCTAAATGTTGGAAGAGAAACTGCAGATAGCGAACGATTTGTCTTTTTTGCTTGTAATGATTTTAGAAAACCTTCAAAAGTTTTAAATAATTTACTTAAAGAATTTGCCGATAAATTAGAGGTTTCTTTTGATATTTATAAAGATAAATATTGGCGTTCATTAGAACAATACAAAACCAACTAATGAAGACTTTCCTTTTTTGTTTCGTTTTAACATTAATCTTTTCAAAATCACATTTGAAACAGATTGATATACCTCTTAAAAACAAAAGTATTGACAATCAATTTGAAACTTTATATACGAACAAAAAATACAAAATTTCTTTATCGAAAATTAATGATTTAGAAGCTTCTTTAAATACCATTTTAAAATTTATAAAAACAACAAAATGGCATTTGAAGATAGTATTTATAATACACATCCAACTAATATTTTATTCGAAGATTTTAATGGAGATTTAATCGACGATATTTTAGTTCATTATTCAAGTAGCGCTAGAAGTGACGAAAGTTTCACATTATTTTTAGTTGACACTCTGAATGATTCTTTTAAAAAAATTAAAGGATTTGAAGAAATTCACAATCCAAGATATATTGCAGAATATGACATTATTTCTAACTATGTTGTGAGTGGTAAAAACTGGTTCGGTTTTTATAAAATTCAGGGAGATACTGTTTTTGATTTTGGTCTTTTTGCAGAAGATGATATGACCGAAGAAAGCAATTATAATAAGGAATACAAAAAAGCAATTAGGAAAATAAGAAAGGTAACACCTAGTACATTCCCTAATAAATTCAAATAATCTCGTATCCAAGCAATTCTTTTTTTTTCGCAACTGTTTGGTTTAATACGTATAAATCCAAGTATCTGTGCGAATTCTATAATGTATTGAGGTTAATACTTTTCTTCATCATTTGTAGATATTGCAATCAAAATTAATTTTCATTTGGGCAATCCTTCCACTGCATTACAGGCCGGGCTGTACGCACTCGCTTTTTACAAATTAAAAATTTGCAAAAGAGCTCAAACAAAGCTCCCATCCCTATTGCGGGGTTTGTGTTCATAGTACTTTTCTATATTTATAATTTAGTATCACAAAATATCAAACATCAGTAAACATTCAGAAAACCTCAAGACCTTTATACTAAATCGTCTAGAGGAATTAAACAAATCGTCTAGACCTTTTGGGTAAAAGATACCTATCTTTTTATGAAATTGTCTAGACCTTTTTTAAGCCTAGTATTTACAAGGCTTATCAGAGGTATAAAATCAACTCTAAAATCACTATAAATCAACTTGATTTTTGTGATATATTATCGCATTCAAATACGATTTTGAGACCCTGAACCTTGTTCGGGTAACAAACGTTACGAACATTTTCAAATCTTTGAATCAATTCATGATCTAATTCAATTTATTTCTACTGAATATTCTGTTTTGTCATTCTGAACTTGTTTCAGAATCTCATCCAATTTGTCATTAGGTTTGAGGTTTAAGGTTTGCGATGCTGCTCTATATTCTAATTTGTGTTAAAATATGAGTTTCTTTTCTTTTGAGCCCCTGAACTAAATTCAGGGTGACAAACGTTATGAATATTTTCAAATCTCCAAATTACCTAATCAACTCATTGTCTAATCACTTTAAAACTTTCGACTTTATGACTTTAAAACTTTCAACTTTATGACTTTATCACTTTCACCGTTGCTTGGGTGTTTTGGTCTGTGGTTACTTTGATGAAATACGTTCCTGGTGCAAAAGCTTCTAACGAAATGGAGTTGTCTCCATTAAACGAGTTGCTAAGTAAACGTTGCCCTAAAATGTTATACACTTCGTAAGTAGTTAAGCTTTCTGTGGTTTCGATAAAAACGTTATTTGTTGTTGGGTTAGGATAAACCTTTAAATTTAACTTTGTAAACGTATCGGTATCGAGATAATTACACGTGTTTTTAGCTAGTTTGGCAATAAAGAAATCGGTTCCACCTCCTTGAGTAGCTTTCATTAATTGCCCCACGATAGGATCAACATAGTCATCACCATTTGTAAATAAATAATTACGTATATAACCACCCACGATATAATTCCCGTCTTTGTCGGTTTCTACGGCAGTTATACTTTCATTAAAACCATTAGGGCCTTGTATGCGATGCCCACCAACAGGAACTCCTGTGTTTTTATTTAAACGAATTAATAACGGATCAAAACCAGCACCAGCTGGTTGCTCAGTAATTCCATAATTTCCCCATAATTGATTAAAAAAAGCTGTGCCTACAGCTAATTCGTCTCCATTAATAGTCATATTTCTTGTAGATTCTGTAGCTCTTCCTTCATAGTTCCATTCTCCTGGTACTCCAGCATTCGAGCCCCAAAGTAGATTACCTTGTGCATCGAATTTAATGACAAATGATTTTCTGTCTAAAGTAGTGGTAAACTGATAGCCTCCAAAATTACCATTCAAAGGGCCATTAGATCCATTTGGAAGAACGGTGTAACTGGTTCCTCTACCTGAAACATAGACATTAGATTGCTCATCAACTAGCAAACCTTCAACCAAGGCAGAGAAGGTATTGTTTGCTGTTTTGGTCCATAACACTTGCCCAGTAGCATTAAAGCAAATAAGAATAGAGGTTCTGTATTCTTGGTTGTTAATTATAGTAACAAATTCATTACTATCATTTGTATCTCTCCAAGATGTAAAATAATACTGTTGGGTTAAGGGATCGTAAGTAAAATTGATTCTTTTTGGTGTGTAAAAGCCAGAAGATGGAGTATGTAATACATTTACAGATAATGGAATGAAACCGATGTTATTTCCATTAGTATCATACTTTAATACATAATATTTGTATTGAGAAGGTAATAAACCTGTAATTTGTATTTGTCCGTCAAGGTGATTGCCATTTCCTAAGCCCACCATCCAATGCGTAGTACCATTTGGTTCTACAAAAACACCATAATCCAATGCTTTAGCAACAGATGTATAGGTTAGAGAATCACTTTGTGGCATACGTAACCATTGAAATTGTCCTTGACTGTTGTATTTGATTAAAGCTAAAGCTTTATATGCAGGTGAAGTTACATTTTGAATTATTGCTCCGTTCCAAGCCCGTGGTATCGGATTCATAATGGTGTCTGTATCAAAATGAACGGGTAGAAGAAAGTTAGATCCAACAACATTGACTAAACTGTCATGATAACCACGATTATCAACCATAAGGCTTACATATACATTATCAGCAGTATCAATTCCCATAGAACGTGTGCGATCACCACCTCCTCCTCCAAAAATCTTATGCCAAAGATAATTGCCTTCGCAATCGACCTTGCTCAAAAAAACATTAGATAAATAGTTTAACGATGAAGACTGGTGGTAAGTGTCAAAGTAAGTACCTGCGAAATTTGTGTTGTCGTAGGCAATGTGACTTAAAAGATAGGTATGGTTATCTGAAGTGTTTTTTAAAGCAACGACTTCTTCATGATAATTTATATCACTGTAAATCTCATTCCCTAAATTTAAATCTGCACCTAATTTATTTTGTCCACCACCAGCTTTTGCCCATTGCCATTGGTAGGGTTGGGCGAAGCTTGTTAGGTTGAAGAGTGTTATTGTAAGTATGGTAATTATTTTTTTCATGATGTATGGTTTTGAGTTTAGTACATCTATATCTTATTTTTATCTTTTTGAAGCACCAAAAAGAAACAAAAAGTGCTCCGACGCAGTCTAAATACGGTCTAAATTGTTTCGAACGCTAAATCAAAAGAACTCCCTACGGTCAAACAGCTTTTGATTTTACACTTTTCTCAACTTTTAGACACTCGTATTTATACTATATGTCGGGGTTTCGACTCTATTGAATAGTCTATTTTGTTTTAATGAACATTTTCAAATCTCCAAATTACCTAATTAACTCATTTTCTAATCACTTTAAAACTTTATGACTTTATGACTTTAACCGTTGCTTGGGTGTTTTGGTCTGTGGTTATTTTGATGAAGTAGGTTCCTGATGCAAAGGTTTCTAATGAAATGGAGTTGTCTCCATTAAATGAGTTGCTAAGTAAACGTTGCCCTAAAATGTTATACACTTCGTAAGTTGTTAAGTTTTCTGTGGTTTCGAAATATACATTAGCTGTTGTAGGGTTTGGGTAAACCTTTAAGCTAAACTTTGTAAACGCATCGGTATTGGCATAATTACACGTGTTTTTAGCTAGTTTGGCGATAAAGAAATCGGTATTATCGCCCCAAGCAGCTTTGTTTAATTGTCCAACGATAGGATGTACATATCCGTTAAAATCAGCAAATAATTTTGTACGCATATAACCACCCACTATATAATTCCCGTCTTTGTCGGTTTCTACAGCAGTTAAACCTTCACGGAAGCCATTAGGTGCTTGTATGCGATGCCCACCAACAGGAACTCCTGTGTTTTTGTTTAAACGTATCAGTATCGGATCTGTAAATGAACCTACAGGTTGTCCTGTGATACCAAAAGCGCCCCAAGTATTGTTATAAAAACCAGTACCCACAGCTAGTTCATCTCCATTAATGGTCATGCTTCGTGTATTCTCGGAAATAGAACCACCTGAACCAGGTACAAATATTCCATCTGCATTAGAGCCCCAAAGTAGATTGCCTTGAGCGTTAAATTTGATTACAAAGGACTGACGTCCTGATTGATTATTAAACTGATAACCACCAAAGTTACCGTCTTCTGGACCATTAGACCCATTTGGTAAAATAGTTTTTTTTGTGCCAATTCCTGAAACATAGACATTGGATTGCTCATCAATTAGCAAACCTTGGACTAGAGCCGACCATGTATTGTTTGCAGTTTTAGTCCATAACACTTGCCCAGTTGAATTGAAACATATCAGAATAGAGGATCTATATTCTTGGTTGTTAATGATGGTGACAAATTCATCACTGTCATTTGTGTCTCTCCAAGACGTAAAATAATATTGTTGGGTTAAGGGATCGTAAATGAAATTTATTCTTTTTGAGTGGTACCTCTCTGTATTAGGACGAAAAGGAACGGGCAGATATCCTAACGAATTACCGTTACTGTCGTATTTTAAAATATACAACTGCTGTTCGTTTTGGGCTAAGCCTGAAATGTTAATAGTTCCGTCTAGATGACTTCCATTTCCCATACCAACCAACCAATGGGTTGTACCGTTAGGTTCTACAGTTACGCCATAATCAAAAGCATTACTTGTATTAAGCGTTAACGAATCGCTCTGCGGCATGCGTAACCATTGAAATTGTCCTTGATTGTTGTATTTGATTAAAGCCAATTTTTTATGTGCCGGAGATTTTACATTTGGTAATGTTACACCACCCCAATTACGTGGAATGTGATCCATGATGCTGTCGGTATCGAAATGAACAGGTAAAGCAAAAGCAGTTCCTGCTATATTGGCTAAACTGTCATGGTAACCTCTGTTCCATACACGCATTGCTACATACACATTGTCTGAGGTATCGATTCCCATGGAACGTGAATTATTTTCACCAGCACCTCCACCAAAAACCTTATGCCAAAGATAATTGCCTTCGCAATCCACTTTGCTTAAAAAAATGTTACTGTAATTATCAATTGCTAAAGGTTTATGATAAGTAGTAAAAGAAGTGCCTGCATAATTGGTATTTCCGTAACCCACATGACTTAAAAGGTAGGTATGGTTATCTGAAGTATTTTTTAAAGCCACAACTTCTTCGTGATAAATCATGTCATCATAAATACCTCCTCCAGCAGTATAATCTGCAAAAAGTTTATTTTCGCCTCCACCAGCTTTTGCCCATTGCCATTGATAGGGTTGAGCTAAGCCCCCTAGCCCCCAAAGAGGGAAAATGATATATATAAATAGTTTTTTTGTTGTCATGATGTATGGGTTTAAATGTTTAAGGTTTAAAGTTTGAGGTTTCGATTCTGTTGAATAGTCTATTTTGTTTTGATGAACATTTATAAATCTTCGTATAGAAAACAATTCAACAACTGGTTATTACCTGAAAAATTT
>SMEN01000173.1_pt1 | contig 27695 bp, 25 predicted proteins | sample 2456271 | NCBI WGS metagenome assembly SMEN01 (sample SAMN10132593, study PRJNA489261) | soil metagenome | isolation source: day1 control-loamy sand soil ammended with raw manure from dairy cow... | place: USA | collected 2015-04-01 | reverse complement strand
AATCAGCAGAAAAGACAGAAAAACGCGCCACATCGTGATTAACCGCAAAAAGGACAAAGTCAGAGCCCTAATTGTGACAAGTCAAACCGGGCGCGTAAATAAGGCATAGAAAAAACCGTCGCCATCTGCCAGTGATCGTCCGGCAACACCGGGCAAAATCTGGCCAGGAGAGTCCAAGAGACGGGCTTCAGGGTGACGCGCCAGGAATGCTTCGACCTGTTGCTGCCCTTCGGCCGGAAAAATCGAGCAAGTGGAATACAAAAAGTGACCACCAACCTTCAAGGTGGACCACAAGGCATCCAGTATAGAGCTTTGCAGACGGGCGGTATCGGCAATGTCCGATTCACGGCGCAGCCAACGAATATCAGGGTGACGGCGCACAATGCCCGATGCCGTACACGGCACATCCGCCAAAATGGCATCAAAGGGCTGGCCATCCCACCACTGTGCGGTTCGTGCCGCATCACCACGCTTAAGTTCGACCTTGTCGCTTTCCAGACCCAGACGACGCAAGTTATGACCCACGCGCTCCAGACGCTCACCATCGGTATCCAGAGCCAGCAAGGACAAATCCGCTTGTTCAAGCAAATGAGCCGTTTTGCCGCCCGGTGCCGCGCAAGCATCCAGAACTCGCATCCCATCTTGCACCGGCAAGAGCAGGCCTGCTTGCTGGGCTGACCAGTCCTGAACAGACCACCATCCCAAATCAAAACCGGGGATAGCCTGCACAGGCATGGCTTTATCCAGGGTAACGGCTCCTGCGCCTGGGCTGCTGGACGCAATGCCAGCTTCCGTCAGGACAGCCTGCAAACGTTCTACCGAGCAGCGGCGCTGGTTAACGCGCAAGGTCAAAGGACCCGGGCGATTAGCCGCTTGCAACAACGTTTCCCACTCACGTGGGTAAGCACGACGCAACTCTTTGACCCACCAACCGGGGTGGTTCCAGCGAGCTTCCGGACGGCTTTCCACTTGGGACAGAATCATCTTGCGCTCGCGCGTGAAGCGACGCAGCACACCGTTGACCAAGCCCTTGGACAGACGTAAAGCGGCTTGGCTATCTGCCGCCCGTACAGCCTGATCCACCACCGTATGCACGGCATATACCGGCACATCAGGACGATCATCAAAGGTTTCAGCGTCCTCTTGAACGCGCATAGCCGTATCCAGCAAAGCCAGCGACACCAGCAATAAAGCATCCAGCCAGGTATTGCTGGGCTGACGTGGCACCAGCGTGATACGGATCTGACGAGCATGGCCTAAACGGCGCAAAACATGGAAGCTGACAGATTGAACTGCCGCACGGGCAGGAGCTGGCGTGGCGGCCAGACTCTCTGTCAAGGATCTGCCTGCCAGCACGCCTTCAATATTGCGCGCGCTCAGCAGCATGACTTCAGACAAGGGCAAGGATGGGGAAAGATGTGTGTCGGACACAGGACAACCGCTAGAAAAGAAAAATATGACTGCGACTGTAGCACTATTTGTCACACAAGCCGGGTCTGGACGTGCAAGATACACACGCATCCGCGCATGGGGCGGTAAAATCAAGCCTATTTCCCAATTTCGAGCCCTCAAGCTCCAGAAGGACCCTCTATGAGCGCCCCCAAAGTCGGATTCGTGAGCCTGGGTTGTCCCAAGGCCCTGGTCGATTCCGAACGAATTCTTACCCAGCTGCGTACTGACGGCTATCAGATCACCCCCAGCTACGACAATGCTGATGTGGTGGTGGTCAATACCTGTGGTTTTATCGACAGCGCCAAGGCCGAATCGCTGGAAGCGATTGGCGAGGCCCTGGCTGAAAACGGCCGCGTCATTGTCACCGGCTGTATGGGTGTGGACGAAGGCCTGATCCGTGAGGTTCACCCCTCTGTCCTGTCGGTCAGCGGCCCCCAGCAATATGAACAAGTACTGCGCGCCGTGCGTGAAGCCGCACCACCTTCGCTGGATCACAACCCCTATATAGATCTGGTGCCCCCACAAGGCATCAAGCTGACCCCGCGCCACTACGCATACCTGAAGATCTCTGAAGGCTGCAACCACAGCTGCAGCTTCTGTATTATCCCGTCCATGCGCGGCAAGCTGGTAAGCCGCCCGGTAGGCGACGTGCTGGGCGAGGCCGAGCGTCTGGTCAAAGCAGGCGTTAAAGAGCTGCTGGTGATCTCTCAGGACACCAGCGCCTATGGCGTGGATATCCGTCAGCGCACCGGCTTTTGGAATGGCCGCCCCGTCAAGAGCAGCATGCTGGATTTGAGCGCTGCCTTGTCGGAACTAGGTGCCTGGGTGCGTCTGCATTACGTCTACCCTTATCCCCACGTCGACAACATCATTCCTTTGATGGCCGAAGGCAAAGTGCTGCCTTATCTGGATATTCCTTTCCAGCACGCCAGCCCCTCAGTGCTGCGCGCCATGAAACGCCCGGCTTTTGAAGATCGCACGCTGTCGCGCATCAAACAATGGCGCCAGGATTGCCCGGACCTGACCATCCGCTCTACCTTTATTGTGGGTTTCCCCGGCGAGACCGAAGAAGACTTCCAATACCTGCTGGACTGGATGACCGAAGCTCAGCTGGATCGCGTTGGCTGTTTCCAGTATTCCCCCGTCGAAGGCGCCTCTGCCAACAAACTCGATGGCATCGTCCCCGACGAAGTCAAACAAGAGCGTTGGGAGCGGTTCATGGAGCATCAGCAAGCCATCTCCACTGCTCGCCTAGCTGCCAAAGTTGGCCGAGAAATGGATGTGCTGATTGATGAAATTGACGAAGACGGCGATGCTGTTGGCCGTTCCAGCGCTGACGCCCCCGAAATCGACGGCAATGTCTTCATTACCAGCGAACAAAAACTGGAACCCGGCCAGATGGTGCGCGTGCGCATTACGGACTCCAGTGAGTATGACTTGTTCGGCGAAACAAGCTAAGCTCGAACGTCCCCTAGTTCATTTGACAGCCGCCCGGCCCTCAAGCCGGGCGGCTTGTTTATTACATGATCAGAACACGACTAATCGATCTGGCTGTTGTTATTGCGCTGGGATATTTCCAGCATCACATTCTGCAAAACCATCTGGATTTCCTATTTCTGGATGAAACAGGGAAGTACCGCTGGTTGGCTTTGGGCTTATCCATGGCCCCACTTTTCGCATGCTATTTCCTGCTACGGGTGCTATTACCCTGTTCTGTGGCTGGAGCACTGACGGCCGGAGCCACCCTGTTACTGACTGAAGTCAGCAACACCAAGCAAGCGCTTACTACAGAGCCACTAAGCTGGACGGACATAACACGCACTGACAACCTATCCGTCATACCTCACTACATCGACCAATCCCACATAATCTATGCGTTGCTTATCATCCTCGGGATTGCGCTGTTAATTCGCCTGGATAAAACCGCACGCTTAAAAAAAATGGGCCTTACCCTGGCCATCGTTTTTTCCCTGCTATCTCTTCACCCTTATTTAAACAGCGTTGACACAAAAATAAGTCACACAGCTCAATTTGAGCTAACGCGCCAAGATGTCAGTTATATCGTCTGGGACTGGCCTCAAAATGTTCGAAAAAATGGCCTGCTCACACACTTGATCCAGACAAGTCAACGCCGTATCCCCTCAAAGCCGTCGCTAGCGCAACAAGAGCAATTTCGTATTTTGAAGGCCTCCTCGCTTGAGTCATCGGCCCGGCCCTCCAACATCATCGTTATCCTCTGTGAAGCGTGTTGGCATGACGACAAGCACTTTAAAACCGCCTTTGATCCTTTAGAAAAGATGGGGTTTCAAGCCTTCCGAGCTATCTCCCCAGTCTATGGCGGTGGAACAGTCAACGCTGCGTTCGAACTACTCACGGGGCTGCCAGCCAATGGCGCGCTCAACGGTGTCATCTACCAGGAATACGTGGATCTGCTATCTCCCCAAGCTTGGAGTTGGCCTCGTAGCCTTGAGGACGCAGGCTATGCCAGCGTTTCATTACACAATCACAACGCCACTTTTTGGAATCGACACATCATTAATCCAAAGCTTGGATTTCGACGCTTTATTTCTCTGGAAGACATGAACTACGACGGCCCGATCTGGGCCAGCGATCAAGTGCTTTTTGAAGCGGCCGCCCGAGAGCAAAGCAACAGTGACAGACCCAGCTTTCAGTTCCTTACTACCGTATACACCCATGGCGCTTACTATCCCCAAGATGGGGACAATGGTGAGCGGTATTACTTGGATAACTTGACTCAAAGTCTGAATGAAGCAGCTGACTTCTCGGCTCGACTCTTGGCCGAGAACCCGGACTCTCTAATCTTGCTGGTGGGTGATCACAAACCCGCTTTAACACGCTTCTTCCACCAGGAGGATATCTTCCCTGATGCATTCTTTATGCATATGGGAGAAAAAAACGATGACTATATGTTCGCCCCATCAACGCCGAAAGAAATACTGGGTGACGTACCGGGCTATATTTATTATCGCGACCAGAGCTTGGCTGCCCGCCTAGAGAATCAGCCTTTTTTCTGTCTTACCCAGATTATTAATGAGGCTATCACTGGGGTTATATTGCCTGCTTTCCAATACGCTCAACATCATGATCTTTGTTCTTCCAAACCAAAGCTCACTTATACACAGCGCAGTGATTCCTACCCAGGCTGGCTATATTCAGCATCCCTCTTTGACTTCTGACTTCTGTACACCCTTATGCCCATTTACCAATTAGACGACCACAGCCCCACAATCCACGACAGCAGCTTCGTTGCCGCAGAGGCCACCCTGATTGGCAAGGTCGTACTGAAAGAAAAAAGTAGCGTCTGGCCTGGCGCCGTTATCCGTGGAGACAACGAAACCATTACGGTAGGCGTAGGCTCGAACGTGCAAGAAGGCGCTGTCCTTCACACAGACCCCGGCTACCCCCTGGACATCGGTAACCACGTCACCATTGGCCATCAAGCCATGCTGCACGGCTGTACCATCGGTGAAGGCTCCCTGATCGGCATTCAGGCTGTAGTTCTGAATGGCGCTGTCATTGGCCGCGACTGCCTGGTTGGTGCGGGTGCGCTGGTCACTGAAGGCAAAGTATTCCCCGAACGCAGCCTGATCATCGGTTCGCCTGCCAAAGCCGTGCGCACCCTGAGCGATGAAGACATCGCCAAGCTGCGTCAGAACGCATCAGTCTATGCCGAGCGTGGCGGCCACTACAAAACCGCTTTGAAGCGTGTGGATTAACCACTCTTTTCAACCTGCTTTTAACTGGAAAGACCTATGGCCCAAACCATTCTTGTAACTGGCGGTACCGGCTTTATCGGCTCTCATACCTGTGTGGAGCTGATCGCGCACGGTTATCAGGTGTTGATCCTGGATAATTTGAGCAATAGCCAGAAAGGCGTCTTGAGCGCCATCAAGGCAATTACGGGCACACAGCCCGATTTTATCGAAGGCGATATCCGTGATCGTGCCTTGCTTGACCGTATTTTCCAGCAGCGCAGTATTTCAGCCGTTATCCATTTTGCAGGTTTAAAAGCAGTTGGCGAATCAGTAGCCCAGCCGCTTAAGTATTACGACAACAACATCACCGGCACACTGACACTCTTGCAAGCCATGCAAGAAGCTAATGTACGTAGCTTGGTTTTTTCGTCCTCCGCAACCGTCTATGGCGACCCTCAGCAACTGCCCATTCCAGAGACGCATCCCCTGTCGGCAACCAACACCTATGGCCATACCAAACTCGTGCTGGAACAGGCCATGGGCAACCTTCATCACAGTGAATCTGGTTGGCGCATCGCCCTGTTGCGCTACTTCAACCCTGTGGGCGCCCATGAGTCCGGACTGATTGGTGAGGCCCCCCAAGGCATCCCCAATAATCTGATGCCTTATATCGCCCAGGTCGCAACCGGGCAGCGCGAACAAGTACAAGTTTTCGGCCACGATTACGACACGCCCGACGGCACTGGCGTGCGCGACTACATTCATGTGACCGATTTGGCCAAAGGCCACGTTGCGGCTCTGGAGTATCTGGAGTCCAAAGACAGCGAGCTGCTCACCGTCAATCTGGGTACCGGCCAAGGCTACTCCGTGCTGGACATGATTGCCGCTTTCGCCCAGAGCTGCGGCCGCCCTATTCCCTATGCACTGTCGCCACGCCGCCCGGGCGACATCGCCGCCTGCTGGGCTGATACTCAAAAAGCCCGGGAGACCTTAGGCTGGCAAGCCGAAAAAGGCATCCAGGAAATGTGTGACGATGCCTGGCGCTGGCAGTCCAGCCTGGCCTGATCAAGACCATTGTGCCATCGCCGTTGGCGATGGCACGTTGACAGATGATTGATTTGCAAGGGAGAAAACGCGCCCCATCGGCCAGATCGTTCCCAGCTCCAACACCACCATGGAAACCGAGATTCCTGCCATGTTGCAGGCTCGTTATGCCGAGTTTCCTGAAGAGCGCTTCACCTTCCACTCCTCGCGCATGCGCATGATGCAGGTGAACCCTGAAGAGCTGAAGGCCATGGACATCGCCAGCGACCGCTGTGCCGTTGAACTGAGCGACGCCCGCATGAGCGTGATGGCCTACGCTTGCCTGGTTGCCATCATGGCCCAAGGCGACGGCTACCACCGTGCTTCGCAAGCTCGCTTGCAAAACACCGTTAAAGAAAACGGCGTGGAAATCCCTGTGTTGAGCTCGGCCGGTGCCCTGGTCGATACGCTGAAAGAATTCGGCTACAAGAAAGTTTCCATCATCACCCCTTACATGAAGCCGCTGACCAAGCGCGTGGCTGACTACATCGAAGCCGAAGGCATCCAAGTGCAAGACTCCATCAGCCTGGAAGTATCGGACAACCTGGAAGTGGGCTTGCTGAACCCTGAAAACCTGCTGGAGCACGTCAAGCGCTTGAACCACGACGGCGTGGACGCTGTGATTCTGTCCGCTTGCGTACAGATGCCCTCCCTGCCTGCTATCCAGCGCGCCCAAGACCAGATCGGCAAGCCCGTTCTGTCCGCCGCTGTGTGTACCGTATACCAAATGCTCAAAACCCTGGGTCTGGAGACCCGCGTTCCTAACGCTGGTCACATCCTGTCGGGTGCCAAGCCACAAGCCTAATCAAAACAGGCTTGCAGTACACAGCCCTGCTGACCTTGCGTCAGCAGGGCTTTTTCATGCTCTAACGCAGGCAAGTCATACATCATCATCCGCAGCTCTGAATCGACCAATAAACTTCGCTCCATCAACTTGAGTTCTGGGCGATAAAAAAAGACGATATGATGCGTGCATGACTTTGGACCTCCTGACCCTCAAGCTGTTTGTCCGCATATTGGAAGAAGGCACGATCAGCCAAGCCGCTGAGCGTGAGCATATTGCTGCCGCCGCGGTAAGCCGGCGGATTGCTGATCTGGAACAGTCTCTGAACACCACATTGCTGCTGCGCACCAATAAAGGGGTCAGCCCTACCGCCGCAGGTCTGGAGTTGCTGTATCGATCCCGCGCGCTCTTGAACAGCGCGCAAGAAATTGAAACGCGACTACAAGCGTATTCGCAAGGCCAACAAGGTCTGGTTCATATTCTGGCCAATACGTCAGCCATTTCGCAGTTTCTGGCAGAGCCCTTAGGGCAGTTTGGTCAACTTCACCCTGCCATCCCCCTGCAGCTGGAAGAACAAACCAGCCTGGACATCATTCGGGCTTTAGCAGAGGGCAAGGCCGATCTGGGTGTCTTTACCCGCTTGCCCTATGCCGCCGACATCGAGGCCTATCCCTTTCGCAGCGACAAGCTCGTCGTCCTGGTGCCAAACAATCATCCATTGGCTACACACGAACGCGTGCGTTTTGAGCAGACGCTGGAACACGAACAAATTACCTTGCTGACCGGAACGCAGCTGCATTACCAGATCACCAAGACCGCCATGGAAGCCAACCGTTCCGTGCGTATCCGTACCGAAGTTTCGGGCTATGACGCCATGTGTCTATTGATCAACGCAGGTATGGGTATTGGGATCTTGCCGCGCAAAAGCGCCAGCATCTATCAAATCCCGAATACGCGCGTTATTGAGCTGGATGAGGAATGGAGCCAACGCGAAATCCTGATCGGCGTACGTCGCCGTAGCGACTTGCAGCCCAGCGCCGAAACCTTGTTGAGCTTTCTGCTGGAAAGTGGCGCGTAAAGTACTGCACATAGGCCCTTGCTGGGACCATGGCATTATCCAATAAGCACAGCCAAGCCTCTGTCAGAAGCTTGGCATTCGAACGCGGCTCAATAAGCCGCGCCCGGCTGGACTACAGGCACCTGGACCTCATCCTTGAACTGGCTAAGCAAAGTGCTTGCCGCCTGCCGCAATAACACTGCATCTACGCCCACGGCCACGAATAAAGCCCCCAAGGACAAGTAGTGGTGCGCCGCTTCTACATTGGCCTGCAAAATCCCAGGGGCTTTACCCGCCTTGCGAATTCGCACAATCGCGTCCTCTATTGCTGACAAGACCTCTGGGTGGCCGGGCTGCGTCAGATACCCCATGCTAGCGGCCAAGTCCGCCGGGCCAATAAACACCCCATCCACGCCTTCCACCGCCAGAATCTCGTCCAGATTTGCCATGGCTTCTTGTGTTTCCACCTGACAGATCACGCACATTTCCTGATTGGCGCGCTCTACGTAATCGGTGGTAGCGCCCCAACGAGCAGCTCGTGCCAAGGCTGCGCCTACACCTCGGATGCCATGCGGCGGGTAACGTACCGCAGCTACTGCCGCCCTGGCCTGCTCCGCATTCTGCACCATAGGAATCAGAAGGTTCTGCGCTCCCATGTCCAGCAGCATCTTGATCTGTACCGGATCATTCCAGCTGGGGCGCACAATCGGCGTAATCGGGTGAGCGGCCACGGCCTGCAACTGGGCCAATAAAGTCTGCACCGTATTAGGGACATGTTCGCCATCCAGCAAGATCCAGTCATAGCCCAGACCAGCACATAAGTCCGCCACATAAGGGCTGGCCAAGCCATGCCACAAACCGATCTGGGTTTTGCCCTGCTTCAAGGCTTGCTTGAACTGATTTACCGGGTGCTTCATGTCCTCTCCTTTCTTATCCTTAGGCGTCAAACCAGCAGTGTAAGGCGAACCTCTTTCACAGACACATTAAACAACGGCCTCAGGACTTGAGCATTAACTGCCCTACTCTTTTGCGCCGATGAAAAGTCAGTACCGCGCTCAAAGAAAGACCGGATACCAACAAGGCTGCAATCGGCAGCAAGGTCAGTGACTGCTGGGGAAATACGTACGCTAATAGAGGAAAAGCATAGACAGCGGGCATACGCATATTGAACAGTCGCAGCAACAACCACATCAGAAGCATATCAATCACCACTACCGCCACCCAATTAGGAATCAACAGGAAAAGCCCCACTCCTATTGCCGCCGATAGGGTCAGCACAGCGGTTTGCTTGAACACCATTCGCCACGAATACATCTTCATGTGCAAAGACTCGTACACCACCACCGCAATGGGCGGCAATACGGCCAAATGTATGTGCCCTATCGCAGCAGCGATGCCGATGCTGGCCAAGACAATCCCCCCATAGACGAGCAAGATCTGGGGTTGGACAACGGTCGTGCGATCCGCTTTACTGCGTAATTTTCCAAACACCACCGCCAGCATCAGCAAGAAGGTCGTCACCAAGATTGCCGCGACAAAGGAAAGCTCCGTCGCATTGGTCACCACAGGTAAAAAGCCAGTAGCCAGTGCGGGCGCAAGACTGTAGCGGAACAGAGCAAAAAACAGCAGCATCCCTACAAGCACCAGTGCCAGCTTTAGCGCAAACGGTATGGCAAGCAGATTGATACCGAAACCCAGCAAGGCGGTGACGGTGGGCCATAGAAAGATTTTCTCTGGATGACGCATCCAGCTTTGCTCACGGTAAGCGATCAAAGCTACGGCCATCGCCGCAATTTCTGGCAAGACGATTTCACGATCATCCCAAAAGCTCGCTGCCGCTACCATCGCCACAATGAATACGAACGCAGAAAAGTACGAGCTGCTTTCCTGACGTAAGGTGAGTTTGGCTGATTGCATGATTAAACCCTTACAGAACAACGTTCTGCGACACTGTCGTCAGGAGGTTGTTATATCGAAAGCTGTAGTCTCAAGCTTCCCCTCATAGGAAGGTCAAGCCATGCGCTTTTCATGTGCGGATTAAGCACACTCTGGTCAGTACACAGGCCATGCAAGCAATGGAACCGGGGGCTGCCTAAAAAGGGCCCAGGCCCGGAAAGCAAAGGCCACGGCAAAAATGAAATAAGCCCTCTTGCTGATGCTAGAGGGCTTATTAGCGGTGAGTAATTAGAAAGGCTACAAGGCCTGGCCGACCTCTTTAACCAACTCCCCAAAGCGCGAGGCCGTGCGGTCACGAGGACGCGGCAAATCAATTTCAATACGAGCACTGACGCCCGCTGGACTACCGCCCAGCACGATAACGGTATCAGCCAAAAACACGGCCTCGTCGATATCGTGAGTCACAAACAGCACCGCAGCAGAGCTGCGCTGCCACACTTGCACCAGCTCATCCTGCAAAGCTTGGCGAGTCAAAGCATCCACCGCAGAAAAGGGCTCATCCATCAACAGTAAATCAGGTTGCACTGCCAGCGCGCGAGCTATCCCCACTCGCTGCACCTGCCCACCGGACAATTGATGTGGCCAACGATCTTTCAAATGTGCCAGACCCACCTGACTTAAAGCCGCATCTACGCGCTTCTCACGCTCTTGACGCGACAGACCCAAACCTTCCAGGCCATAAGCCACGTTGGAGGCGATACGACGCCAAGGCAATAAGCGGCTGTCCTGAAACACGAAGGCATTCGCACGACGGCCAGGGCTGTCTTGCAAGTTGGAGCGCAGATGCCCGAAACTAGGCTGACTCAGACCCGCAGCAGCTCGCAACAAAGTGCTTTTGCCCACACCCGAACCACCCACAATCGCCACAAAATGCCCTGCCTGAACTTCCAGATTCACATCTCGGATTACTGGCGCCGGTGCACCGGGGTATTGAAATCCAAACCCCTGAAACTGAATCAAGGCTGCCACTGGAGTATCCATTTATTGAAGGTCAGAAAAAGCATGTCGCAAAAGGTATAGACCACAGAGATGATCAGCATATACACCACCACTGCGTCATACGCGCCCACCCCCGCTGCTGCATTCATTTCCTGCCCCATGCCAGGAACACCTAGCAACTCGGCTGCAATCAAGGTCATCCAAGCCTGACCGATACCCGCGCGCACACCGCTGAGCAAGCCGGGGCTAATCGCTGGCAACACCACGGTCCAGGCTCGCGAGAAATAAGAGGTATGCCCAAAGGCGGAAGCCAACTCGTAATAACGGGGGTCAACTGAACGTACTGCGCTATACGTGGCAAAGTAATTCAGCCAAAAGACGCCAATCGCAATCACAAAAGCGGCGCCGGTATGGCTGACTTTGAACCAGGCAATCGCAAAGACTACCCAGGCCAAAGGCGGGATAGGACGCAGCAAACGCACCAAATACGCTTGCAGCAAATCAAAGCGATGCAAGGTCGCCGCTGCCAAACCAAAGACAATACCCAAGATGGTGCCAATGCCCAGGCCCCAAAAGTAATGCACCAAACTAGATTGAGCAGCCGGCCAGAGACGGCCAGATTCAATTTCCAGCAACAAGGCCGACGGCAGGCTTAAAGGATCAGGCAAGGTTCCGCGAGGCGCCCAGCCATACGCGTAGGCCAAACGCCACACCAGAATAAACAGGGCCAGCCCCGCCAGCCCGTAAACAACCCGCTCCAGGCCACGACGCCATAAGGCATCCACCAAGGCGCCAGCAGGAGCTGACGCCGGTGCATTGGGCAGGCTTGCTTGCTTTGCAACGCTCATTACGGGGCAGCCTTCTCATAAAAACGGACATCAAACAGGCTTTGGACATCATCCAGCTTGGTCGCCAGTGTGCCTAAAGAGACCTGGAAGTCCTGCAACTGAGCAGTACCGTCAATAATCTTGCGTGGGTCTGGCTGGAACTGATCATGAGAGCGCTCGATAGCGGCTTGCACAATATCCTTGGGCAAACGGCCACCGCCTACATACTTCTGCACATAAGGCGTTGCCTTGGCCGGTTCGTCACGCAACATGGCCGTCGCACGCAAATGGGCATTGACCAAGTGTTGAACCAGTTCAGGTTGGGATTCGATCAAGGATTCGCGAACCAGCAGCACAGAGCCAGGCTCATTAGGGAAAAGCTCGCCACCATGAGCCACCACCTTGGCATCAGGCTGACGCTGCAAAATCTGGCTGACCGTAGGCTCAAGGATAGCGGCCGCATCCACAGCATGATTGCTCAAGGCCTGCTGAATCTGGGCTTCACCCTGATAGATCACCTCGACCACATCAGGATCAACTTTAAGCATATTGCGCAGCCAGTACTGCAAAGCCGCCTCCGGTACAGCTCCCTTGGGGTAGCTGGCAACCTTAGGCTTATGGCCTTTTTCCTGAGTGAATTTAGCAACCGCAGCCGCAAAATCGGGCTTGTCCGCATCCAGATAAGCAGCCAGATCACCAATAGCCAAGACGCTGACCTGCTCAACAATATTGGAGGCCACAACCTTTACATCTGCCTCTTTGGCTTTCGCAACCAAGGCAGGGCCAATGCCCACGTAAGCTACATCCAGCTGACCGGCGATCAAAGCCTGGGTCAGAGCGGGCCCACTTTGAAACTGGACCAGCTTGGGCTCTGGCTGCCCTTCAGGCAATAAGTCACCCGACCCTAAGCTGACGAACAATTGAGCGGCAGGCATGATGGGCAAATAGCCGATCTCCAAAGCCTGCTCGGCAGCCTGTGCGGAGAAGGTAAGGGAGAGAGCCAAAACACTGGGGGCTAAATAACGGGAAAACATAACGATCTCGGGAAACAGGCTAAAACTGAAGCTTAAACCTGTTGGAGAGACGCATCTTTATTTGCTTATAACTAAATAGAATGAAAAATGAACTCTTTACGCCAGTGCTACTTCCTCGACTGCTCAACAGAGACCAAGCTCATAAGCCATGCTAAGGCTCGAGGAGGGTAGTATGCGACACCTACAAATACAAGCTCAGGTTTGTATTCGATCAAAGCCTCGCGAATCAGCAGCACACAGCCAGGCTCATCAGAAAACAGTTCGCCACAATGAGCTACCACCTTGGTATCAGTTGACACTGCGAAACATGTCTAATTGTAAGCATCAAAATAGCGCATATATCCACAGCATAATTACGAAAAACCTGCTGTGTTCGGACTTCACTCTTATAAATCACTTCGACCACACTAGGGTCCACTTCCAGCTATTGCGCAGGCAGTACTGCGAAGCCGGCCAGACACAGTCCCTTGAGGTAGCCAGCAACCTTGGGCATGCAGCAAAAACCGCTACAATTGGAGTGCCTTTCGCTAAGATCGGAGCTACGTCAAAGTAACGAAGATCTCGTTGCGATGCTCACTTGTAAGGTTTGGTTTAAGTTCGAAGCTAATGTGTTGACATTCCGCGATTAGTATAAAGGGAAGGTTACCCAGTCGATTGGGATTGATCGGAATGTCCTTTTTATCAACAGCCAAAGTATATGACCGAGGCTTTGGATCGAGATATGATCCTGTTCGGAATTCCATGACACTTACTACTCCTGACACTGCGTTTACCAGGACCCACCTCATCTGCGTCAATCTGACCGCCGCATGGATTGCTTTAGCAACGTCATGTATAGTCTGGCCCTTTTCTTGGGCTGGATTTTCCAGCCAGATTGTTGGCGCCTGTATGCTCCTGCCCTGCTTGGCAGGAGGGCAAAACTGGCCTGTGGCTGCCAAGAAATTCTTCGGTTTGGCCTGGCTACCCTATCTGCTGCTGTGCGGCATTCTGTTGCTCCACCTGATGCAAGAGGGCGAGCATTCTGAGTTATTAGTTTTCATGGCATACCTGCTCAAAATCCCCGTGCTGGGCTTGCTAACTTACGGTGCCATGCACACGCTGCAGCGCTTGGGTTTCAGTTCGGGAGCGACCATGCAGGTATTCTGGCTGGCTGTGATACTCCCGCTCATTGTGATGCTGCTCCAGCTTCTCATCCCGTCGTTTCATGAATGGAGTATCGAACAACTGGGTGGCTTCCGAGTTGAGCAAGTCATCAGCGGCAACCATCATGGTCATCCATTCCGATTTCTCGGGCCCAATGGCTTTCTTTTTTCCTCCCATGGTGTAGCCTTCGCCTTTACTGCTCTTGGTATGCTTGTCTGGCGCAGCGCCACAGGTTCTCGAGCTGTAACATATTCGTTTTTGTGCATAGAAATCGCCTGCCTGCTGGCGGCGTTGCTCAGTGGCCGCAGCGCTTTACCCCTAATAGGTATTTACATACTCGCCAGCCTGTTTCTTGCACATAGCCTACGCCAGCGGCTGTCGTTGTGTCTCGTCTACGTGGTCATCGGCTTGCTGCTCGCCCTGCTTCCTAGAGTCTCCAAGGACGGGCAGCAGCTGATCACATGGTTGCTAGAACCGATCCAGACATCACTGGAGCGAGGCACACTCGCTTCCGCATCGCTAGACGTTACGCTCGAGTCTTACCAAGGACTTTCCACCAACAGTCCTCAAACTACCAGCCAGCAGCCCAGCAGCCCTCAACCCACAAGCCAGCAACCCATCAACGAGCAATCCTTTTCATTTCATGCCGGAGACCTCCTTAAGTCTTCGTCGCTCGTTGGTCAGGGAGTTTACTTCAGAGATAATGAGCAGTACGAAGAAAGAGGGTTGGCCTACAGTGACTCTGGATTTGTACGTTTGACCTATCTGGTTGGATACCTCGGCTGCATGCTGTTTATCCTGTTCTGGTTGCTTCTTTTCGTCTCTACGTGGCGACGCTCGCGGCATTCGCGTCTGCTATCTCGGACTTACCTTACACTCTTCACTGTTTACAGCCTGATGTTTTTTGTGAAATCCGAATGGCTGTATCAAAATTTTTTCATATTCTATTTTTTCCTTCTATTCCATCACTTCGATTCGGCGGCAAATCAGAACCATGCATATCACATTCGTCAGAGCGTTGCTGCCACAACTTGATGCTCGCATGAGTAAGTATGCTCATGCCTTGAAAGCACGAGGGGACACAGTCAGTTTCATAGGATGGGATCGTGATCAGGCCAATATTCCTGCCGGCGAAGACAAAGTGTTTCTGTACAACAAAGTTGCCGCTTTGGGTGCGCGTTGGCGTAACCTGGGGGGGTTGATAGGTTGGAACATATTTATTCTCCGCACCCTCTTTCGTCAAAGGCGGCAGATCTCTGTGGTCCACTCTGTGGACCTTGACAGTACCCTAGCGGCGTGGATCTTCTGCCGTCTGTTTGGCAAACCACTAGTTTTCGACATTTATGATCACTATGCTGATTCACGTGCCATCGGCGGCCCAGTGCGCCGGCTCTTCAATAGCATCGAGGGTTTCTTGGCCCGCCATGCTGATCTGACTTTGCTGGCTGACAAATCTCGCTATCAGCAGCACTCGCTCGCTCCGGCATCCAACATCATGGTCGTGGAGAACGTACCCGCCAGTCAATTGCCTGCTCAACCACTTGATCCTCTTGAACCTGGACCCATTCGTATTGGCTACCTAGGCATTCTGGAAAAACAACATCGGGGTTTGGAAAATCTGCTGGCTGCCTGCGCGGGCTGTCCCGACGTAGAGTTGCATGTTGGAGGCTACGGGCCGTTATCAAGCCGCGTCGAGGCCGCCGCACGCGATCATGACAATATCATCGCACACGGCCCCCTTAGCCACGAAGCAGGCCTGGACATGCTGTCCGGCATGCACTGCGTCGTCGGGTTTTATTACTTGAGCATACCCAACCACAGGTATGCTGCTCCCAATAAATACTACGAACACTTGCTTCTGGGGCGAGCCTTGCTGACCACGGCAGGTACTCCGCCCGGTAAGCGCGTAGTAGAAGAACAGACCGGATGGGCGCTGGCCGAAACTACCGACGCAATTCGTGAATGGCTCGCCAACGTTACCAAGGCCGAGCTTGTGGCTCGTGGTACGCGGGCAAGGGCACTATGGGATCAACACTATCGGCAATATGCCCACGACGTGTACTCATCCCAGTACCGCAATCGATTGGAGACATTGATCCAACATGCTTGAGTCTCCCCGGGTTTCAATTGTTATGCCGGCCTATAGCGCGGCCCGTACGCTGACCATTACCAAGCGTATTGCGGATCGTGCTGCGCATATGAAGGTTTGGGCGTACCAAACTAGTCAAGGCACCTCCAAGGCACATAATCTGACCCTGGAGCACACGAAAGGTAGTTATCTTGCCTCTCTTGATGGCGATGACCTCTGGCTGCCGACGAAGCTTGCAAAACAAGTGACCTTCATGAATGCAACAGGCACCGCGATTTTTTATACGGCCTACCTACGTTTCAAAAATATCGGTCATGCATACTATCTAATTTGGCTTTTGGCACTGTCGCGTATTTCAATTGACCGCCGCATGCCAACAACCAATCCGATAACCTACTATCGTGCACAACTTAAATCCTGTTCATCGAAGAAAGTCCGGGATCTGCAGTGGCGCATCCATCTCAATGGACTAAGCTTGCCTACTCTGAAAAATGCTTGGTTGATGATGCTTTACGGGACCAGGGCAGTGTGCAAACGCCTTGACTTTTCTGCCGGCTTAGATCGCGCTGACTCACGATGAGAGTACTGCCTTTACGTCTGCGCCAGTTGTTAGCCCGTCGGGAACTCTCCAGCCTGATCTGGCTAGTTTTAGAAAAAGTGCTTCAGCTTGCATTCTCAGCGATATCAGTAGGTTTAATTGCGCGTACGCTGGGTGTTCATGCCTTCGGTGAATTCCAATATGCACTCGCCTTACTGTTTTTGTTCTCCGCCATCAGCCTTATGGCTGGCTCTGAAACAGTCGCTCCGCAACTGGCTTCAAGTAACGACCCTGCCAGCCGGAAACGCTTACTAGGCTCAGTGTTCGTCCTGCGCCTGTTAGTAGGCTTGTTAGCCAGTATCAGTATGATGGTTTGGACCGTGCTTGCAGAACCTGATTCACGACAACCGCTTCTCTTTATTCTGGCTGCATCCCTGCTCGTCGCAGAGCCCTTTAATACACTGCGTTTGATTAGAGAAGTTAGTCAGAACACCCGTGTCATCACTGCTGTCAGGCTGGTGATTTCCTGCCTGAAACTGATCTGTATTGCTGCACTGTACTTCTTGGATGCTTCTGTCACTTGGTTTATCTTGATCTACAGTGCTGAGTACTTCGCCATCGCCGCATGGTACGTCTATGCCATCCGTGACGACGGGCCGCCATGGCGTTGGCACGCATGCCAAGAATACATGACTTGGGTACTCAGCAGAGGCTTCGTTGTCTGGGTTGGCGTGTTGGCCCTTGTGTTGATCCAACGCCTAGACCGGGTCGTGCTGGAAACTCGCCTGAGTGCCGTTCTCTATGGGCAATACACAGCTGCCTTTGGGTTGATCGATAGTGGTTGGTTTTTTGGCCCAGTTGCCATTGCAGCCTTGGCGCCGTCCCTCGTTTATCGCCGGGAGTCGGCGACCCATAAGGCCTCCCCTCTTTTCATACCTGCCCTGATCATGCTTGGATTGATTCTGACCGCGGGCGTCAACATATTTGCTCCGTTACTCATTCCGTTGATTTACGGCCCTGCATTTGACCCAGCCATTGGTATTATCCGCTTGGGCTCACTCATATTGATTCCGGGATTTGCCGCTCTCAGCCTAGATGCCATCCTCATACGAGCTGGGCTGCATTATGCCGTCACAATCAAATGGCTAGCAGGTCTAGCAACGGCCGCTTTAATCCTTTTGCTAGACTTGCCTCTTTCCTGGAAACAGGGACCACTAGCCATCGGCGCAGCCTACTCGATAAGTTTCGTGATCGGTACATTGCTGCTGTATTACTCACGCGTCACACCTCAAGAGGCCGCTACACCATGAAAATCGTCCAACTATATGACAGCTATTTCATCAAAGGCGGCGTTGAGCGTGTGCTGGCGCTACTGTTGAACAGCTGGGCTGCGGACGGTCATGATGTTTCTCTACTTGTACGAGAGGGACAAGTCACCGATGTGTATCCCTTGCATTCCGACATCAAGCGCAGTAGCTTAATGCATGCCACCCAGCCTGGTCGCGGGCGGCGCTTGCTCAATTATGTACGGGATATCTTTGCTATCAGACGCCAGTCAGACGTACGCGGAGCTGACATACTGATCGCCAATGGCCCTTGGTGCGCTCTGCTATCTATTCTGGCGCTGAAGTTCCCATTCAGGCTGCGAGGCGCTCCTGCACTCATCGTATGTGATCACAACAACCCGGCTGCATTTGGCTCCCTGACCCGCTTTACTTGTCGCCTGCTGTATCGACATGCAGACTGCGTACTCTCACTGACGCAGCCCCAGGCAAAGCTCTACCAAGAGTTCGTGCACCGCATTACAGTCATTTCCAATCCAGTAAATCTGCCTACACCTGAGCAAGCGATTGACGCAGGACCCGACAATCAGGTGCTAGCCGTTGGCCGTTTAGCTTATCAGAAAGGCTTTGATTTTCTGCTGCAGGCCTGGGCATTGGTAACCGAACAACGGCCGGACGCGCACCTGACCATCATCGGTGAAGGCCCCGAACAGAGTGCATTGCATGCCCAAGCCGATCAATTAGGCATTAGCGCCCAGCTCACTTGGCTACCTTTTACTAATCAGATTTTCCAGCATTACCAGAGAGCAACCTTGCTGGCAGTCAGCTCACGCTACGAAGGCCAAGGCCTAGTCTTACTGGAAGCTCAGGCCTGCGGCCTGCCTATAGTATCTTTCGACTGTGATTTTGGTCCGCGTGAGATAATTTCTGACGGGCAGGATGGCGTATTGTGTGATCCTGCCGACCCGGCGGCCCTGGCCAAGGGGATATTGCAACTGCTCAATGATCCTGAATTATGTACTGACATGCGGAACAATGCGCGGGTTGCTGCGGCCAAATATATGCTGCCTCAGGTTCTGCAACAATGGGATGCGCTCTTTGAAAAATTGGTTACTTCTCAGAAAACAACCACCCCATAAAAAGGGCATCTTGTTCGGCTTGGCCTTGATCACCTTGTACCGCTTCGTTTTGCTTCAGACCTCAGCAGTGCGCTTCTGTATCGCATTTCATCCCTGATCTACGGGGTGGCTGCCATCACTTAGCCCAAGGCCATCCTCGTCACTGCGGCTTTCGTGATTTCTTATCGACTTGTTCATACAGGCCGCTTTAACTAACTACAGTATGGTTTTCTCTGTTATTGGCTAATCGCGATTAGAATTTCCTCACTCAGATAAAACGGGCCGTAATAAAGAAAATCCTCGCCAATCTGATCGCTACTCTTTTGTACCGATGCTCTTTTTATATCGCAGCTTTGTAATTGAAGAGCATTTGTTTATCAGCCCCTTTTTGCCTTATAAACTGCTATTTTAATTTATATGAAAATACTGTATCTCATCACGCGTGGAGACGAAATCGGCGGCGCCGGCATACATGTACTTGATCTTGCTGAACAGATGCAACGGCGTGAACATGATGTCCTAGTCCTGGCAGGAGGCAAAGAAGGAGAACTTTTCGATCGGGCTCGACAACGAGGCATCCCCATACAAAATCTGGCGGAGCTGGTGCACCCTATTCAAGTCAGATCTGACTACCATTGCATACGCCAACTCAGGCAGATACTTAGGCAGGTCAAACCTGACCTGATTCACTTGCATTCCTCGAAGGCAGGCGCAATTGGTCGCGTGGCAGCGCTATTGGCTGGTATCCCTAGCGTCTTTACAGCCCACGGATGGGCTTTTACAGAAGGGGTATCGAAAAAGAAACGAATGCTATATCTGAGCATTGAGTACAGCCTCGCTTTTTTTGCTAAAAAGATAATTACCGTTTCACAGTACGATAAGAACCTTGCTTTACGTTATCGTTTCCCCCGCCATAAGCTGCAGGTTATCCATAATGGAGTAGTAAATCAGAACCCACGTCTACCAGTGCGTTCGGCTTCGCTGGAGGCAAAGAGACCAGTCCGACTGCTTATGGTGGCACGCTTTTCACAACAAAAAGACCACAGCACGTTACTAAAGGCTCTCCACCTAATCTCCTCACTCAACTGGCGGTTGGATCTGTTAGGGACTGGCGAAACCCTAGGACAAATGCAGGAGTTAAGTCAACGCTTGAATTTGTCAGATAAAATTTATTTTCACGGTGCCTCGGATAAGGTAAACCAGTATCTGGTGGAAGCTGACATATTTGTATTGAGCACTAACTGGGAAGGACTACCGTTAAGCATTTTAGAGGCCATGAGTGCAGGCTTGCCAATTGTAGCTACCGATGTAGGCGGTGTAGCCGAGTGCGTGCAACATCAGCGTAATGGCTACCTAGTTCCCCGCCAAAATCCCCAAGCTTTAGCCGAGCACCTGGCCACGTTGATTGAGCGAGATAATCTCCGACAATGCTTGGGAGAAGCAGCAAGACAAGATTTCCTTGCACACTTCACTGTCGATGCTATGGTGGATAAGACAGAAAAGCTGTACGAAGAATGCCTAACGCGCTCCAAACCCCGTTAACATCGTACGTAACGTTAACAAAACAATATAAAAATCCATCCTGAAAGAGCAATGCTTGATGTAGAAGAAGTCGTATTCAATTTTGATCTGCGTGGTATCAGCGTCAGCAGCATAACCGTGCCGGACCTGTGCCCAGCCAGTAATACCAGGTTTGACTACATGCCTATAACTATAGAATGGAATTTTCCGGTCAAACTCTTCTACAAAAACAGGTTGCTCTGGACGGGGTCCGATCAAGCTCATGTCCCCTTTCAAGACATTAGCAAATTGTGGTAACTCATCAATACGCAGTTTTCGAATAATACGACCAACTCGCGTAATGCGTGGATCATTCTCTCCAGCAAACTGTGGCGGAGCATCTATATCAAAACGCATGCTACGGAACTTATAAATTCGAAAGGGACGATTCCCTTTACCTATGCGTAACTGCGAATAAATAACCGGCCCTGGACTCTCCAACCTAATCAACAAAGCTGTGACTAGCCCAATCAGAATACAGAATGGAGCGGCCAACAAAACCAGTATCGTATCAATGCACTGCTTGACTCTTTCGAATACGGGTGATGGCAGAAGTGCCCCGATAGAGTTCTCTGACATACGATCTATTTTTACACGACCTGTAATAGACTCATAAATCTGCTTAGCGTTATATACTGGCACCCCTTGCAAGGCACAAGAGGTTAAAAACCGCTCTTCTTCAGCACTCAAAACTCCGAAATCTGCAACCACACCGTCATAACGCACCCCCCCCAAGACTAGAACGTTCAGAGGGCGAGCATCTACTTCAGAAAGACCTAAGAGATTCAAAGCGAAACCCTTAGGTAAAATGGCTAATTTACTGCGGTAATATATCTGAGCAACACGAAGCTCAAACAAAAAGAATAACATAGCCAATACTGCTGACATTAATAATAAAGCCCGTGAAGCTTCCACCCTAAGAAATAGAGTAATAAAAAACACAGACAGATAAATAGTAAAAACTTGTGTTAACACTAAACCGGCAGAGCGTCCTCCAGGAAAAGGCATCAGCCAATGCTTCAAACTGAAGTTGGTGCCCCAGAATGCCATTGTACTCGCCAACAAGCCTACATACTGACCTGTACTTGGGCTGAGTAAAGCATCAACATTCCAATAAATCACTGCAGGCAAAAAAACCGTGAGCAGCCACCCGATTATAAAAAACAAAATACGTGACAGCAAAATTTGCTCATACAGCCTTTTAAATCGTCGGGCCGGGATATTAGTCATGCAGAAGCAGTTCCTACTTAATAAAACCTGAAATAAAGAAAAACCCAGTAAAACACCCGAAAAACAAGAGAATAACACTAACTCTCAATCTTTTCTTTGCAATATAAAAAAATAAGAATCAGCAATAAAAATCATATCCAATCAATAATTAACTAAACATTCTTTAACTGACGCTGCCGCATAAGACCTATCAGAACGGCTAAAGTGCACAGAAAAAATAACAATGTATTATTGCGCGATAGCATGATTTGAGTTTGTCCATAAATGGCATACCCACCTACCAAGCACGCACCACTCAATGCATAACTACGTAATACTGAGTCCTCATGTCGAATATAAGATAGAAAATACCAAACTGCACTTAACATCATCGCTAACAACGCTAACAACGCCAATAGGCCATATAACACCCAAAACTCCAAAAAAGCATTATGTGTGTTAGCTAGACTTGCAGGTACGGCCCCCACTAGGCCAACTTCACTCCTCAGTTGCAGAGCTTTCCTATACTCCACCTCCCCGAAACCAAGGATAGGACGCTCTTTGAGCAACTGCCAAGAGGCTTCCCAAATCGCGAAGCGTGCTCCCAGAGAGCTCGAGCTGCTTGTCCCATTCACCTCATATTCAGCCAACTCTTGATGAACTAAAGCAATCCGCTCAGCTACTAAAGGAGACTGAGACGCAAGAAGCCCCATACCGGCTAGAAGAGCCAGCAGTACCACGCCACAAGCTAGAAAATTACTACGACGAGCATAGGCAAGCAGGAACAGCAGAACGAATAAAGGAATCGCCACCCATCCACCACGAGTGCCAGAATAATAGGAGCCTAGTAGACCACAAACCATCCCTAGCCCCAGAATCGTGAACCAGAGGCGACGGTATGTAGTCGGGTGCTTTAGTAGCCAGCACAAGGCCACCATCAATAAGACAGCCATACTCAAAGCCAAGTTTCCGAACTGGATAGCACCAGTAAAACCAAATGCTTTGAAATCCCCCACCTGCCACATTTTCCACAAGGCGACAGCGAAGCCAGTAATAGCTCCAGAGCAGACCCCTAACCAGAAAACGCCTGGTTTAGGAGGAAACTTGATCATGCACAGGACTAACAGGACACCAAAAATGAATTTTACCGGAACCTCAAAACTGCGCATGTACGATCCGTGCAAGACCGTCACTACGATACTGATACCAGCAAAAGCCAGCATCGAACTTAGAATAAGTTTTTCTTTTTTTTCAAGATCTATATTTCGTAACTCAGGCATCTTCCATAAAGAGAATAGAACTAATGCTCCTGCTCCGTAAGAGTAAATGCCCTTAGTCGACAATAAAGTGGCATAGAATATAAATACCAGTATCGATACCGGACGATTACCTGGACCAAATAAAAGTGTAGAAAAAGCCATATGCAGTGTGGAGAAACGACACAAAAGAGAGCAGCACCTATGCAGTTGGAGCCGAAGATGGCGCAAGAGTCAGCATGTCGGTCCAGAGCGCGGCCCGCCAAACCTAGAGAACAAGAGCTGCCTAACTGACTACAACCAGCACAGTATAAGTAAGGGTTTTAAATATAACTTCTTCGCGTGTAACGCACGAGCTGATAGCTAGCCTGCGGCAGCCAAACAAGGTCCTGATCGTTAAGAAAGTTAGCCATACTCCTTACTTAGAAGCTGCTGCCATCCTTCTATCCAGGTTAAGGTAGGTGCTTCGCAACCAGCCGTCCAACACGGACTGCCCATCACCCCCTGTGCAAGTCTCAACAAAAACCGACGCTCATACCTAACTATGCGTATTCTTGTTACTGGAGGAGCCGGCTTTATCGGTTCTGCTCTTATCCGGCACCTGCTCCAAACTAGCGATCATCTCATCTTAAATGTTGATGTTTTGAATTATGCTGGCAACCTGGAGTCCCTGACTCGGACACTAGAGCACCCACGGTACTCGTTTAGCCAGACCAACATTTGCGAAGCTGAAGAAATATCCACGCAACTTAAACGATTCCAACCGGATATCATCATACACCTGGCTGCTGAGTCGCACGTTGACCGCTCTATTGAAGGCCCGGCTCAATTCATTCAAACCAATATTGTGGGCACCTGTACTCTGCTTGAGCAATGCCGTCAATATTGGGAAGGCCTGGACTCACAACGCAAGCAAAACTTCCGCTTTCACCATGTGTCAACGGATGAGGTATACGGCGATCTGGGACATACCGATGCCCGTTTCACGGAATCCACCCCCTACAGCCCCAGCTCCCCGTACTCCGCCAGCAAGGCTAGCGCTGACCATTTAGTCAGGGCTTGGCATCGTACTTTTGGCCTACCGGTTGTCATCAGCAACTGCTCCAATAACTACGGTCCCTACCAATTCCCTGAAAAACTCATCCCTCACATGATTCTCAACGCTCTCAGTGGCAAGCCTCTACCCGTTTACGGTAATGGTGAGCAAGTGCGAGACTGGCTCTACGTGGAGGACCATGTCCGAGCTCTAGTCGCCGTTGCGACTCATGGCCGCATAGGGGAAACCTACAATATTGGCGGCAATCAAGAACGAACGAATCTAGATGTGACTCAAGCCATCTGCTCTATTCTTGAAGACTTACGCCCCGGCAAGCCGGCCGGATTAAACCGTTACTCTGATCTGATTACGTTTGTGGAGGACCGTCCCGGTCACGATCAGCGCTACGCAATTGATGCCAGTAAAATAGCGCTGGAACTTGGGTGGAACCCACAAGAGAACTTTGAGACAGGCCTGCGCAAGACTGTATGTTGGTACCTTGAAAATACATCGTGGTGGCAGCGCATTCTTAGTGGTGCCTACCGTCTGGATCGTTTAGGAAAACAAGCTTGAAAGGAATAGTCTTAGCAGGAGGGTCCGGTACTCGGCTACATCCCATCACCATGGGTGTCTCAAAGCAGTTGCTGCCGGTCTACGACAAACCCATGATCTACTACCCCTTATCGGTACTGATGCTGGCCGATATCAGGGAAATTTTGATCATCTGTACCCCTGAAGATCTACCCAGTTTCCAGAAACTCTTAGGAGATGGCTCCCAATTTGGTATTGAGCTGTCCTATGCCGAGCAAGCCTCCCCTGAAGGTCTTGCCCAGGCTTTCTTGATAGGGGCAGACTTCATTGGCTCTGACTCGGTTTGTTTGATATTAGGAGACAATATTTTCTACGGCTACGGTTTCAGCCAAATGTTGCGCGCTGCCCGAACAAATCCTCATGGGGCGACTATCTTCGGCTATCCCGTCAATAATCCCCAAAGTTTTGGCGTAGTGGCCATGGATGACTCTGGCAAAGCCTCGTCCATTGAAGAAAAACCAGTAAAACCAAAATCCAACCTCGCAGTGACTGGCCTCTATTTCTACGACAACCGGGTTATTGATATAGCTCGCAAGGTCCAGCCATCAGCCCGAGGCGAGTTGGAAATCACTGATATCAATAACGCCTACCTAAGCCTTGGTGAGTTGCACGTTTCCATCTTAGGCCGTGGCTTTGCGTGGCTAGATTCGGGCACACATGAAAGCCTAATGGAAGCAGGCTCATTTATCCGCACTATCGAGCACCGCCAAGGCCTGAAAGTGGCCTGCCTGGAAGAAATTGCATTCAATCAAGGCTGGCTGTCACGAGAAGGCTTGGCAAAACAGGCTGTCGCTATGGAAAAGACAGGCTATGGTCAGTATCTGGCAAAACTGCTGCAGAGTTGATATGCATACCTACACCACCAAACTTCCCGGCGTACTTATTATTGAGCCCAACTGCTTCCAAGACAATCGCGGCTCTTTCAAAGAAAGCTTCAGCGCCGACCGCTACAAAAAAATAGTCGGCATTGACACCCTGTTCGTCCAAGATAACCAGTCTTACTCGAAAGGCTCTGTCTTACGCGGCCTGCACTTTCAGAAACAACATCCACAGGGCAAGCTCATCAGCGTCACTAGAGGACGTATCTTCGATGTCGTCGTAGACATTGACCCCACGTCCCCAAGCTTTGGGCAATATGTAGGGCTGGAGATCAGCGAAGAGAACAATCGGCAGCTGTGGGTCTCCCCTGGGTATGCTCACGGTTTTTGTGTTCTGAGCGCAGAAGCAGACGTCAGCTATAAATGCACCGACTACTACCAAGCTGATGACGAAGGTGGATTGGCATGGGACTGCCCTCGTCTGGCCATAGAATGGCCAATCAAGAATCCTATTCTTTCAAGCAAGGATAGGGCTCATCCAGGGTTAGAGCAGTTCTTGCAACCATGACCTGCATCTTGGTAAGCGGAGGGCAAGGCCAACTGGCCCAAGCTCTACTAGCGGTCAGCAATGGCTCTCTTAATAGTTCAGCTCTGCCTAACTCTCCCATATCGCTAAAGCTTCCAGAGCGTAAGTTACTCGTAATCAAAAGCCGTCGAGAGCTGGACATTACTAACCCAGAATCTATTGCCAACGCCCTGGCTCAACACCAACCAGATATCTTGATCAATGCAGCGGCTTACACCGCTGTTGATCGTGCGGAGTCTGAGCCAGATCAAGCACATCTGATTAATGGAACTGGGCCCGGTCTGCTGGCTCAGGCCTGCTCGCAGTCAGGCACAAAGCTCATCCACATATCGACAGACTTCATATTCGATGGCCAATCTGAACAGCCTTATGCAGAAGAGGCTACGGCAAGCCCTATTAATGTATACGGTCGCAGCAAACTGGAAGGCGAACAAGGTGTACTAGAAGCTTTGCCAGAAGCTGTGATTTTGCGCACTAGCTGGGTGTTCAGTCAGTTTGGCAACAACTTCCTGAAAACCTTGCACCGCCTTGGACGAGAACGCACAGAGCTAAAAATGGTGGCCGATCAGGCGGGTGGCCCAAGCTACGCCCCGCATATAGCTCAAGTCTTGTTGCAGTTGGCCGAAAGACTGAGCGAATCAAAAAAAGGCATCAGCACGCAGCAAGCCCCTATCGGTATTTACCATTTTGCTGGGCAAGCAAGTGTCAGTCGCTATGAATTTGCACAGGAAATCTTTACTCAGGCAGTCAAACTTGGCCTGCTGTCCAAAGCACCTGTACTGATCCCTATACCTACTAGCCTATACCCCACACCTGCGAAGCGCCCCAGACAGACAGGTCTACAACAAGACAGGCTGGATGCCTTACTGGGCCAGGACAACATAGAACGAGATTGGCGCAAGGGTGTCGAAAATAGCCTTTTGTCTCTCAAAGAATCGCAGTAAGTCATAGGAATACCTCCCTGCAAGGCATCACAAGGGCAGACGTAGTAAAGCCGTCTCTGTGCGGGATCGGCTAGTCACCACAGACACATAAACTCCAGTCTCTATATCTCCTCCTCCGATGCAGCCAAAAGCAACGGCTGCTATCACTGCTGCACGTATTTCTTTCAGCAAGCTCCGGCCTACTCCCTAGAGCCTCCTGCCAATCCCCAAATGCAAAAAAGCCACCCCTAAGGGTGGCTTTTTCACGGATGCTACCGGCCTGAGATTAGTGCTTGCGCACGCTACGCAGGCGTCGTGCTGCGGCAGCTTGAGCGGCCAGCATGGCCAGCTCGGCTTCCACAACAGCGATATCGGACTTGTCCTTGGTGTTGCGCAGGGCTTCTTCCGCATGTTTGCGGGCTTCAAGTGCCTTTGCTTCATCCAAGTCGTGTGCGCGAATCGCGGTATCCGACAATACAGTGACTTTCCCTGGCTGAACCTCGAGTATGCCGCCAGCGACAAAGATATGCTCTTCGCTGCCATCGACCATAACGATCTTCAGCGTGCCGGGACGAATCCGCGAGATCAATGGAGTGTGACCGGGCAAAATACCCAGCTCCCCAGCCTCGCCGGGCAGCGCCACGAACTTTGCTTCACCAGCAAAGATCGATTCTTCGGCACTGACCACGTCAACATG
>SMEN01000122.1_pt1 | contig 27898 bp, 16 predicted proteins | sample 2456271 | NCBI WGS metagenome assembly SMEN01 (sample SAMN10132593, study PRJNA489261) | soil metagenome | isolation source: day1 control-loamy sand soil ammended with raw manure from dairy cow... | place: USA | collected 2015-04-01 | reverse complement strand
TCGGAACGGAAGGATTTGAACCTTCGACCCCTTGCACCCCATGCAAGTGCGCTACCAGGCTGCGCTACGCCCCGAAAGAATTAAACTATAACCCTGTTCCTAACTTCTGGCAAGTGTTTTTTAGGTTTTTTCTTTCGATTTGAGATTTTCGATAGTCAATCTCAGCCCTGAAGAAATCCTGCACTGGCCTGAACAGTCGGTCTGATCATGCAAGTAAGTATTTACTGACTCGCAAAGCTTCAAAACCGTGAAGGCGGAAGTATACCTACTCGGTAAAAAAATGCAACGCTCTTGTTGATCAGCTCCCTGCTCCTGCCTGTGCTTGCCGCCACTGAGCCAAGCTAGGTCCTCCCGGATACAGCAAACGTTCCGAGGGCAGCCGCTCCCAAGGCAAATCTGTGGTGCGCATGGATACGCCCCCTGGCGCGGCGCCCACAATGATCTGGTCGCTAATGCTGCCAAAATCTGCCCTGAAGTGCACGGCACTTTTTAAAACCAGGATCTTCATGCTCTCAGGCTCTATACCCACAAAACGGAACATGCTTTGATCCGCCATTTGTGACTTATAGGACGCCAGCACAATACGCACGCCCTCTATGCGCAAACAGGCGCTGGGCCCTAAGTTCATGGCACAGCCCGCGTAGTAAGGTCCGGTCGCGCGGAATTGGCCATCGGACACGGACTCGATATAGAAGCGACCATGCAAAGGCATATCTCCCGGGACGCCGGATTTGCCGCCTAAAGCCAGTTCTATGGTTTGACCTGCACCTGCTCGATGAACCAAGGCGGCACTTTCTGGGTCCACGATCAGTCCCAAGGCCGCCCCCGAGACGTTCGCCTTCAGCAAGGCGCGTAAGAGTCCACAGGTATCAGAACTGGCGCCACCACCGGGATTGTCGTGTGCATCGGCAATGATGACCGGAGCAGAACCCGCATGCTCCAAAGCCCACTGCACCGCCTCATCTGGCTCGTAAAGCCTGCCTTGAAAGCCTTCGGCCTTGCTGAGCACCTCATCCAGGAAACCAGCCAGACGGCTGTCTGCTTGCTCTTGTGTCGGTGCATAGGCCCACAGTACCGCTCCGCACTCAGGAACGTCCGCCGCCGGAAAGCCCATTGCAAAGGAGACACTGCCCTCGCCCTCTATCGCTTCCAGCTTGGAAAGGCTGTCATATAAGCTGGCGGCTGGCTCCATTTCCGTGCTTTGCCAAATAGCAGGAATCAGGAACGGCAAGCGATGCCAAGCCAGCTTGGGACGATTAGCACTGCGCATTCGCCGCATCAAAGCGTGAAAGCTACGCTCGCCTGTCTGCCCCATATCCACGTGCGGATAGGTTTTGTACGCCACCAAAACATCAGCCTGCGCCAGCATGGTATCGCTGACGTTGGCATGTAAATCCAGACTGGCAACCAGAGGAACATGAGGCCCGATCATCTCTCGGACCAGAACCATCAAATGTCCCTCTCCGTCGTCTCTATGCTCGGCCACCATCGCCCCGTGCAAGTCCAGATACACCGCATCCACCGGCAAGACCTGTTTCAGCCGGTGCAGAATCTCCGCCACAATAGCCTCGTAGGTCATGGCCTCGACGGGCGCAGAGGGGCTGGCAGCCGCCCACAGTAGCGGGACACAGTCAACTCCCGCCTGGGCAGCCGCAGCCATAAACCCGGCAGCGGGAATGTTGGCCCCACGCAAGGCTGGCTCTATGGCCTCACCCCGGCACATCCCCGGCCACCCGCCCCCATGCTCAAAGTCTGCCATCGTGGCCATCGCGGGACCAAAGGTATTGGTCTCGTGCTGAAAACCCGCTACTGCAATACGCATCACTTGTCTCCGATTGGATAGTTAAGCTTGCCCTGCTAATTGCATGCACAACTGCTCGTAAATGTCCTTGGCCCCCAGGACATCATCGATGGCCACAGATTCGTCCGCGGTATGCGCCTGGGCCTCTTCACCTGGCCCCAGACCTATCGTCGGAATTCCGCGTCGCCCTGCAGATTCAGAACCATTGGTACAAAACCACCAGGTATCCATCTCTACCGGTCTCCCCGCCTTCTGCACAGCGTGCACCATCGCCTGTGCCAAGGGGGCTGCTTCATCCAGGCGCCAGGCGGGTAAATCCCGCGCAGGGCTGGCTTGCTCACCGGTATAAGTTTGTACCTGACTGTCCACTACTTCCAGCGAGAAACCCTCCACCCCCGCCGCCTGCAAGCATTGCTCCATCTGTTTTAGAACAGATTCGCTGCTCTCGCCGACTAAGGTACGGCGGTCAAAGCGCACCGTGACCGAAGACGGTATCAAGGAAATGGACGGATGCGGGTCCGAAATAATATCGGTAGGCACCAGCAGCGCTTGGCCAACCTGCGCATCCTGCGGCAAGGCCAAAACGTGCAAGGCCGCGATCGCCTTGGCGGCTGCCTGAATCGGGTTCACTCCCAGATGCGGCAAGGCGGCGTGCGCAGGACGGCCTTGCAGACGCAGCAAGATTTCTTGACGCCCCTTTTGCCCTACCATGATGCGCAACCGTGAAGGCTCACAAATCACCACAGCGGTCGGTGTGCACTGCTCCAAAGCGTGTGACAAGGCAAAGCCTTCAATCACTTCTTCCATCACACTGGCCGACACCGCGATACGTTGCTCAAGCTTGCCGCTACGGGCTGCTGCCGCTGCCCCGCACAGCGCCGCGGCCAGGCCCGCCTTCATATCGCTGGTGCCGCGCCCGTACATGCGGCCATCCTTGATCAAGGCCCCGAAAGGCTCCACCGTCCAGGTTCCGGCAATGGGCACCACATCCATATGGGCATCAAACAGCAGCGCCAAAGGTGCCTGATCCGGGCCTACAAAGCCCAGCACCGAGCCCTTTTCGTCAACACGGATCTGATCAAAACCAAGCTCTTGCATGACCTTCTGCACGAAGTCCGCCATGCCCTGTTCTTGTCCGGACAGGCTGGGAATACGCACAAAGGCTTGCGTCAGGCTGACGGCATCCCAAGCCAAGTCCACAGAAGTAGTTGCATTTAGGCCCATGGCACGACCGCTCCACGTTGCGAGCTGATCAGGCTATAGGCTTCCGGACGCCGATGTCGCTCAAAGTTGAATGTCGTGCTCTTGTAGGAATGGCACAGATCCAGATCACAACGCGCAATTGCCAGCTCATCACCTTTGGTCGAGCAGGACGCCACAATCTCGCCCGACGGGGCAATGATGGCACTGCCGCCAATCATCTCAATACCTTCTTCGCTGCCTGCTTTCGCTACCCCCACCACCCAGGTGCCATTTTGATAAGCACCGGCCTGCATCACTAAATGGTTATGGAACATGGACAAATCATCATGCTCTGGAGCGGGCGGATTATGTACGGGCGTGTTGTAGCCCAGCATGACCATTTCCACGCCTTTCAAACCCATGACGCGATACGTTTCCGACCAGCGGCGGTCATTGCACAAGGCCATGCCCATGACGCCCCCAAAGGCGGACCACACACCGAACTCATGGCCAGGCTCGAAATAGTATTTCTCAAGATGCTGAAAAGCACGCCAGGGTTCGTCCTGACCATGGCCGGGTAAATGAACCTTGCGATACTTGCCCACAATCGTGCCGGTTTTATCGACCAGAATGGAGACGTTAAAGCGCCGCTCTACGCCGTTCTCGACGACCAGTTCGGCGTAGCCCAGATAAAAGCCAATCTGCAATCGGGCCGCCGCATCGAACAAAGCTTGGGTATCTGGCCCCGGCATCTGGGTTTCGTAAAAACAATCAAAATCCGAAATATCTTCACTGAACCAACGGGGAAAAAACGTCGTCAGTGCCAACTCTGGAAAGACCACCACATCAACATCCATTTTTTTGGCCTGATGCAAATGGGCCAGCAAGCGATCAACCACCTGCTTTTTGCTTTCATTGCGCGCGATAGGGCCCAATTGAGCCGCTGCTACATTGACAAACCTGGACATGAAATTTGAACTCCATCAACAATTAAGATCCGCGCTAGGCGGGATTCGGAACGCCGGCCACCGGTCGGGGCCAGAAATCAGAGACGGCCATGAGACAAGCGGCGTCAATCCGCTCACGCCCGCTCACAGCAACACCTTGCTTACTCAGGCATACGCACAAAAATTTTGGAAATCCCAATGCACACCAGGTGCTGATTCCACCAGTTCACGGGTATAGGCTTGGCTAGGCTGGCTAATGACACGGCTGGGATCACCGGCCTCCACAATTCGGCCTTTTTGCATCACCACAATGCGGTCGGAAATCTGCGCGGCCACCCGCAAATCGTGCGTGATGAACAAAATAGCAACGCCGGTTTTGCGCTTGATATCCACAAGCAGCTTGAGCACCTGCTCTTGAACCAGCACGTCCAGGGCGGAGACAGACTCGTCCGCAATCAGTACATCCGGCTCCATCACAATGGCGCGTGCCAGACAGAGACGCTGCCGCTGCCCACCAGAAAATTGATGGGGATAGCGGTCCAGCACATCAGCCTCCAGCCCCACAATGGACAGCACCTGCGTCACCCGCTCCAAGGCCAGCCTGGAATCGATGCCAATGTTGTGCATCCCTTCCGTTAAAGACTGCCCAATCGTGACGCGCGGGTTCAAGGAGCGGTACGGGTCCTGGAACACAATCTGAACCTTGCGCCGCTGCGCCAAGCTTCGGTCTTTGCAAGCTGCCGGCAAGGTCTCCCCATTTAAGGTGATTTGCCCGGAACTGGCCTCGACCAAGCCAATAATGCAGCGGGCCAAGGTGGATTTACCGGAGCCGGACTCTCCCACAATGCCCAGCACTTCGTCACGCCGGATATCCAGATTGATGTCACTGAGCGCATGCATTTTGCGGCCCTTGGAGAACCAGCAATCCGAGCCATACACTTTGCCCAGACCTTGAGCACTCAAGACAATCTCGTTCTGCACAGCCTCTTTTTCAGGAGGATGCACATTGGGGACGGAGGCAATCAAAGAGCGCGTATAGGCTTGTTGCGGATTGGACAAAATCTGCTGGCATGTCCCCATTTCCACACTGTCGCCCCGCTTCATCACCAGAATTCGGTCAGCAATATCAGCCACCACGCCAAAGTCATGGGTTACGAAAATCACGGAAGTGCCACACTCGCTTTGCAGCTCCTTGATCAAACTCAGAATCTGCTTTTGCGTGGTCACATCCAAAGCAGTCGTAGGTTCATCAGCAATCAAAAGACGTGGCTGCAAAATCAGCGCCATCGCAATCATGATGCGTTGGCGCTGACCACCAGAGAGCTCGTGGGGATAGGCCATGAACAGTTTTTCTGGCTCGGGCAAACGCACCCGCTCCAGCATGCTGATCACACGTTGACGGCGCTCCTGCCGGGAGCTGTTTTTCTCGTGGATACGGATGACCTCGTCAATCTGTTCGCCTACCCGTTGAACCGGATTCAAGGCCGTCATGGGTTCCTGAAACACCATGGACATGGCCGAGGCTCGCAAGGACAGCAACTGCTCTTTGTCCATCGTCAACAGATTCTGCCCCATCAGTTCGATGCTGCCCTGGCTGACGCGCAGCGTATCGGGCGGCAGCAAACCCATGATTGCAAAGGAACTCAAGGACTTGCCCGATCCGGACTCACCCACAATGCACAAGGTTTCACCCGCATACACATCAAAGCTGAGCTTGTTCACCAGCTGACGCGGCTGGGCTGCTTTGGTCTCGATGCACAAGTCTTTGACAGACAAGACGCAAGGCACCGCGGTAGAAGTAGTATTCATTCTTATGTCTCCTGCCAGCTTCACTTACAGCCGTGTGACCAGCTTGGGGTCCAGAGCGTCACGTAAAGAGTCGCCCAGGATGTTGATACTGAGAATCGTGATGGACAGCACCAGACCGGGGTACAGCACAATGCCCGGAATCAACTGAAAGTACAGGCGACCTTCAGCGATGATGTTCCCCCAGGACGGCATTTCTGGTGGGATGCCCGCCCCCAGAAAACTGAGAACCGCTTCCAGCAAAACGGCCGAGGCAAAGACATACGTGCCTTGCACGATCAAAGGCGCAAACGTGTTAGGAAACATGTGGCGCGACAAAATCACGTAGGCCGATGTTCCCACCGTCATGGCCGCTTCCACATAGGGTTCAGAGCGCACACTCAAGATCACGCCTCGCACCAAACGGGTCATGCGCGGGATTTCCGGGATCGCAATAGCAATCAGCACCGTGGACAGACTGGCCCCGGATACCGACACCAACGCAATCGCCAGCAAAATACCGGGAATCGCCATCACCCCATCCATCACCCGCATGATGACGGCATCCAGACGTCGAAAATAACCGGCCAAAGAACCCAGAATCACCCCAAAGAACACACTGATGGCCAGAACACCGAAACCCACCATAAAGGACACCTGAGCCCCGTACACCACACGGGAATACAGATCACGCCCCAGCGCATCGGTCCCCAACCAAAACTGCTCGGAAGGCGCTTGCAGACGCACACTAGGGTCCAGTTGGGTAGGATCTTGCGTCCCCAGAAAAGGGGCAAAAATCGCCATCGCCGCCATCAAAATCAGGAACAGTAAGGCGGCACGAGCCGAATGACTGGCGACCACTTTTTGCAACTTGTTGAGCTTTTGCATCTTGTTCTACCTATAAAAAGCGACGGCTCAATAATCGATCCGGGGATCGACCAGCATGTAGGAGATATCAATCAAGAGATTCACCCCCACATACACCAGCGAAAACAGCACGATCAAGGTCTGGATTACCGTAAAGTCGCGGGACAACACGGCATCCAGCACTAGCCGGCCCAGACCTGGAATGTTGAAGACCGATTCGGTCACTACCACCCCGCCGATAAGCATGGTGATACTGATGCCGATAATCGTCAGGATGGGCACCGCTGCATTGCCCAGGGCGTGACGTGTCAGCACACGGCGCTCACACAAGCCTTTGGCACGAGCGGTACGGATGTAGTCCTCATTCAAGGTGTCGATCACACTGGTGCGCACAATGCGGGTAATCAAGGCGATGTACACCGTCCCCAGGGACACGGCAGGCAGAATCAAATGTCGTATGTGCTCCCACAGACCATCACTCAAGGGCTTGTAACCCTGTACGGGTAACCAACGCAGCTCCAGCGAGAACAGCAGGATCAACAGATAAGCCACGATGAATACGGGCACCGAAAACCCCGCCACAGAACCGGCCATTACAAAACGATCCAGCGACTTGCCACGGAACCAGGCTGAACACACGCCCAAGGGAATGGAAATGGCCAAGGTGTAGATCAGGGTCAGCACCGTCAGGGAAATGGTGGGGCCCATTCGGTCCAGCACCAATTCCTTGACTGGACGGTTAGAGATCAAGGACATGCCAAAGTCTCCTTGCACCATGCTGCCCAGCCACTGCACAAACTGCACGGGCACGGGCTGATCCAGTCCCATCTGATGGCGAATTTCCGCAATCTGCTCATTGGTGGCGCTGTCACCGGCCACCAGGATGGCTGGATCGCCGTGCGTCATGCGCAAGACCACAAAGATCACCAGCGCCACAATCAGCAATACCGGTACGGTAGCCAGTACGCGCTTGAAGATAAGCCCAATCATCGCTTCTCCACATTCCAGAAGACGGGAACAGGCGTGGTCAAAAAGCCGCTCAGGTTTTTACGCATGGCGCTGACCATCTTGAATTCACCCAGAGGCACGATCACCCCTTCGTCCATGATCTGTGTTTGCAGATCGGTGGCCAGGCGGCTCAAGTCAGCCTGACCGCTGGCCCGGGCAAACTCCATCCGTGTTTTTTCAATGGCAGGAACATCTGGCCAGCCAAACCAGGCTTTGTCGCCATTGGCGGCCACGGCCATGAAACTCAAGGGATTGCTGACATCAACCAGGCCCGAATAGGTGGTGATGATGCTCCAGCCCCCCTCTTGCACGGGACGCTTGGACGTACGGCGGGTCTGCACGGTTTGCCAATCCATTGCCTCCACATTCACGGTGAAACCGGCGTTGCGCAATTGCTGGGCAATGACCGGCACCACGGGGGAGGTCAGGAAATCCGTGGGATGCAGCAAGACCACTGGCTCACCCTTGTAGCCCGATTGCTCCAACAACTTTTTCGCGCCAGCGGCATCACCCTTGAAGTAAGCATCGGAGCCCGCCTGCGAGGGAAAAATGCTGTGACAACCAAACACGGCACCGCAAGTTTCAAAGTAGTCCGGGTTGCCGACCTGGGCCTGCATCAAGGGTTTCTGATTCAAGGCCATCATGGCGGCCTGACGCACCTGCTTGTTGTTGAAGGGTGGCTGCAGGAAGTTAAAGCGCATCTCTGTCTGTGCACCCCGCGCGGTGGAGGCGTTCAGGACAATATCCGACTCGTTTTGCAGCAACGGCAGCAGGTCCAGCTGGACTTGATCGATCACATCGATCTCGCCACTGCGCAGCGCATTAACGCCTGTCATGGCATCGGGCATGGCGACCCAACGCACACGATCCACCTTGACCTGCTTGCCCCCTGCCAGGCCACTGGCTGGTTCACTGCGCGGCACGTAGTCAGGGTTCTTCTCAAACACAGCCTGTACGCCGGGCCGGTACTCTTTTTCAACAAAACGGAAAGGCCCTGAGCCCACTGTCGAGGTAATGGCCTGACTCACCGGCGTGCTGGCCACGGCTTTGGGCATCACAAACAAAGGCAAGGAGCTGGGTTTGCCCATGGCTCGCAGCGCAATGTCGGTGGGGATAGAAAACTGCATGACAAAGGAGCGATCATCCACCACGTCCATTTTTGTCAGGAACTCGGTCATGACCTGACCCATCTTGTCCAGCTGGATCCAGCGCTTGATGGACTCCACCGCATCTTGCGCAGTCACCGCCGAACCATCGTGCCAACGCAAGCCGTCACGCAAGGTCATGGTATAGGTCTGGCCATCTTCCGACACTTTCCAACCTTCCAGCATCTGTGGCTGAACCTGTCCCTGCGCATCTTCGGCCAACAAGGTGTCATACACCATATAGCCGTAATTACGCACAATGTAGGAAGTCGTGATGACCGGGTCCAGGGATCGCAGCGGCGCTTCCATTACCGCAGTCAACGTGGTCTGCGCGCTAACGGCTGTGGGCGCAATCAAGGTGATGGCAAGGCCAGCCCAGACAGCGGCTAACGTTTTGGCAGGACGCAAGCGGTCCTTAAGCAGGTTGCTCATTTTTTGTCTCTCCAGGTAGTTAAAAGCGGTCCGCCTTTGCTCTTATGTCGGCGATCCCGTCATCAGGGGTTTACGGCTTATTCATGGGCCAGCTCCACCAAGGTCGATAGCAAGATGGAACATCCGGCAATCAAATCTTTATCGTGGGTAAACTCTGCGGGGTTGTGACTCAAGCCCCGCACACTTGGTACAAAAATCATGCCGGTCGGGCAGGAGCGCGCCAGCATCTGCGCATCGTGCCCGGCTCCGCTGGGCATACGCTTGACCGTGCAGCCCAGCTCCTTGGCGTGCTGCTCTACTTTGCTGATCAAGGCTTCATCAAACTGCACAGGATCAAAGCGAGCCAAATGCCGGTGCGTGATCTGCACCCCTTCGCGCTGCGCGCAACGCTGTGCGAAATCCAGCACTTCTTGCTCCGCCTGGTCCAGAATGGCCTTGTCCACATGTCGCAAGTCCACCGTAAATACGGCCTTGCTGGGGATCACATTGACCAGATTCGGAAACAGTTCGCAGCGCCCTACGGTGCCTAACTGCGGCGGGCCGTAACGCTCCGTTAATTCCCGTACAAAAGAGCCAATTTGCTGTGCCACAACGCCCGCGTCATGGCGCAAGTGCATGGGTGTGGTGCCCGCATGGTTGGAGACTCCTTGAACCTCGAACTCCAACCAACAAATACCTTGCACACCCGTGACGGCTCCAATATCAATACCTTCATGCTCCAGTACAGGGCCTTGTTCGATGTGCAGCTCCATATAGGCGTGGACCTGAGGCTGCCCGCAAGCAAGCGAGCCGGCATAACCAATGCGCTCCAAATTTTCACGCACGGTCGTGCCATCAATGCCAACCGTGTCCAAGGCTTGCTGCAAGGACAGGCCTCCTTGAAACACCAGGCTGCCCATCATGTCCGGAGCAAAACGCGCACCCTCTTCATTAGTAAAGGCCACCACTTGCAAGGGGCGATCCAGCTGCACATCGGCGTCATTCAAGCTGGCAACCACTTCCAAACCCGCCAGCACACCCAGGTTGCCGTCATAGCGCCCGCCGGTACGCACGGTATCAATGTGCGAGCCGGTCATGACAGGCGCCACATCCAGACGACCGGCGCGTGTCCCGATAATGTTGCCGATCTGATCAATCTGAACACTCATGCCCAGTTCGCGCATCCAGTGGACGACCTGATCCCGACCGGCCTTGTCTTCGTCTGTCAAGGCCAGACGGCAGACGCCGCCCCCGTCGATGGCGCCAATCTGCGCCAACTGCGCAATACGCTGCAGCAGGCGTTCGCTATTAATGGCTAAGCAAGTGCTGGCGGGGCTGTTCATACTGACTCCTGAGCCAGAACCTCTTTGGCGCTCATACCAACAATGCGTTGATACAGCTCTGCGTCGGTATCGCCTTCGCTGGCAAAAAACAGGATCTGACTAGTAGCATCAATGCCCAGGGCCTGACGCCAATCCGCTTGTTCGCAAGCGGCCATGCAGGCTGCTACCCCCGCCACCGCAGACTCACCCGCCACGATCGGAGCATCGCCCTTGTCGGCCCGAGCCAGACGGCGCATGGTCTGTAAGGCCGCATCGTCCTCCAAAGTCATATAGGCATAGGTACCTGGGTCCAAAATCTCCCAGGCCAGCAAGGAGATTTCACCGCATGCCAGCCCAGCCATCACGGTATTCAACTCCCCCGTCACCGAGACAGGTTTGCCTTGGACGGCACTTTGGAACAGGCAGTCAGCCTTATTGGGCTCCACCACAATAAGGCGTGGGCGTTGGGCCCCCAGGCGCTCCCACATATGCGCACAAACCGCAGCGGCCAAACCACCCACGCCCCCTTGAATAAAGACATGGCTAACGGGCTTACCGGTCCCAATCTGATCCAGCGCTTCTTGCACCATCACGGTGTAGCCCTGCATCACATCTTTGGGCACATCCATATAGCCGGGGTAAGACGTATCGGACACCACAAAGTACCCATGCTCTTTGGCATCTTCAGCAGCCTGCCGTACGGAATCATCGTAATTACCCGGAACTCGAACCACTTTCGCGCCAAAGGCGGCAATGGCCTGCTCCCGCCCCGTGCTGACATGCTCATGGATATAGATCACACATTGGCATCCGGCGTTGTGCGCCCCCCAGGCTACCGAACGCCCATGATTGCCATCCGTGGCGCAAGTCACCGTCAGGCCGGCGATAAAGTCCCGATGAGCCGGGTCCTTCAAATCGTCCAGCGTCAAATCCGCATTGCCGGTATGAGCCTGCAACTGGCGTAATAACAAGCGATTAACCGCATACGCACCGCCCAAGGCCTTAAAGCTGCCCAAACCAAAACGCCTAGCTTCGTCCTTGTAATACACACCACCCACATCCATCTGCGCGGCAAGCCCCGGCAAATGACGCAAGGGTGTGGGCGTATAGCCGGGCCACTGTACAATACTGGCATGGGCCTGTCCATACGCCGCTACCGACAGAATCGTTTGCAGGGAAGCGCTGTATTCCTGGCTGTCCTGAGCACAGCGGGGATTCAGATACAGTTGCACCGTGTCCTGCTCCTGAACGGCATGTTTGTTCATGTCTGCTCCACTTTGATAGGTTTAATTATTGGACTTCAAGTCCTGAAAACTACGATGTATGGATTCAATCTTCTGCAACTTGCGCGCCACCTGGGTTTCAGCCTGCAAGGCCACCCGGCTGACCAAATAATTGATCAGACTTAAGGTGCCGGTATGCGAGTCAAACAAGTACTCGCCACGGGTCGCCACGGTGAAGGCAATATCGTTGGAACGCAGCAAGGAGCTTTCCAGACCATCAGTCAGAAAAGCCATCTGCACCGATTCGCTACGTAAATGCTCCACCAAGGAAGGCAGCAAGACCGAGCGGCGACGAAAATCCATCACCAAGGCCAGGTCCCCTGCTTCCACATCGGCCAACTGCTCAGTCAAATGGGCAACCGTGCCCACCGCCAGATGCACATCGGAGCGCAGCTGCTGCAATAAAGAATGGGCATAGCAGGCCAGAATCTGGCCATTGCGAAAACCGAACACCCAGATACGACGGGCTTTCAATGCGGCTTGGGTGAAGTTATCCAGATGCTGTTCAGTGATGTTCTGGAAAGTAGTGGAAATGTTTTGAACGTCCGCGCTGATAAACGGCGACATATCTGCCTGAATACCGCTATTGGACATGGAGCTCAGGCGCTTGAAGGGAGCACCATCCCCCATCTGCTCGCGGGCTGTTACCCGAAATTCGTTGAAACCGTTAAAGCCCAGACGCCGGAAAAAACGCACGGCCGTGGCCGCGGACACGCCTGCTTTCTCGGCCAGCTCTTGTGCGGAATAAGTCGCCAACTGCCCCATATGAGACAGAACCACATCGGCCAAACGCCGTTCCGCACCCGGCAAGGTATCGAGAATATCCAGGATCGAATCTTTGATGACCATGACACAACCTAAAGTTGAAATTTGTTTTTCACATAATACTTAATAAAATTTAAATTTCAATTCAGGACGCGATGATTTGGCTCCGTATTTACCCTAAAACAGCCGAAATCGAGAATTACCGGAGGGAAACAGCCCCCTCAGAGACCGCTTAAAATAAGGAAAGAAAATGAAAACAATGTATTAACCCTGAGTATGCTTTTGAGACGCCCAGAGAGAATGAAAGCACCCTAACAATAATGAAATTTAAATTTCATGCGTACTAAAAGAAAGAGTGTTTTCAAGCAAAATCGTGGCTAAAAACCAGAGCCAACTAGGGTGAGCAGCATCAACTCGCCGGCAACAAAGATAAACAGCGGCTAATCAAAATGTCGGCCAGTGCCAGATTTTTAGAAGCGCTACGCGACCATAAAGCGTAGATCTGGCAAGCCAGCATGGCATCCTCCAGGTCCACTGCCAGCAAGTCCGGCCGGTAGGCAGACCCCTCTTGCAAGGCTTGGCGCATTACTGCGGGTGAACTTGCCGATGGCCAACCCGCCCCCACTGGCATCCACTGCCAGCGGCTCCAGCTCATTAAGTGATACTGCCCTGAAGGATTCCGCGCAATACGGCGGCTCAGCAAACTGGGCAAAACCAGTTGTCCCGGCAAAGCTGCCAAACGCTCAGAGACCAGGGCCTGGCGCTCCCGCAAGCTTCGCACCCGCTCTCTGGCCTGCTCGTCGCTTGCCGACAGCAAACAAGATTGCCAATCCAGTTCTTTGTGCCAGCGTTCATGCAAAGGGGCATTCGCCTTCTCGTAGCGGGCCCGCAAATCCTCTGAGATGGAGCAGGCCAATAAGCGCGTGCGTAAAGATGTGCTGCATTTCCGCTTTTCAGATTCATTCAGCCATTGGCTGCTCTCATCCCAGGGCCAGATCAAAGCCTGGACATCTTTATCTTCATGCGTCGCCAACAAAGGCGGTACCGGCCAATGTGCTCGGGCTTGCTCCAAAACGATGCGCTCATGCTCGCCCACTGCTTGACGGCTGCTATCGTAGACTTTGATCAGGCTGATGGCTGATTGCCCCTGTGCGCAGTCCTGTACCAAAGACACATAGGCCGCATGCCCTCGTTCCACCACAAAACCTGAGGCTTGCCGTATCGTCCCCTTCAAACCCAGCACGCTTGTTAAGCGCGTTAAACCACTAAAAGGCGGGGACAAGTCCTGCATGTACTTGTGCAAACTGGCGGTTTCTTTCGTCTCTTGTACACGGCCAATACGCTGCGGCAAAAACAATAAAAACACTTGCTCCTGGTTCTTCCACAAGACCTGCACACGCAACAAAGAAGTAAACAGCTGGATCAACATCTGCCTGCAGGCAATGACACAAATCACAATCCACATCACATCCGGGGCTTGCACATGGGGATAGGTAAGGACGATCCAGGCCAGCACAAAAATAAAACCCAGGTGCCAGCCATATTTAGACAGACTTTCGGCCTGCACAAAGACCCGAAAGTAGCTGTGCCTCCAGGCCAGGCCCGCCAGCATCAGCCAAGCAAACAGATAAACAGCGACCCCCAGCGCCAAAGACGGATAAATCCAAAGCAGTAACGCCAGCACAGCCAATAGCAAGATGCCTGAAGACAGCAGACGCGCCAGAATCATGAAGTACTTACGGGTCTTGCCTTGATAGCCATTGGGCAAGCCTATTTTGGCGTATTCATCCAGCAACTTTTGGGCACCACGTTTGCCCACCAGCCCAATCGCCCATTCGCACAGCACATGCAGTACGAAGGCAATCAGGATAATGGTTCCAATCGTCATGACCGCCTGATCGGCCATCAGCCATTGCCAGCGCGCGGAGGACCGACCATCAATGACGGTCAGCAATTGCCAGGGCAAGATCAGACTGATCAGCAGTGCGGCTAAAGACAGCAAGACCAGAAGCACGATCAGCACCAGGCAGCCGCCAGCGTGGCGGCCTAGTGCTTGATAGACATCCAGAAAATGTTTGGCGCTACGCATGGGAGGTCTCAGGGCAGAATGCGAGTTATTGCCTGACACATGGGTGCATCAAAATCCTTGGACCCTTGGACCCGCGATGGCCAACGATACAAGGGCAAATCGTGCTGCTGAGCCATGCTTTTGCTCAAACTCCCCAGCTCCTCCAGCACTTGCTTGACCATCTCCCCATGTATGAAGCTGTGATTCGTAAACACAGCCAAACCGTTGCTGTAGCGTAATGCGGTCAGCGAGGGGGGAATCTGCACCGCTGCGCTCGAGTCCTGCTGCTCTTGCCAGAAACGCACTGCCGAATACGACTCAGCCATGACAGTTTCACAAGTAAGCGGACCAAGGACAGCCTGTTGATAGCGCTGCAGACGCTCGGGTCCCGCAAACGCTGTCTCCATCAAACGAGCCATGCCCTCCAGATACCAAGGGCGCTTGAACATGGCATAGCCATACTGATATAGGTGAAATAGCTCATGGGCTGGGGTTAGATTACGGCTGGGGTCCAGTTCATGGTTCACATAGATGCGTAGCCCACAGGGCTGCGAGTCCGCCTTGCGAGAGGGGCGACTTTGCACGGGCTCATGAAAAGCCAGGCCGTTTCCTTTACGCATGGCCAGTACATACACATTGATGCCCTGCGCCTGAGCATACCGAGCTTGCTGCAAGGGTGGCGTCAATTGCAGAACATCAGTGTAAAAGTCCCTTGCCGCCTGCAACTGCAAAAGCAGGTCATCAATCCGATCTGGCACACCATTGCCATTCAGGTCCTGCGTGTCTGCTAAAGCATGAGGGCCCTGGGTGGCGTACCACAGCTTGAATTCCCCCGCCTCGACGGTATGGGACAGCTCCCCCATGCTTTTGAACAGTTGGCGGGAACACGTGTTGTCCTGTGCATGAGCCACGCTGCCAAACAGTAAACCCAGCAATAGCCAACACGCCTTCACTTTTCCTGACATAGGCCTTCCTTATTACAGCTCAAGCAGATCGTTCAAACCACTTCCACCAAACTCTCGCTCAAGATCTCAAACCCTTGGAAGGTATCGGCGGGCTCTTGCTCCGTAAAAACCTCAAAAGACTGGACACGGGCCGCTTTAGGGCCCAGGCGACATTTGACAAGCAGTTGCTCCACTGAACGCGAAGGACCGTGCAGCATGGCCTCCACCGCTCCATCCGGACGATTGCAAACCCATCCTTGCACCCCGTGCAAATGGGCCTGGCTCCACAGCCATTTTCGATAGCCCACCGCTTGCACTTTGCCACCCAGCACCACACGCTGCGTCACCACCGCAAAGGGCTTGTCCATCTTGAATACCTGCTCGATCAACTGTCCAGCCACGTCCCGAGCCTGACCATGTTGAATAAAGTGTTGCCCGAACTCCGGATTGCTATTGACCTCGATAATGGCCCATTTCTGTTTGCGGGGCGGCTTACGCAAATCTTCTGCCAATACGTCCACACCGACATGCACGGCGTCGTAAAGCGCCATCCGAGCTCGTACTGCCACCTCGGCCCATTCAGGATGTACATTCGCTGTCAGATCATGCCCTTCCCCTCCAGAGCCGATATTGGCAACCTCATGCAACTGCACACGCAGGCCGTGAGACACGACAGATAAGGGAGCCAGCCCCGCTTTTTCCAAGTGACGACGCACAGTAGGAGTCAAAACAATCAGCTTGGAGCGTAGATAAGGGTTTTGCTCGCGCTGCTGATTCTTGATTGCCACCAATTCCTCAATACTGTGTTTACCGTCCCCCACTACAAATGCTGGAACGCGCTCAGTGACGGCGCACAAGCGCTGGCCGATCACGATTAAACGGTAATCTTTACCCGGAATCTGCTCTTCACAGATGACTGTTTTGGCCCGCATGCCTTTAATCACAGACCACGCTGCCTCAAAATGCGCACGGCTACGAATATCCGTGCTGATGCCTGCTCCGCCCGATCCAGCCAACGGTTTGAGCACAAGCGGCACATCCAGACGCCGGGCAAACTCCCACGCCTTATCAATGGCATCAATGGGGAAGCTGCGACCTTGCGGCGTATTCAAACCTGCCTGACTCAACAGCTTTTTAGTCCATTGCTTATTAGTGGTTGCCTGCGTGGTAGAGGCTCGCGTCAAACCACACATGCCGTTCACAAAGGCAATCTGCTGATGTGAGTCACCGATCAAAGTCAGCGCGCTATCGACTATATCGACCTGCAAATTGCGTCGATATGCTGCCTGACGCAGCAATCGGGTTTGAATGGCCGCACTATTAAGAACAAAGGAGGCGCCTTGGCAGGACGCATGGTAGGGAGCTGCCGGCGCAAGCACTGGCTTACCCGCAAAGCGATTCACATGCAGCTGATTCGCCAAGGCGTAACTGAGCAACTTCTCTGGCAGATCTTGGAAGCTTTGGCCGTACGCAGAAAAAGCGGGCGTGGCAACGGCAGGATCTGCATTAATTTCAATGACATAGGCATTGCCCTCTGCTGCAGCCTGAAAATCCTGAGCAATGATATCCAGTCCTAATTGGGTGGCATGCGGTATCGCGTGCCAAACTTGCTCAGCCATACGACAGATGGACGGGTGAAGAAATTCCAGGACGCCTACACTTTCCCCACCCAAGGCCACATTGGACACCATTGCCAGCCGCACATACTCTGACGCAGCGGGTACATAGTCCAGACCTTGCCCCAAGACCTGAGTCAAATAATCAAAGCTCTTGATGGGATAGACCTTCAGCAAGGGGTTGCGCTTACGCTCTTCATTTTTTTGCGTAACCAGCTCTTGAACCGTACGGCGGCCATCGCCCACCACATAGGCCGGCACTCGGCATACGGCGGCCGTCACTTTGCCATTCAAGACAAATACGCGAACCTCATCCCCTTCGATAAAGTCCTCAACAATAATTGTGTTCGTTCCCCCGCCTGCTCTGGCCCACGCCTGCGTAAATAACGCCTCGTTCGTAATATGGGCCGTTACCCCTTTGCCCCCCGTTCCTGTTCTGGGTTTGACCACTTGTGGCAAGGAGCGAGAAAGGAAGTAGCTCTTGGCTGCATCAAAGGATTGAAATACACGCCCTTGAGGAACAGCAATTCCTGCTTTTTGCAGGAAGAACTTACTAAGCTCTTTATTGTTGGCAATGCGACGCGTCGCCAAAGACAAATCAGGCGAGTTAGGCGAAAAAACAGACACCAAACGGGCCGATTCATAAATTTCAAGACAAATGTTTTTACGTACCTTGGCAGTACATCCCCGTTTTTTAGCTTGATCCCGAATCATGTGATAGACCGGGTTAGCGATGCCTTTACGCAAGTAAGGCGACGCAGAATAATCATTTTCCCCGCCGGACATCACGCGTCTTAGCAAAGCCTGGTTCTCTTTGCTCGCCGCTTGAATCAGAATCGGCGCTGCTGTATCCGCCGTGCCAGCCTGGCTCAAAACGTATCCATAGAAATCTGTTTTCAGAGCAACAGCGCTGTCCAAGCAGCCTTTCAAGCCCGGGTAGGAATTGACCTCAAACAAAAAAAGTTTGCCGTCTTGAATCCCGAAGTCGCAACCCAAGGCATCAATCTCAAAGCCGTAATGCTTTTGCAAAACATGTGCAATCTTGAGCGCAGCCTGAGCAAGATTTTTCTCTATTTTCTGGGCAGTCTTTTTCCCATACAACTGCGCCAGAAAATCCACCGCCTCGTAGGACGAGCCCCCGGTAGCCAAATTAGAGGTCAAGGCCCCTGCTCCGACACGTGCATAGTTACGCGCAACTGCCCATTTTCCGGACTTCGCCCTGAATACGGGCACACGAATATCAAAGGGTTTTTGTTCAGCGGAACGACTGGATATATAGCGCTGGATCATCCAGGCTTGGGCTGACTTGCCACGGCAAAAATCTTCCAGACCGTGCACCGACAGCTTCTGACTATCGGTATCACTATCCAATTGATAGACATCAGCATCGAGCTTGGATATCTGGTAGACCTGCTTGCCCCGGTTTGAGCGATAAGGCTTAAGCACCAGGCTGCCGTACAAGTCCAGCATTCGCGTCAAATCAAGCACGTTGAGATTCGCGGCCTCGATCATGAGACCAGCAGTCTGGCTATCCTTTTGCAAAATATCCAGCGTTACCGCTTTTCCCCCCAATCGGTGGCACAGCAGTCGGGTCCGCCCCTTTAAGGAATCTAATATCTGACGCTGGGCGCCGGTATTGGCCGGGGCATTATCAATGACAGCGGGTAAAGCGGCATACCCTTGCTGCCACTTCTGGCCGTCATACAGATAGCCCTTCACCCGCCCCTCTTGCTCGACAAAATCCTGATAGGACAAATAAAGCACCGTTATGCCCTTGGCCCAGGCAGCCTGAGCCAACGCCTTGGCCTCCATAAATCTCACAGGGCTTTTGGGATAGCTCAGCAAGCCAATCAAGGCGTGATCAGATGACAGCGTCTCCACGGCAAGGTCAAACGGAGCGGGCTCAGGGAGGGTAGAAAGGTTAATTTTTTTTGTGAATGACTTCTGGCCATCAGGACCACCCTGGCAGGGAGTCTGCAGATACTTCAAATACGCCACATAGCCCGACAAATAATGCTCGATATCGTCAATCCGCACCCGAAAACTGTGGTGGCGAATAAAAAAGCCATTCACAATCCGGGCCGGATTTTTGAAGAACATTGCCAGTTCAGGCCAGAAAAATCCATCAAGTAAACTTCGGGCACGAGCTTCCAACGCCTGATAAAACTCGTCTAGGGGAAAACCATCCAGCATGGCCTGGACTTGCGGATTGGCGTCAGACTGCATGCGCACAATCATGCGCTGAGCGGCCATCATCAGTTCCAGCAGCGTCGGAAAGGTGGTGATGCGGTTTTGAACAAAGTCCAAATAGCCGCGTACATTGTCCAAACCAAATTGGTAGTAACGCTGCTCTGGTTTGTACAAGGTCAGCTCATTGACGCAGTAGCTCAGCCAATGATCATGAGCCTCCCAGTGCTTGGCTTTAATAAAGTAATCAAAGGCTTTTTCTACGCTAGAGAGCCAGCGCTCGTCCTGTGTCAGTCCATACAAACGCATCAAGCCAAAGGCGGCTTCACCGTCGTAATAAATAATGCGGTGCTCATCTTTCAGGGACAGATCCGGGTAGTTCAACACATGCACAAAAGCGCCTGTGTCCGCGTTCTGCATGTACACAATACCTAGAGCCAATTGCTCCAAGAGCGGCAAGTACTGCGTGTCGCCAGTCAGCTCGGTATATTTGACCAAGGCCAGCAAACACACGGCATTTCCACCCAGCTTGATCTCATTCCCCGTATCCACCAGAAAAGCAGCGCTGCTGCCGTCGGGCAGATCCGCTGTTTTGATCAAGTGCTGCGTCAAATATTGCAGCGCGCGAAGGATAGCCTGCTTTTGATGATCCTGACCAGTTACTTCCCACCCTTCCAACAAGGCATAGGTGGAGCTGGCATGGCGCAAAGCGTTATAAGTGGGGATCGCGCGGTCAAAGCAGGGAAACCAGCCATAGTGGTATTGACCCGTCTGCTTGACCTGCTCGGACAAGTACTGGGTGCTGGCGTCAATCGTGTGACGCACCCGTGTCGGGCCCCAGTCCAGCACTTTCCTGTAGCCGCTATGGCGACCCTTGCTTTCTATTTCATGGACATCCTGCCCATCGCTGAATACTGCCAAGGTCTTGAATCGCCAGACGATTTCATTTGGATTTTGTGGCCAGTCCAAAGCTTGGCCAAAACGCAGACGGGAATAATGCGCCAGGTTAATCGCGTTGGGGGTGGCTTCCCCCAGCTTGCCGTCATACAAAATTGCATTGGCGGCCAGCTCTTGCTCCAGAAACGCGACGGAGAAATCTGCCTTGAAAGACAAACCGAAGCGGAAATAATTCCGTTTCGACATACTCATTCGCTGCTGCTGATCCGCCCAGCTTAACGCTTCCACCTTATTGACCAGGTCCACTCGCAAACACTGGGCAGGCTTATCTTGCCCAGCAAAGCTAGCCATCAACGCCTGCCTGCCCTGCTCCCAGGCAAGTTCAAAACTCTCCGCTTGTGCAATCTGCACATGGGCACGCTCTTGGCCCTTGCACACACTGAAAAACAGGACGCAGGCTGGCACGCCTTCAGCCCTGTCCGTACCCCTGACGGAGGCCTGTTGTTGCGCCAACAGCGGCTTACATTGATTCAATAAAACGGTCAGGCTCATCTCAACGCTCCCGCAAGGCTTCCTGCGCCCGGTTGATCGGTTTAATCAAATATTCAAAAACTGTTTTTGCTCCGGTTTTGATATCCACGGTGGCAATCATGCCCGGCACGATGGGATAGCGAATACCGCTTTTTTGATTCACCAAAGCATCATCAGTCGTGCGAATAAAAGCCCGGTAGTAAAAGACCTCCGGCTTGATTTCATCTTGGATGGTGTCCGGCGATACCGTCACGACTTCGCCGTTCAAAGCCCCATAAATGGAGTAGTCATAGGCAGTCACTTTGACTTTGGCTTCCAGGCCGGGACGAATAAAAGCAATGTCGCGCGGTGAAATGCGGGCCTCTACCAGCAACTGGTCCTCCATCGGCACAATCACCATCAGGCGTCCATTGGGCGGGATCACCCCGCCCTGGGTGGTCACCTCAATATCTTTAACGACGCCTCGTACCGGCGAGCGCAAGGTCAAGCGGGACAGGGAATCCGAACGTCCACGAATGACTTCTTCCAGGGAGTCTGCCTCGGCCTTGGCACGAGCCAACTCTTCACGCGCCTTCACCATGTACTCCCCCTGCCGCTCGGTCATCTTCAAGCGGATTTCGGAGACTTGGCGCTGCAACTTGAGCACATCCACATGACTGGCAGCTCCCGCTTTAGCCAAGGACTGCGTTAGATTCAGCTCTTCGCTAACAATCCCCAAGGCCTGCCTCAAACCGGAGATGGATTCACTAAGTCCAGCCTGACGCGTGTTGTAGAGCCGTGTCTCTGCCTGCATCAGCATGGGGTATTCATTCAGAAACTCTGGAAAGCTCAACTTGGTGCCGTTCACCTCCGCTTCCAGGCGCGCCACACTGGCCACTGCAGCTCGGTGCTTGGCCGCGCTTTCGCCAACATTAGCCTCGGTTTTGGTCAAATCAAGCTGCGCCAGCACTTGCTGTGGCTCGACAATGTCGCCCTCACGGACATACAGCCGGGAAATAATCCCGCCTTCCAGCGATTGAATGACCTGCTCTCGGGAATTGGGAATGATCTTCCCGGTTCCCGACGACACTTCCGTCAATTCGGCCACGTAAGCCCAAGCGATCAACACCACCAAGAGCAAACCAAAGAACCAGATAATCCGGTTGGACCGAATAATCTGCGCTTCACTGACATCATCTTGGTACTGATGCCGATCTCGCTCAGGATCAAAAAGCAGCACTGCATCCAGGCTGGGTTCCGTCGTGATGGGTTTCTTAGTTGTCATTAGCGGGCTCCTGCTTTTTCTTTGTGCCTTGAGCCAACTTATCCAGCACAATCTGTTTTTTATCGTCCATCACGATTTTGCCGTTGCTGACCACCAAGATACGATCCACCAGTTCCAACATGCGCAGCTTATGGGTGGCCATCACTAAGGTCTTGTCCTGAGCCCAATGCTGCAAATGCCGGATGAAGTGGCGCTCGCTAGCGTCATCCATTGCCGAGGTAGGTTCATCCAACAGCACCACATCCGGGTTGCCCAAAATCAGTCGCGACAGCAACAAAGCCTGACGTTGCCCACCCGACAAGCCTTTCCCTCCTTCAGTCAGCACATAGTCCAAGCCAGTAGGCAGGCGCTGAATGAAGTCGATCGCACCCGTCATGGTCAGTGCCTTCAAAATATCCTGATCACTGGCCAAGGGCGCGCCCAAGGTAATGTTGTCGCGTATGGTCCCGTAGAACAAAGAAGCGCTCTGGCTGAGCAGACCCATATCTCGCCGCAGATCGGCAGTATCAATATGCGCCAGGCTGACCCCTTCAATCGTGGCGGTCCCTTCAGTCGGAATCAGCAATCCGGACAAGACCTGCAATAAGGTGGATTTACCCGCTCCATTGCGCCCTAAAATGCCGATCTTTTCCCCAGCACGAATCTGCAAATCCTTGATAGCCAGAGCAGGCATGGGGTTGTCGGATCGGTAGCTAATCAGGCAATCCTTGAACACATAATTGCCACGCACATTGGAGACATGAATGCGCCCTTCTTCTGCGGCATCATCGTCAGTTGGCAGGCTCATCAATTTATCGATCGCACCAATGGCAACTTTGGTCTGCTGCCAACGGGATAAAACACCGGTTAGTTTGGCCATCGGCCCCAACATGCGAGTCCCCAGAATCGAGGCGGCAATCACCGAACCCGTACTGAGTTCGCCGTCAATCACCTTGAACGCACCGAACATCACGATTACCGCAAACACCGAACCCTGCACCGCACTGGTCCAGCTACTGAGCCAACTATTTAGGGAACGCAGCTTCAAGGCGACGTCAGCACTGGCGGCGTTGAAGTTATTCCACTGGTTTTGAAAGCGCAGCTCGGACTGAGTAGTTTTAATGTCCTCATAGCCCTGCACCGCTTCCACCAAAATCGCGTTGCGCAAACTGGCCTCGCGAGCCGACTGACTGGCGTACTGACGCAAGCGCGGCTGCGCCAACAAGTTGGGCACAATCATCAGCACCACGGCAACTAAAGGCACCCAGACCAGATTGCCCGCCAAATACCAGAACACCAGGCAAAACAAGACAAAAAATGGGATGTCCACCAAGGAGGTCACGGTGGCAGAGGTCAACATCTCCCGAATACTGTCCAGCTCCCGCACCTGAGCAATCAAGCTGCCCGTGGATTGCGGCCTGTCACTATTGCGGATACGCAGCACACGTCCATAAACCCGGTCCGATATACGCAGGTCCGCCCGTTTACCCAACATATTGATGACTTTGCTGCGGGCAATTCGAAAGGTAAATGAGAAAATCAGCGCCACCATCACGCCGCTAAACAACACAAACAAGGTGGGATAGGACTCAGCAGGAATCACCCGGTCATACACCTGACGGGTAAACAGAATGCCGGACAGCCCCAGCACATTGATTAAAAAGGACGCCACGAACAAGTGTGAATAGGGACGCCAATCGCTAAAGATAATCGCCCGCAGCCAATGCTTCTCAAACGGTTTGACGTAGTCATCCACCCGCGCGTCGGCCACCGCATGAATCGGCCGCATCACAAAGGCTGCACGTACATTTTTCAGCAAATCAGCAACGGCGACCTCGCTAAGCAAGCCTTCGTCACCGCTATACCGGATGCCTAGCAGACCGCCTTCATTAATCTGCTCAACAACGCCCACCTGGCCGTTCTCCAGCTGTACCAGCAAAGGCAAACGCCAGATATTCAAATCGCTTTCCGACAACTGCACGGACTTGACGTAAAGCCCTGCCTCTTTAGCCAAGCGGCGCAAGACATAGGCAATGTCCTTCACCTTGAGCCAGTTGGCAGTCAACTCCAGATTCTGGGGTGAGACATCCAGGCGGTAATGCCTGGCAATAGACAAAACAGCTTCTATCCAGGGCTTGTACAGGTCTTGGGGCCTGGCCTCTGGGGCGCTAGCAACTGATACGGCTTCCTGCAATGACATGCATTCATCCTTGTGAAATACAACGATCAAACGTCTTATCAATGACCTGCACACAGGGCAGTGACAAAAGGTCTGGATCTGAAGTCCTATGCCTGAACGGCAAAGACAGAAAAGCACTGGGCTTTGCAGCCCAGTGCTCCCGACAGATGAATTAGCCTACAAGGCTGTGTTCATCCAGTTCGTCCATGACAGGATCAACCTCGACTTCAGGCACCAGCAGATCCTCTTCGCTGCTACCTTCAAACAAGGCTGGCTCGCCAGCGGCTTGGTCAGACTGCTCTTGCTCATCCTCAAGCGCGCCCAAATCAACATCGGTAGGCTCGGAGCCTTGAAGCTCAATTTCCTCTTCAAGAGCCGGGGTTTCCTCTGTTGCTTCGTGTGTGCTGTCCTCCACGTTGTCCAGCGACATGGCAGCTTCATCAGCAGCCATTTCTGTGTCGTAGTCAGCGCTAAAGGCGGCTGCCTCAGGAACGTACGGACCATCACCATGCTCAACGCCCACCGTCAGCGTCGCATCAGACGTTGTTCCGTTTGGATGCTCCAGACGGTATTCAAAAGCGTCTTCATGACCCGTTTCTTCCAGGCCTGGCTTGGGCTGGTACGAGTAGCTGCCGTTGGTGTTGATCGTCAAGGTGCCATGTTGACCGACCACCGTCGTTCCATTGACCACTTCGATAAAGTCGCCATTGGCGTCTTTAACCAGGAACTTGGTGTAGGTCGATGCCAGATGATCATCGTCCAGCACATTACCCTTGGCGGCATGAGTGCCATTGCTGACATACTCATCCAGGTAAGTAAGGGTGCCGCTGTAACCCAGCTTCAGCGTGCCCGTACCACCCGCGCCACCGCGCTCGTACTCAGCCTTGACGGTGTACGTGCCTTGCGGCAAGGACGACAAGTCAAACGAAACCTTAGGACTACCGATCAAAGGATTCTGCGTTTCGGTATGAACAATCGAGCCATCGGGTCCGTAGACCGTCAGCTTGACCGAACCACGATCCGAGGCCTCAGCCGTCACCTTGACGGAGAAAGTCCGGTTCGCACCGACCACAAAGGTATCTTGCGCATCCGCCTTGGTCGTCCCAAACGGATTAAGCGTTGAACTGATACCGGCTTGCTTGTTGCCCGCAGGACCTGCTTCAGTCTTGTAGGTGCTGTCGATAGACGCAGTGCCGTAGTCATCGTTGGCAACCAGATCAACCTGGGCGGGCAAGCTTGGATCCTCAGGCCAGATCAGGCCTTGGCCATCACTGTCGATACGTACATGAATCTTGGCGCTGCTGACCGAGCCGTCAGCTGCCTTGATCGTGTACTCGAAGGTTTCCACCTGTCCGATACCCGAACCATCAGTGTTGTAAGGCGTGTAGGTGAACTCGCCGTCCGAACCAATAGTCAACTTGCCGTACTCACCTTCAAACGTCGTCGTGCCGTTAGCACCAACCTGCTCCCCATTGATATGGGTCACTTTGGCACCTTCGCCAGCAGCGTCGTTATCCAGCACGTTGCCGTTAACCGGCGTAGACGTGTAAGAGCCCGCTTCAGTGTGGTCGTAGAACGTCGTCGAGCCTTCAACCTTGGTTGTACTCAGAACGCTCAGGCCACGTACCGCCGCAATCACCTGGTACTCGCCAGGAGGCAAGTCATTAATAGTGAACTTGGCCTTGCCACCGAAAATACCAATGACATCGATCAAACCGCCGGAGCCCGACTCCTCAAGCACCTTCCAGTTGCCGTTCTCATCCTTGACGCGCAGTTGAACCTTGACGTTATCAAGCACGCTGATCACCGAGCCCGAAGACACACTGATCTCGCTGGTGGCTGACTGGCCCTCTTCTACCTTGAAGCTAAAGCGCGGTGCACCGTCAAAGAAAGCATCCCACAAACCACCGATATCAATAATGGACAAGCGGCTGTCAGACTGCGCTTTCGTATCCAGCTCAGTCGGTTCGATGTTCAGCTTGGCAGTGAAGTAGTCGTCAGAGACGTCGGAATCCGCGTCGGCGTCAGCGTCAGCATCTGCATCTGCATCAGCGTCGGCATCTGCATCTGCATCAGCGTCGGCATCCGCATCCGCATCCGCGTCGGCATCGGCATCGGCATCAGCATCAGCATCAGCATCAGCATCAGCATCAGCATCAGCATCCGCATCAGCGTCAGCATCGGCATCGGCATCGGCATCAGCATCGGCGTCTGCATCCGCATCGGCGTCAGCATCAGCATCGGCATCGGCATCGGCATCCGCATCGGCGTCAGCATCAGCGTCGGCATCAGCGTCGGCATCGGCATCGGCATCCGCATCAGCGTCGGCATCCGCGTCAGCATCAGCATCCGCATCGGCATCCGCATCGGCGTCAGCATCGGCATCAGCGTCAGCATCGGCATCCGCATCAGCGTCGGTATCAGCATCAGCGTCGGCGTCAGCGTCGGCGTCGGCGTCGGCGTCAGCATCGGCATCAGCGTCAGCATCGGCATCTGCGTCAGCGTCAGCGTCAGCATCGGCATCCGCGTCAATCCGCGTCAGCATCAGCATCAGCATCAGCATCAGCGTCTGCATCCGCATCGGCGTCGGCATCCGCATCGGCATCAGCGTCCGCATCGCATCGGCATCAGCGTCAGCGTCAGCGTCGGCATCCGCATCCGCATCTGCGTCGGCATCTGCATCAGCATCCGCATCAGCATCAGCGTCTGCATCAGCATCGGCGTCAGCATCAGCGTCGGCGTCGGCGTCTGCATCAGCGTCGGCGTCAGCATCTGCGTCAGCATCCGCATCGGCATCGGCATCGGCATCAGCATCAGCATCGGCATCAGCGTCAGCATCGGCATCCGCATCCGCGTCAGCGTCGGCATCGGCGTCAGCATCTGCATCAGCATCGGCATCGGCGTCAGCGTCAGCATCCGCATCCGCATCCGCATCGGCATCAGCATCAGCATCGGCATCTGCATCTGCGTCAGCATCAGCATCAGCATCAGCATCGGCATCGGCATCGGCATCGGCGTCAGCATCCGCGTCCCGTCAGCGTCTGCATCCGCATCTGCGTCAGCGTCAGCGTCAGCGTCAGCGTCAGCGTCAGCGTCAGCGTCAGCGTCAGCGTCAGCGTCAGCGTCAGCGTCAGCATCCGCATCGGCGTCGGCGTCAGCGTCTGCATCAGCATCCGCATCGGCGTCGGCGTCCGCATCGGCATCGGCATCGGCGTCGGCATCGGCATCGGCATCAGCGTCAGCATCGGCGTCAGCATCCGCGTCGGCGTCGGCGTCAGCGTCGGCATCTGCATCGGCATCGGCGTCAGCATCCGCATCCGCATCGGCGTCAGCATCCGCATCGGCGTCAGCATCCGCATCCGCATCGGCGTCAGCATCTGCGTCAGCGTCGGCATCGGCGTCAGCGTCAGCATCCGCATCGGCGTCGGCGTCCGCATCTGCATCGGCATCGGCATCGGCATCGGCGTCGGCATCCGCGTCTGCGTCGGCATCGGCGTCGGCATCAGCATCTGCATCTGCGTCGGCATCAGCATCTGCATCAGCATCAGCGTCGGCGTCGGCGTCGGCATCGGCATCGGCATCGGCATCCGCATCGGCGTCAGCATCAGCGTCGGCATCAGCGTCAGCATCAGCATCCGCATCGGCATCCGCATCGGCGTCAGCATCGGCATCAGCGTCAGCATCGGCATCTGCGTCAGCGTCAGCGTCAGCATCGGC
>SMEN01000113.1_pt1 | contig 27943 bp, 30 predicted proteins | sample 2456271 | NCBI WGS metagenome assembly SMEN01 (sample SAMN10132593, study PRJNA489261) | soil metagenome | isolation source: day1 control-loamy sand soil ammended with raw manure from dairy cow... | place: USA | collected 2015-04-01 | reverse complement strand
CCCTCGCATTTGCAGTCCCATAGCCACCTATTCATTTTTCTATGCCACTTATGTGGCCAGGAGTTTTTTATGCCTAATTTTCAAACTGATGTTCATGGCATCCTCAATGGTCAGTCGCCTTATGAGGACAAGGGCTTTGGTGATGTTGCCGTTGCTCCTCCCAGCACTATTCCGGCAGGGCAGGTCGTGCGTTGGGTATCGCGTGTTGATGCTCAGGCTTTGGAGTACGGCGAGCCAGGTACGGGAGAATGGCAAGTGGTTGACGATAACCGTCATCTCTCGCTGTATACCCCAGAGGGCCCTTACACCTTGGGGCAATCGTATTTTGGCGAAATCTTCGATGGGCTTGGCGCTTTGCCCGCCTGGTTGAGTGTTGAGCCCCTACCTGGTGCCGCTCCCACTTTGGATCAGTTGCGTGAACAGCAACTGGCCGTGATCAATGCCGGCTTTGAGCAGGCTGTACTGGGTTTGACCACAGGCTATCCAGCCACCGAGCGTTTGACCTGGCCTCTACAGCAATCTGAGGTGCTGGCTTGGTCTGCGGACTCATCGGTCCCTACGCCTTATCTGGATGGGATTGCCGCGGCACGCGGCATCCCTGCCACAGAAATGCGGCAGAAGGCGCTGACTCAGGTGCATGCGTTTCTCGCAGTGACTCAAGAGTTCATTGGAGTGCGGCAGCGTCTGCGCGATCAGCTGGATGCAGCAGAGACGGCTGAAGCCATTGCGCTGCTGGTTTGGCCTGCTTCAAGCAAGCAGGCGTAGTTGATCTGCTTGGTTTCGGCCCAGTTTGCTGCGCATCAGCTTCTGGGCTAAGTCCCGGCCGCGCGGATGGAAGTACCTCTGAAGCATGCGGGTGTCTCTGTGCCCCGTTACTTTTGCGAGCTCGTGGGCGGGGAAGACATCGGCCAAGCGAGAGGTGGCTTCATGGCGTAGGTCGTGAAATCGCAGGTCAAGAAAGTAGGCACGTACAGGACGGCGACTGTATTGACGACACAGTGCTTCGTAAGCTTTGCGGGCACGCAGGCGGGCGCGGGCAAAGGCTCGGCTGATGGAGCCAGGCGTGACATCAAAAATACGGCCTCGCAGTGGTTTGCCGACTAGCCATTTACGTAAGGCATCGCGCGCAAAGGGCGTTAGTGGGACATAGCGGCTATCCCCGTTCTTGGTGTCTTGCAAAGTGATGACACCATGAGTCAGATCGATTTGCTCACGCGTCAACGTCACGATCTCCGAACGACGCATGCCTGTTTCTACAGCCAGAGCTGCCACCGTAGGCAGGCAGCTGGAACGGGTGTGCTTCAAGATCCATTCGATCTCTGAGCGCGGACACTCTTCAGGGCTGAGACCATAAAGACGGATCTGGTTGAACAGGCGGCGATCACGAGCATCGTTGACTGCCGGACGCCGTATTAGCTGGACCGGGTTGGCCAGCCAGTTATAGCCCCAGTCTTTGCGGGCTACGGTGTACAGATGTGATAGCAGTGCCATCCGACGGTTGACCGTTGCGGGTGCGCGGTCTTGCATCCACTCGTCTCGAATTCGTTGCAAGTCCAGGGGCGTGATGCGGGCCAGATTGCGATTTGCAAGCAGTGTACTGCTCCAGGCGCGTGTCAAGGATCGCTCTTGATAAGCAGATTTCTTGAGCGATGACACCTCATTCAGATATCGCTCCAGGGCTTCTGCCAGAGAAGGGCAGAATCGGGACAAGCGGCGCTGGCGGGTGGCATTCATAAGTAAATCTGTCTTGTAGGCGATCTGCTTGGCTAGTTCAACTGTGCTTTTTTACAGTCAGCTCTTGGACGGCGGAGTTTGACTGATTTTGATCTGTTGGCGTGAGCCCGATTTATCAGGTTTTTAGGGGAACAAATGATGTTCGATAACGACGCCGCTCATTTACCCATAAGCACCGGCTCGGCCCTGCTTATTTATGGTTGGACGATGCAGGATTTTGTGTTGACGCTGTGGGCGGCTTATGTGGTGATTTTGATTGTGACCAAGCTGCCGGAATTCACTCGTGCTGCGGCGCGCATTGTGGGCGGGGTAAAGCGGACTTGGCGTCAGATCAAGGAGTGGAGACATGGATCTAAAAACTAAGGTGGGCACTGGTGTGATTGCGGCAGCGATCGGGTTGGTTGCGGCCTGGGAGGGCCGATCCTTGATTGCCTATGCGGACCCGGTAGGGATTCCAACTATATGTGAGGGCTATACGCAGGGTGTGCGTCTGGGGGATGTGGCAACGCCCGCTCGGTGCGATGCTTTGACGGAGCAGGAGGTACGCAAGGCCCTGGCGGTCGTTGATCGATCGGTCTCGTATCCCTTGCCCGACCCGGTAAGGGTGGCACTGAGCAGCTTTGTGTACAACGTGGGCGCCGGTGCTTATGCGAAGTCCACCTTGCTGCGCAAGCTGAAGGCGGGGGATATCGCGGGGGCGTGCCAGGAGTTGGATCGCTGGGTCTACGCCGGCGGCCGCAAGCTGCGTGGGCTGGAGCGTCGTCGGCAAGCCGAGAGGCAGCTATGTCTATCAAGTCTGCATTAGTGGGGGCTGCTGTTTTAACAGCCCTTTTTTTAGCCCTGATGCAATACGGTAAAGCGCAGCATCGCCAAGGCTATGAGTTGGCTCAGGCAGAGAATCGGGCCGCTTTGGTGCAGGCGCAGGCTCGTGCGCGCGTAATGGAGCAGCAATTACAAAAAGAGGTGGATGATGTACGCGCTAATTTTCAAAACGAGCTGGATGCGGCGCGTGACGCTGCTGTGGCTACTCGTACCGATCTTGACAGCTTGCGCGGCAAGCTCGCCGCCGCCAATGATCGTGTCGCCACTCAGGCTGCCCGAGCCGGACATGCGCTGGATGAAAACGCCCGAATTGCCACCGAACTGCGAAACGTGGTCGGAATGTGCGCAGCTCGATATACAGAGCTGGCACAACACGCTGATGAATATCGGAGCACTTTAAATGCGTGGCAGGGCTATGCGTTAGGGGTGCGACGGTAGAACTGGTGCACAGAAGCTATGGCTTAGTGCGGAAATACTGCCAGGCTAGTGCTGCACCTGCACCTGCACCTGCACCTGCACCTGCACCAGTTCCTATTAAAGCCACGACTAGGATTGCTTTAAGGCGACTGAGCCACTCGTGTGTGCCAATTAGGTCAAGCTTGCGGCTGTGAATGGAATCGTATCGGAACGAAAGTTGCCAGTAGTAGGTCAATACGGCCAGAGTGGTGGTAGCAATTGAGCCAAAAGTGAGTTTATCAGCGTGCTATCCCAGCGAAGTGAATCTTTTAGACCATTCCTAACCAGACCTTTGACCAAGCAGTAAGGCATATGGACTCACGGCCAGCATAATCATCCAAGAGCTCAAACTCGTTTAATGCACCGGATCGAGATGAATAGGTACAGCTGTTGGGTTGAGCAATGCCCATAATTGGGAGAGCGGGGCAGTTTAGGACTCTGTTTGTCCTGGCCAGCTTTATCTCTTTAATCCTTCGCGTTTGTAGAGCTGCTTCAACTCTCGTGCTGACTCCAGCCTGATTTTAGGCAAGCTGCTTTGTTCGAAGATGCTCAGGTATTTGTGCCGGTTCGGTGGCGTCACGATGGCAATGTGGCGGATCATTTGCCACTTCACGCTGTCCTTCCCGCCGGCTAATGCACCTTGCCGTTTGCGTTCAAACAAGGTGCGGCGAAAGTAGCGGAGTAGGCTGGTTGCAGTGGACACCTCCAGCACAATAAAACCCGTGGCGCGTTCTAGCCTCGGTGCAAGATGCCGAGTGTAGTTGCCTTCCATCACCCAGCTGTCTTTAGCGATGGCCGCTTGGTGCAGCTCGATAAATTCTGATTCGGGGCGTGGTACCCAGTTGCTATAGGGCTGATGAAATAATTGGTCCAGGTGCACGGCAGGGATAGCCAGCTTGCGCTCAATGGCATTGGCCAAGCTGGATTTACCGCTATTGGACGGGCCCAGAATACAGATTCGAGGCCCAAGTTGCTCAAGACTTGTCATAGTGCAGTGGCTCGGCGTGTTCAAGAAAAGCTGGCTCTTGTAAGCCTGGTTCCGGATGAGGTGACGTGAAGCGGCCCCTGGAAAGAGCAGTACGGCTTTCTGGTGAGAAATCACCGCTGCTTATTGTACGGGTGATGCTTTGAAGGGCTGGCTTGTTCTTTAGACGAGGGCGAGGTTGCGGGCTATTTGTTAGGAGGCTGACTGTATCTACTGTTATGGTTAAGCGTCATGCCATGAGTTTTGGGAGTCATTATGTCCATTCATTTAAAAGCACGTTCGGTTTTTGCTGTGGCTTTGTCGGCCGCAGTATTATCCTTTCCTGCGTCGGCTCAATATACCGGGCCATCGGATATTGGTCAGACAACGGTTGCAGAGATTTTAAAGAATCCCGTAGATGATCAGGATGTTCGGGTTCAAGGGCATTTGTTGAAACAGTCTGCCCACGACAAGTTTGTTTTTTCTGATGGCACGGGCGAGATTATTGCGGAAATCAAAGCCAAGCACTTTGCTGGCCAAACCCTTGACGAAAAAACCAAGGTTGAGCTGATCGGGGAAGTCGATACCAGCTCCAAGAGGCCACCAGAAATTGAAGTGGATTTCTTGAAAGTCGTCCAATAAGTTCCGATCTATTGCTGCCTGATTGTCCCCATATCCCTTGATCGGATGTGACGCTACACTGGCCAGGTTGCGGCTTGGGCCGCTTTTTTTCCCTGTGTCCAGAATGGCAAAAATTCTTCCTATCCTGCTGCTGGTGGCCTCCAATGTGTTCATGACGATTGCCTGGTATGGACACTTGAAGTACCCGAACAGTCCTTTGCTCAAGGTGGTGTTAATCAGTTGGGGGATCGCCTTTGTAGAGTACTGTTTGGCGGTACCCGCTAACCGCCTGGGGCATACCGTTTATAGCGCTGCTCAGCTAAAGACCATACAGGAGGTAATTACCTTGCTGGTCTTCGTGGTGTTCTCTGTGCTGTATCTGAAAGAGAGCTTTACGCTGAACCACGTTGTGGGTTTTGCTCTGATTGGTGCCGGTGCGTTTTTTATTTTTTACGGGCCACTGAAGTAGGGCTGCCCCAAATAGACAGGCAAAAAAAGGCCTTGCAGCGTGGCAAGGCCAGAAGCCGGATATATAGGGAGGTGAAAAATGATACCCGGATGCATTCCATACTACGGACGAGGGTGCCTACTGACTAGGCTCAAAGCTTAGCAGTGAGTAACTATTTGTGGCGGTCGCGCTTGGGCTTACAGGCAAATAGGCCTGGCTTCACGGCGTTTGGATAAGAAAAGTTGCAGAAAGAAAAACGGCCCCGCAGGGCCGTTTTTTTGGTGATTAACGTTCAGCCAAGGCTTAATTGCCAACCTGTTCAGATTCAACCACCATGTCCAGCACGTCGGCCTTGGAAGAGGCGTCAGCGGGCACGTTCTTCAGTTCGTAGCGATTCACCCGCAGCACATTACGAACGCCTGCTTGGTGGGTGTAGCCTTCGATGTCGCCGTAGTAGTACATCCATTCACCGGTGTAGGTTTTAAGGCCGGCGTCGTTGTACTGGATCTCACGAACTTTCAGACACTGGTAGTTGGGTATCAAGGGGTGTGAACAAGCTTCGCGCTGGGCAGCCACTTCCAGGAAGACGCGGGTAGGTTCGCTGCCGTAGCGGGTCGTCGCTGTAGGCTCGCCCTTCAAGCGCCATTTGCTACCGTCCTGGAAGGTCAGGGTCAGCACAGGGGCCGGATTGTCCGGTGCGGAGTCCGCCTTGGCCATGCTCCAGCTTGTTGCAGTGGGCAGCAGTTTGCCAACAGCCTGTTCATTGCGCATCAGCTCGGGGTCCGAACACATTTTCAGGGTGCTCACGGGCGAGGTGAAAGTGATCTTGGGGCCTTTGATGGTGTAGCCACTGCCCAAGGTATTACACAGATTGTCTACCGACATCATGGTGTCGGTGAAGTTCAAGGTGACTTGCTCACCGCCTGCGCCAGGAATGGCGGCCGAAGGCTGGCCGTCTTTACCCGTAGTGGCAAACAAGCGCCAGTGATACGCCTGCAGAGAGGTTTCTTTATCCATATGACGTACAGAATCCGCGGAGTTGGAGGTGCCGTTTGGAGCCGCGCAGGCGGCCAGACCCATTACTGCCAGTGAACCAAGAGCCAACTTGAAGGTGCTTTTCATTGGTATTTTCCTTGATGAGTCATGGGCAGCATGACATTTGCTGCCCGAGGGGAAAAATGCCCTCAGAGCGGGAGCGTTCTAGTGAAGCGTCCGACCCCGAAGTTAAGAAGAACTTATTGTCTGGATCTGATTATCCAGGCTTTGGCGCAAAGAGTCTGGCAAGGATAGTAAACGAGCCAGTTCATCCAGGTAGGCGCGTTCCATATAGCTTTGCTCGTCAATCGCGATGACGCTGGCCAGATAAATTTCGGCCGCCATCTCCGGGCTTTGTGCCAATTGCGCGATGGCCTGGGGATCGACGGGTTTAAGCAGCTCTTGCGACAGCCAGTGACGCGCCTGTTCGGGGGCGGCCATTTTATTGATTTCAGCCTCGATCAGTTCGCGTTCGGTATCGCCAATATGGCCATCTGCCTTGGCCGCGGACACCAGCGCCGCCAAAATGGCTTGGGCGTGGTTGTCGGCCTGATTATTGCTGGCCAGTGCTAAGGGGGCAGGAGGAACAGCCTGCACGGGAGCAGGTGCAGCTTGTTGGCCTGCATTTTGTTCTTGCCAGTTTTGGTAGACCTTGACGGCCAAAGCCCCCAAGGCCGCTGCGCCGCCATAGCCGGCTAATGAGCCGCCCATTTTGCGGAATTTCTTGTTGCCCAGCAGCATGCCCAGCACACCGCCCACGACGGCACCACCGCCAAAACCGCTTGCCTGTTCACCCAGTTTCTTGCCCAAGCCCGAGGAGTTCAGTTGGCCCTGTTTGAGGGTGCTTTGTCCGCTTTGCAGAATTTGCTGCAACATTTGTTGTAGTGACATAGATTTGCTCAAAGAGAGGTAAAACAGTAGCTTCGTTATAAACTACTTTATTAGGCCTGCCCGCGTACAATTGTAAGCAGACCTGCCAGAGGAGATCGTCAGAATAAGGCGTGATGGTACGGTGAATTTGGTATCTTAGGTCCAGATCAATCCATACAGGCGCGGCTGCGCTGATATCAAGGGGGGAAGGGCTTTATTGGCTCTGCATATTATGAAATTGACTCGAACTGCTTTCGCTTTGTCCGTTGTTCTGGCCGCTCTGGCCACTCCAGCCCAATCACAAGTCAAGATCGGCGTCATCGCCTCGGCGACGGGCCCGACTGCCGTGGTTGGCCTGCCGCAGCGTAATACCGTTCCTTTGCTACCCACCCAGATTGGGGATCTGACGGTTGAGTATGTCTCCCTGGATGATGCCAGCGATCCGAACCAAACGGTCACGCTGTTCAAGAAAATGATCTCCGAGGACAAGATTGACGCCTTGATCGGGCCTACCGGCTCCCCCAATGCCATGGGCTTGATCCAGTTTGCAGCGGATTCCGGTACACCGATTCTGGCTCCGGTAGGCGCGGCTTCGGTTGTGCTGCCCATGACCGAGCAGAAGAAGTGGGTGTTCAAGACTACCCAGAACGACGACATTATTGCTCAGGCCCTGGTCAAGCACATGGTTGACAATGGGGTCAAAACGGCCGGTTTCCTGGGCTTTAACGATGCCTACGGCGAGAGCTGGCTGACAGTCTTTAAAGAGCTGGCCCAAGCCAACGACATCAAGATCGTGGCCACAGAGCGCTATGTGCGTTCCGATACCTCGGTAACCGGGCAGGCCTTGAAGATTTATGCTGCCAAGCCGGACGTGGTGCTAGTGGCCGGAACGGGCGCTGCCGCCGTCTTGCCCCAGGTGACCCTGGTTAAGCAAGGTTACAAAGGGCAAATTTATCAAACGCACGGAGCCGCCTTACCAGCGTTCTTGAGCTTGGGTGGCGAGCAAGTAGAAGGCACAATTCTGGCGGCCAGCTTGATGTTGGTCCTGCCTGAAATTGATGACAGCAATCCTGCCAAGCCTATCGCCCAGGATTATATCCAGCGCTACACGGAGCGTTACGGCCAGGCTCCAGCAACCTTTGGCGCCAATGTCTTTGATGCGGGCCTCTTGCTGGAAAAAGCAATTCCAACTGCGGCCGCCAAGGCAAAGCCGGGTACGCCGGAGTTTCGTTCAGCGCTGCGCGATGCCCTGGAGCAAACGCGCGATCTGGTTGCCACGCAAGGGGTGTATTCCATGTCTCCCGAAGACCACAGCGGCTTTGACGAGCGTGGTCGTGAGCTGATTACCGTGCGTGATGGTCAGTGGCGCTTGCTCAAGCCTTAAGGCCGGTTTCTACCCAGGCATAAAAAAACGCGGCTTAGGCCGCGTTTTTTGTATCCCCATTAAGGATTGATTGTGCACAGGGAAAGCCGGGCTGCTTATCCGGCCTGATTGGGTAGGCTGAGCAAAATGTGAGGCTCTTCAATTTCGAGCTCAGTTTTCAGGTACTTGGCACCAAAACGGCTGAGCGCCACGGTCAGTTTGGTGGGAATACCATCCAGAAGAATGTAATAGTCTTCTTTGCCTTGCTCGATGTGCTGAACAACATCCGGTTGAGAATGTTGCCAGCCCGTACCTCCAAGATGGGTGATGCGTTCGTATGGATCCCGACTCATATCTTTCGTGACGTATGCAACCTCGATCATTTGCCACCTCATGAAGTTCTTGTTGGGACCTTCATCATTGGGCATAAGCCGGCTTGCAGCCATTAGGGATATTACGAACCTTTAGGCTTGGACCTTCAAAGCCTTGAGCAGGTAGGGGTCCAGATCAGGCTGACGCAGCAGCCAGTTCTTGTAGTCCTGTGGCACATCAGCGATGGCCATGCCCTTGTGTTTACCAAAATGCAAAGTGGTGGGAATTCGGGCTTGCTCTGACAACTGCCACAGTTGTTCCCACGTGTTGACGTTTTGCATCAGGCCCAGCAGGTGCTGCAGCAAGGCAAGGCAGTTGCGCACGTCGGCCAAGGCACTGTGTGCATTGCGCAGGCGGTCGCGCGCATTGGCTCGGTCTATGTGATAGATCAGGGCAGACTGGCTGTAGCTATCCAGACCAGGGATCAGACGGCGCGCCAAGGCCAGCGTACAGATGCGTTTGACATCGGGTGAACCGGCAACCGCCCAGTCATAGTCCACGTTGTGGCCAATGATGTAGTGCGTGTCGGCGGGCAACGCAAATTCAGTGTGTGAAGGGCAGTCTTGCAACTCTTCATCGTAAATGTGATGAGTGGCCAGGGCACCTAAGGTGTTGGCTTCATCGGGGCGATAGCGCTGTTCAAACTCTTCATTGATCAGCAAGAAGACGGGGTCGCTTAAGCGCAGCCATGCCGCCTCGATGACTTGAGGCTTGGCAGTGCCGGTGGTTTCAGTATCAAACAGCAGGGCAGACATACAGGAATCGCTAACAGACAAAGCTGTCATGGTAGTGCATGTGCCTGGCTTTGCCTATACAGGTTTCAGGCGAAAGCCCTCAGGTACGCCCCAGCGATTGGTGCGCAAAAGCCAGTGGGTCTGGCAGCTTAGGCAACGGTATTGGGTTTCGTGTGTCCCGTCTGCAGAGGGGGGGTGTTGACCCAGTAAACGCAAATCGGCATGCGCTTGGCTGGTACTTAAACCGTGTGGCAAGCTTTGACATGCTTGACACAAGGGCGAGCCGTAAATTGACGCCATATCACCGCTCCCTAGTTTTTGTTTCGTATTGACACATCAGTATCGGTTTGCTTACGGATAGCGTCAAGTGCCTGTTTTGGCTTCAGGGAAATGATAGGAGAAACTTTGGTCCCGGCCGGCCCGCTTGGCTTCATATAAAGCGGTATCAGCCTGGCGCAGCAAAGCATGCAAGTCCAGCGTGCTGGCTTCCAGGGTGGCCACGCCCAAGCTGGCTGTCATGGCCAGTTGCTGATTGTTGTCCAGTGAGAAGGGCAGCATTGCAATACCTTTACGGACGCGTTCAGCTACGGCATGGGCTTGTCCGGCGCTACAGTCGGGTAACAATATCCCGAACTCCTCACCCCCCAGCCGCCCACACAGATCCGTATCCCGCAGCGCCAGGGAAATACGTTGGGTGATGGCGCTTAAGGCCAGATCCCCGACATGGTGGCCGTGCGTGTCGTTAATGGGTTTGAAGTGATCAATGTCCAGCACGATGACGCTGACTGGCACCTGCTTCAGACGGCATTGTGTCAGTACGGTCTGGCTTTGTTGAAAGAAGGCTTGCTTGTTCAACAGGCCCGTCAAAGCATCGTGATGGGCCATGCGCTGAAGCTTTTCCACGGCCAGGTTGCGGGCGGACATCAAGCTGGCACAGGTGATGGACGCCAGCGCAATAGAGGCAATGCCAATGCGCAGTGACAACAGGTCCAGCGAGGTATGGAGCTGGCTGGGCAGAAAGTACGTCGGCTGGCTTAGAGCAAACAATGTCCACAGCACATAAAACAAGGTCAGCAGGGTGATCGAAAACAGCGAGTAGCTCAGCGCACACCAGAGTAAAGGCAGCACAGGAAAGGCCAGGGAGCCCGGGCCATCAATCAGCAAGCTTAATAAGCTGGTCAACAGCAATGACAGGGCCGGGGCTAATTGGGCCAGGCTGAGTAAATGGGGCTCGTTCCAATATTCTTGGAATCGTTTCCAGGGCCGTGCTGGGGCCGTCAGGATGACGGGCAGAATGGCGGTATAGGAAATGATGCCAGTCAGAATCCAGGACGTAATGGCCAGAGGCAGTGCCTGGTCTGTATGTAGGTACAGGGCAAAGCCGCCCAGTATGGCGGACAGAATGCACGCGACGCTGTAATAGGCCGCCAAGGTCAGCATGGCCTGGGGGCGGCGTAGGGACAGATCCAGCAGTGGGCTGCGTACGATTAACCAGTACGCCAGGCTGACACCACTGACGTTGGCGGCAGTCAGCAAAAGGGCAATCGACAAGGGGTTGTGGGCCGTAAGTTCGGCGCACAGATAGGCCAAGGTGATGACTAGCCAGCTCAGTCGGCTATTAGCCCAGTCGGGGCGACGGATGAACAGCCCTAAGAGCACGGCTTCGGCAGGCCAGAAGATCGTCAGGGCATCGTAATGGCGCAGTTTTGTACCCAGCAGGGTCAAAGTCAAGACCAGGCTGAACAAGAAAACGTGGGTGAGACAGGAAGGGCGCCGGGACGGGCGCAAGCAGAAAGCCTGCTCTGGTTTCATATCCGTTGCCATAAGAGCGCACGCTCGTCGTGGACGCTTTACAGCGTCGGATAAGTTTCAAGGCGCCACTATTGTAGGATGAAAGCAGAAATGCTTTTTACAAATTGTAATTAACTGTTTTTGAATGAAATTAATACGGGGCCCAATCAGGGCCCCGTATTAATTAGCGTGCAAAGCCTTTAGTTCAAGGCAGGCATGGCATGGCGTGGAGCCACGTGATGCACGTCCTGCAGGCGGAAACGAAAGCGGACGTTGGCGTCCTGACTTTGCGCGTCAGCGGTGTAGGTGGTGCAGCCATGCACGGGCGAGCTGAAAATAACGGTACCAGCCATGCGGGGGCCGTTTTTAGGTTGCAGGTAAACGGTATCGCCAATGCGAATGTCGGTTTTGTTCAAGGCAACATGCTCAGGGCGCGAGATCAAACCAGTTGGATAGATATTTTTCATAATTTTTTTCCTTATCGTGTGGCGTCATTACATCGTGTTTTTATTGAGATTTGATGACACCATGATGGACCGGGCTCCACACGGAGACCAGGCCATTACTATTTCAATGTAGAACCTTGCTGGCAGGATGCTGAAAACATCAGGGCAGAGTAGTTCTCTGACGGCATGGACAGCGCCTTATTCGTTTGCCAAGCTAATGGACGGAGCAAGTCCGCTACGATGCAAAAAATAAGTCTGGATGTGGCTGTCGTCGCCATTGTGAATGTAGACCCGCACTGTTGGGAAAGTGCCGGCAGGTCAACAAGACCTGAAAAATGGGTACATTCAAAAAAAGGGTGATCGCACTTTCTTAATGTAATGTATATGTTGGTGCGAACAGCTAACTATTTACTCATGCCTTTAATGCTTTGTCAAGCCCTGCCATGAAAAAAGTTTGCAGGAGCGATGTTTACGACCCACGCCAGATGGCTGCAGTATCAAGGCGCCTGCGACTCACACGCGGGGCTGTTCTAGAATAAGTCCCTTGTCTTTGCCTTTTCTTGTAGCGACTCATGATTACCATTACTGGCTTGTTTACCCATCCCATCAAATCTTGTGCTGCCCAGGCGCATCCTCAGGGGGTAGAGGTCAGCGTTGCGGGCCTGGCCTACGACCGCGAGTGGGTTGTGGTCGATCAGCAAGGTGTGTTCATGACGCAACGGCGCTGGCCTCGCATGGCTCTGATCCAGCCCCAGGTCAAAGATGGGCAAATCACGATTCAGGCGCCAGGGATGGAGCCTTTGTCTTGGTCTCTGGATGCCGCAGCAGGCGATAACGTCGCTGTATCGGTACGAATCTGGAGCTCGGACACGTTAGGACGTGATGAAGGCGATGTGGTCGCGCAATGGTTCAGTGACTTTTTGCAGACCCCTTGCCGGCTGCTGCGTAACCACAGCCGGGCACGTCGCCATGTGTTGACGGAGCGCGTGCGGCCTTGGGAAGAGAAATCCCAAGGATGGCGCAAGATCGGGGACCAAGAACGAGGTTTTGGTTTTGCTGACGCCTTACCCTTTCTGTTCACGAATGAAGCGTCTTTGGAGGAGTTGAACCGTTTGGTCCAACAGTCCGGCGAGCAGGCCGTGCCTATGGATCGGTTCCGCGCCAATGTTGTCTTTGAGGGCTTGCCGGCCTACGAAGAAGACTATGTCTTGGGCCTTAGCGGTGAAAACCTAAGCTTCGCCTTTATCCGCCCGTGCACCCGTTGCCCTATGCCCAATGTGAATCAGCTCACCGCTGATGTGGGTACGCAGCCTGGCCTGGCCCTAGCGCAAAGCCGCCAGTTTCCCCAAGGGACTTTGTTTGGCATGCAAGCCATGCTGGTGGAATCCAAGCCCCAAATGCTCAGTGTGGGCCAGACTCTGGATGTTGAATACAGCTTCTAGCTAGCCTGTCAGGCGTAGTCTAGGGGCAGGCGAGTGGTGAACTTGATCTGCTCCATGGCAAAGCTGGAGCTGACATCAGTCAGCTCTATTTCTGATATCAGGCGTTGGTAAACGCGGTCAAAACTTTTGATATCCGGCACGACCACGCGCAGCAAATAATCGGTGTCACCGCTCATGCGGTAAAACTCCACAATTTGTGGAATGGCCTCCACCACCGCTGAAAACTGGCTATACCACTGCTTATTGTGCTGATTGGTCTTGATGGCCACAAATACCGTTACCCCCACATTCAGCTTCTCTGAACTGAGCAAGGCCACTCGTTTTTCGATATAGCCTTCTTGCTCCAGACGCTGGATTCGTCGCCAGCAGGGCGTGCTGGATAGACCCACACGATCAGCAATTTCCTGGATGGCCAGCGTGGCATCGTTTTGGAGTATTTCCAGAATGTGCTTGTCGAATTTATCCAGCATAAGAATATTTTCCTAATAATCAAATCGGAAGTGGTTTTTTATTCTACTAATTGTCTGTCCGAGAGGGTGAAAACGCAATAATTGCCTGCGCTGCACTGCGTAGACTGTTTTCATTGATCAGATCAGGAAAATAGCATGCAGGATTGTGATTACCAAAATACCCGTTTGACGCATTTGGGCCGAGACACAGGCGTGTCCGGTGGTTTTGTGAATGTGCCGGTGTGCCGCGGCTCTACGATTCTTGCGGACGATTTGGAACAGTGGGCGCAGCGCAAAGAACCCGATAATCCGTATGCCTCTTACGGCCGTTTCACCAATCCCACTCTGCAGACTCTCACGCAGGCCATGGCCGAGCTGGAAGGCGGCTATCGCGCCTGCCTGTTTCCCTCCGGTCTGGCCGCATGTACGCATGCTTTGTTAGGGATGCTGGAGGTGGGTGATCATCTATTGCTGCCGGATTCGGTTTATGGGCCGGTACGTTCGTTTGCGCAGCAGACCCTGGCCAGCCGCATGGGAATCCAGGTGCAGTTTTATGAGCCTTCATTAGGCGCAGGCATCGCCAAGCTGATTCGAGACAATACCAAGGTGGTTTACGTCGAGTCCCCCGGATCAGGTACGTTTGAAGTTCAGGATATTCCCGCCATTAGTCGTGCTGCACATACGGCCGGCGCTTTTGTTGTCATGGACAATACCTGGGCCACGCCTTTGTTTTTCAAGGCTTTTGAGCACGGAGTCGATGTGTCGATTCAAGCTGCGACCAAGTATGTGATCGGGCATTCGGATGCCTTGCTGGGGGTGGCAACGGCTAATGAACGCGCCTGGCCGATGTTGCGACGCGCGGCTCATGATTTTGGCCAGACTGCTGGACCAGACGATGTTTTTTTAGCTTTGCGCGGCTTACGGACCCTTGGCGTGCGCTTGCGTCAGCATCAAGCCAGTGCGCTGCACATTGCTCATTTTCTGGAGCGTCATCCGCAGGTTCAACAAGTGTTGCACCCGGCGCTGGAGTCTCACCCGGGACATGCAATCTGGAAGCGGGATTTTACGGGTTCAACGGGCTTGTTCGGTGTGGTGTTGCAGCCCTTGAGTGCAGAGCAGTTATCCCGTTTTTTCAAAGCCTTGCGTCTTTTTGGCATAGGGCTGTCGTGGGGGGGCTTTGAGAGCCTGGCCTTGCCGATGGATATGCCTAAACGCAATGGCCGGCCCTTGTTTGGGCAAGGGCAATTATTAAGATTGCATGTGGGGCTGGAAGAGCCCCATCACTTGCAGCAGGATTTGGCTCAGGCGCTGGATGCAGCGTATGCGCTCAGCCCATCTTGCCAGGCAGATGAGCGACGCTTAGCTACCCAGCAGGCTTAACTGCTGAGTTTCCTGACGGGCGAGCAGGCGACGCGTCTGCTCTTCGTTGATGTCCAGGCTGGGATCATCCAGGGAAGGCTGGGCCGGGCTGGAGATCTTTTCGGCGATTCGGTTCCAGCGCAATCCCAGCTTGCTGGGTTTAGCGGGGCGACGGCGGCTACGGGGCGCAGTTTCTTGTTGGTCCGGGGAGTACTGGCTCAGGTCAAACTGCCCGGTCACAATGCCTACCTGTTTGAGCAGCACCATGGCTTGCAAGGGGCTTTTGAAGCTGCGGGGATCTTTGCTGCGAGCGGTCACCAGGACGGCCTGACCGGCACGAGTAGCCACTTGTACAAAGAAATGATTGCCTTGTCCTTTGATGGACACACCTAAAATCCCTCCGGCTTGGGTGGCCGCGCGCAGTTGCTGCAGGGTAAAGGTGACGATTGCGCCTTGACAGGGCAAAGAGGACATAAATTAGCGCTCAATAAAGAAAGCCCGCCGTTGCGGGCTAGTCGGGCAAATAGCTGTGTCCCCTGACGGGGAACTCAAGGGCGTCATTATGCCAAAAATTAGCCTGCTCGGGGCTTAGACAGGTGACAGACGGGGCAGAATGTGATCGGCCAGCAGCGGAGCCAGCGTCAAAGAACGGATCTCCTCGGCGCTCACCCAGCGAGCTTCTTCCAGTTCGGCAGCAGCATGCACGTCACGGTCCAGCGTCAAGGTAAAGACGTGAGCATGAACAATGTGATCGGGCTCATTGGCGGCGGGGCATTCAAAGTAGCCTTCGTAGTGGGCGGGGGCGGTTTCGTCTGCAGTCAGGCCCAGTTCTTCATCCAGTTCACGTTGCAGGGCTTGCAAGGGGGTTTCGCCCGCTTCCAGCTTGCCACCTGCCTGCATATAAAACTCGCTGCCCCGTTTGCGTACCAACAGAATTTGACCGTCAGAATTAGTGATGTAGGCGGCGGCCAGCAGGATGACAGGGTTGGGCATGGGATCTTCAAGCAAAGGGGGTGAAAGCCGAGATGGACTCAAGCAGGCTATTTTTGCACAGGCTTTGCAGGGGTGTCATCCAGGGTTTTGGCACGCAGCAGATATGTGGTGGCAAAAATACCGGGAATGAGCAGGCCCAGGCGGTACCAGCCCAGATGACTGGTGAACCAGGCGGAGGCCGCCAAGGACAACCACAACATGATCAAGGCCCGGCGTTTGGCCTGACGGGTCAAGCCTTGGCCGTTTTCCCAGTTACGCAAATAGGGGCCTAAATGACGTTGGTCCAGCAGCCACTGATGAAAGCGGGGAGAGCTACGCGAAAAACACCAAGCGGCCAGCAGGACGAAAGGTGTAGTGGGCAGCAAGGGCAAAATGGCGCCAGCAATGGCCAGCGCCACACAAACCCACCCGGCGAACAACAGGGCGTAACGCATGATGACTTAGCGAGGAACGCGCCCCAGCATGTAGAACTCGTCATTGCAGCGCATGGACATGAAGTTGGCCATGCGGTTGCTCAGGCCGAAAAACGCGCTGATGCCGGCAATATCCCAAGCGTCTTCATCGCTGAAGCCGTGTTCGTGCAAGGCTTGAAAGTCGGCCTCTTCGATCTCCTGGGCGTTTTGCGATATTTTCAGGGCAAAGGCCAGCATGGCTTTTTGACGGGGCGGGATATCGGCCTTGCGCCAATTGACGGCAACCTGGTCGGCAACAAGCGGGTCTTTGGCCCGGATGCGCAAAATCGCGCCGTGGGCAATGACGCAGTAATGACATTGGTTGGCGGCGGAGGTGGCCACCACAATCATTTCCCGGTCCGCATGGCTCAAGCCACTGGGTTTTTCCATCAAGGCATCGTGATAGGCGAAAAAGGCGCGAAACTCGTCCGGACGATGGGCCAAAGCCAGAAACACATTGGGAATAAAGCCCGATTTTTCCTGAACGGCTTGAATGCGACTGCGAATATCGTCGGGCATATCTTCCAGCGCGGGTACAGGATAACGGCTGATAGCGGGTTGAGCAGGTGTATCGGGCATTGCGGTGTCTCCAGGTAAAAATGGCTGTTCTAGTTCATTGCTTAATTAAATCCAGCTACGCAAGGGTGTCCAGGGTCGGTCAAGACGATATAATGACATATTGATCCTGCCTCGGGCAGAGCTCTTCCTAGAGCCCTACAGGCGGAACCGTACTTGCACACCACTACTGACGCGATAATGACAACCATCCTTGAATCTCTTCCAGTCGGCCAGAAGGTCGGCATTGCCTTTTCCGGTGGCCTGGATACCAGCGCTGCTCTTTTGTGGATGCGCAATAAAGGGGCGATCCCTTATGCGTATACCGCCAATCTGGGTCAGCCCGACGAGCCCGATTACGATGCCATCCCCCGCAAGGCCAAGGAATACGGTGCGACTCTGGCCCGTCTGGTGGACTGCCGTCAGCAGCTGGTTGCCGAAGGGATTGCCGCTTTGCAGTGCAATGCCTTTCACATCACCACCGGTGGCGTAACTTACTTCAACACTACACCTATTGGCCGTGCAGTGACGGGCACCATGCTGGTTGCCGCCATGAAGGAAGACGACGTCAATATCTGGGGCGACGGCAGCACCTACAAGGGCAACGACATCGAGCGTTTTTACCGCTACGGTTTGTTGACCAACCCGGACCTGAAGATTTACAAGCCTTGGCTGGATCAGACCTTTATTGATGAGCTGGGTGGCCGTGCCGAGATGTCCGAGTACATGCAGGAAAACGGTTTCGACTACAAAATGTCGGCCGAAAAAGCCTACTCCACCGACTCCAACATGCTGGGTGCCACGCACGAAGCCAAGGATCTGGAATACCTGAGCGCCGGTATCAATATCGTCAAACCCATCATGGGCGTGGCGTTCTGGCGTGATGATGTGGCCGTACCTGCTGAAGAGGTGCGTGTGCGCTTTGATGAAGGCCAGCCCGTTGCCCTGAACGGCGTGGAATTTGCTGATCCCGTTGAACTGATGATGGAAGCCAACCGCATTGGTGGCCGTCATGGTCTGGGCATGAGCGATCAGATCGAAAACCGCATCATCGAAGCCAAGAGCCGTGGCATTTACGAAGCTCCCGGTATGGCTTTGCTGCACATCGCTTACGAGCGTCTGGTAACCGGTATTCACAACGAAGACACCATCGAACAGTACCGTATCAATGGTCTGCGTTTGGGCCGTTTGCTGTACCAAGGCCGTTGGTTTGACCCGCAAGCCATCATGCTGCGTGAAACTGCCCAGCGCTGGGTAGCTCGTGCCGTTACCGGTGAAGTGACGCTGGAACTGCGTCGCGGCAATGACTACTCCATCCTGGATACTGTCTCCGCTAACCTGACCTACAAGGCCGAGCGTCTGAGCATGGAAAAAGTGGACAGCATGTTCTCGCCACGTGACCGTATCGGTCAACTGACCATGCGCAATCTGGACATCGTGGACACCCGCGAGAAACTGTTTACTTACACCCAGGCTGGCCTCTTGGCTCCTGCTGGTGGTTCGGCTGTTCCTCAGCTGAAAGACAGCAAGAAGTAAGTATTCTGTTCGACGGCCTGTGAGGTTCCCGCCGGGAATGTTCAAGGTCAGGCCCGAGACTGCAGTACATAAACACCCCAATGCCTGTTGGTTCAGGCTTTGGGGTGTTTTTTATTGGGCTCATGAGTAGCCGTTCCTGCCCCCACGCCTAAACATCCTCATCAGCATCTGCCCGCGCCGCTGCCGGATCAGTTGATGTGCGCCCGCACATCAATCTATATGCCGTCTTTATACGCAGGCCCCTAAACACAGCCCTGAATTTACGCCCTCACTTCTAGACTTCACTTGTCTGCTGCAGGTCAGCATTGTGTGGAGTGGGAAATGAATGCGTCTTTTTTTACGATTCTGGCCGGTCTGATTGCCCTGGGCCTGTTCATTTATTTGTTCTACGCCTTGCTCAAGGCAGAGAAATTCTAAGTTTTGGCCCAGCCAAACCTCATTGTTTTGAACAGGTGTGCAAATGACTGATTTTGTCTTTTTGGCGGTGCTCTTCGCATTTTTTGCGTTGGCGGCCGGTTTTGTTATTGGTCTTGAGAGACTGTAATTGGAGCGCTCATGCTTGACGATATGATGCAGTTCCTTGTGGTTCTGGCTGTTTCCGCGCTTTTGCTGGTGCTGGTGGGCAAGTGGATTGCCCATTTTTTCAGCAGTGGGCATCACAGTCTGGTGGAGCGTGGGACCTACCGGCTCTTGGGGGTGAATCCAGAGGAGAAAATGTCCTGGAAGCGATATAGCCTGGCGCTGCTGCTCAGCAATGCGGCCATGTTGCTTCTGGGATATGTTCTTTTACGGGCGCAGGCCTTGATTCCCGGTGACAGCCTGATGCGCGCCGCTCAGTCTCCTGACCTGGCTTTCAATACGGCGGTTTCCTTTACGACCAATACCAACTGGCAGGCCTATTCGGGAGAGTCCAGCCTGTCCAGTTTTTCCCAGATGGCAGCGATCACTTTTTTGATGATGATCAGTGCCACCACAGGGCTGGCCGCAGCCGGCGGCTTCATCCGTGGTTTAAGCCGTAAAAGTTCGACGGATATCGGTAATTACTGGGTTGATTTCACACGCTCCTTGTACCGTTTGCTGTTGCCTGTCAGTTTTGGCTTAGCCTTGCTGTATATCTGGCAAGGCATGCCGCAAACCTTAAGTGCCGATGCCGTGGTTCAGACGCTGGAAGGTCTCCCGCAGCAGCTGATTCTGGGCCCCGTGGCCAGCTTTGAAAGTATCAAACATGTGGGCACGAATGGCGGCGGTTTCTTTGCCATGAATGCCGCCCATCCTTTTGAAAACCCCACGCCTTTGACCAATACCGTGCATATGCTCAGCATGTTGCTGGTGCCCTCGGCGCTGACCTATGCCTTCGGTTCCATGCTGTTGCGTCGTCGCCAGGGCTGGGCATTCTTTGCTGCCTTTTTTGTGATGTTTGTAGGCTTTCTATCCCTGATCTACAGCGCTGAGCAGGCAGGTAATCCTTTGCTGACTCCGATGGGCGTGGATCAGATGCAAAGCAGCACCTTGGGGGGAGGCAATCTGGAAGGCAAGGAATTGCGTTTCGGGGTGGCCCAAAGCAGCTTGTTTGCCACCGTTACCACGGCTGCCACAACCGGCTCTGTCGATGCCATGCACGCCTCCCTGACCCCTTTGGGCGGGCTGGTGCCAATCGCACAAATGATGCTGAACAATGTGTTTGGCGGGATTGGGGTGGGTTTCATCAGCCTGGTTAGTTACGCGATTCTGACTGTGTTCCTGGTAGGCATGATGATAGGGCGCAGCCCCGAGTTTCTGGGCAAGAAGATCGAGGCGCGGGAGATGAAATACGTGATGCTGGTCATGCTGGCGCACTCTTTCAGCATTTTGGGTTTTACCGCCTTGGCCAGTGTGCTGCCTTCCACTTTGGACAGCCTGTCCAATATGGGGCCCCATGGCTTTAGCGAGGTCCTGTACGCCTACACCTCCGGGACCGCCAATAATGGCTCGGCCTTTGCCGGTTTTAACGCCAACACGCCTTTTTTCAATACCACCATCGGTCTGGCCATGCTGGTTGGCCGTTACTTGACTCTCCTGCCTTTGCTGGCTTTGGCCGGGGTGCTGGCCGCTAAAAAAGCGGTGCCGGCAGGGCCGGGCACCTTGTCTACTGCCACTCCCTTATTTACCGGTCTGCTGGTCTTCGTGGTGCTGGTGGTGGGTGGCCTGACTTTCATGCCTGCGCTGGCGCTAGGCCCCATCGTCGAGCATGTGTTGATGCTGGATGGCATTACTTTTTGAGGTTTGACTGCTATGTCTCAATCACAAGGTCTTGTTCGCACAGCACGTGATGCAGAGCCTTCTCTTGGAAGCCTGCTGCGGCCTGTGCTCTTATCTGCCGTGTTTTTTATGATGCTGACCGGTTTGGCTTATCCCTTGGCGACCACGGTGATCGGTACCGCTTTATTTCCAGATCAGGCTCAAGGCAGTTTGATCCGGCTGCAGGGACAGCCAGTCGGGTCCCGGCAGATTGGTCAGTATTTCAGTCGCCCCGAGTATTTTCATGGCCGGCCCAGCATGACGCAGGGCGTGGACCCTGCGGACCCGACTAGCAGCCGTGCGCAACCATATAACGCGGCTGCTAGTGGTGCCAGTAATCAGGGCGTCTTAAGCCGGAGCTTGCTGGATGCTGTGGCTGAGCGAACTCAAGCCTATCGGACCATGAATGGCTTGGCGGCGGATGTATCGGTTCCTGTGGATGCGGTAACCGCCTCGGCCTCCGGTTTGGACCCCCATATTTCGGTCGCCAATGCCCGTTTGCAAGCGGCTCGTGTTGCCAAGGCGCGCGGGCTGTCCGTGAATCAAGTAATGGCTTTACTTAGCCAACACACCAGTGATCGTCAGCTGGGTTTGCTGGGGGAGCCACGCGTGCATGTGCTGGAGCTTAATCTTGCGCTGGATATGGCCTCTTTGGCCCGGCCTGTTGCGCATCAGGAGTAGGTGTCACTATGTCTTTTGCTGATCTTAAAACCTCGCCAGTTGCCCAGCAGCCTTCAGGTCTTCAGGCCATGCCCTGGGGACGGGTGTGCAAAGAAGCGTTCAAAAAACTGTCTCCACGCGTCCAGTTTAAAAATCCGGTGATGTGTGTTGTCTATTTGGGCAGCATCGTGACCAGCTTGCTGGGTGTGCAGGCGCTGATGGGGCAGGGGGAGGCGCCCGCCGGTTTTATCTGGGCTATTGCGGCCTGGCTCTGGTTTACGGTGCTGTTTGCCAATGCAGCTGAGGCTGTGGCGGAAGGGCGGGGCAAAGCCCAGGCGGATGCTCTGCGTTCGACGCGGAAACGTGTGCTGGCCCAAGTCCTGAAAGAACCTTCCCGTGAAAGCCGCTCCTGGCCTGTGCCCAGCGATGAACTGGTGGTGGGGGCCTTTGTACTGGTCGAAGCCGGCCAGATCATTCCTGCTGATGGTGAAGTCTTGCAAGGTGCCGCTTCGGTGGATGAGTCGGCTATTACCGGTGAGTCTGCGCCGGTGATCCGCGAGTCCGGAGGGGATTTTTGTTCCGTCACGGGTGGCACCCGTGTGCTGTCCGATTGGCTTGTGATGCGGGTCACGGCCAAACCCGGCGAGGCCTTTCTGGATCGCATGATTGCCATGGTGGAAGGGGCTAAGCGTGGCAAGACGCCCAACGAGATTGCCTTGAATATTTTGCTGGTCGCCTTGACCCTGATCTTTCTGCTGGTTGTGGTCACCTTGCTACCGTTTTCCAGCTTTGCAACCGTGCTGACCGGAGCAGGCACGCCCGTCACTATTACGGCCCTGATCGCTTTGTTGATTTGCCTGATTCCAACCACGATTGGCGCTTTGCTCTCGGCTGTCGGGGTGGCAGGCATGAGCCGGATGATGAAAGCCAATGTGCTGGCCACCTCCGGGCGTGCGATTGAAGCGGCGGGCGATGTGGATGTGCTGCTGCTGGACAAGACCGGCACGATCACCCTGGGAAATCGGGAAGCCTCCGCCTTTTTGCCGGCTCCGCAGATTAGCGAACAGGTATTGGCGGATGCGGCGCAACTGGCCTCATTGGCCGACGAAACGCCAGAAGGCCGATCTATCGTGATCTTGGCCAAACAGCGTTTCAACCTGCGTGGTCGTGAGTTGCAGGGTGCCCAGACTATCGCGTTCAGCGCGCATACCCGAATGAGCGGGATTGATCTTGAAGGCCGTCAGATACGCAAGGGGGCTGCCAATACCATGCGCGCCTATGTCGAGTCCTTGGGCGGGATCTTCCCGCAAGAGCTGGATCAACTGGTGGATGAGGTTGCCCGACGCGGCAGCACGCCGCTGGTGGTCGCCGACGGCAGTCAGGTGCTGGGTGTAGTGGAGCTGAAAGATATTGTGAAAGGCGGCATCAAAGAGCGTTTTGCCGAGTTGCGTGCCATGGGCATCAAGACGGTGATGATTACCGGTGATAACAAGCTAACAGCCGCCGCTATCGCAGCAGAGGCCGGGGTGGATGATTATCTGGCCGAGGCTACGCCCGAGGACAAGTTGCGCTTGATTCGCCGTTATCAGGAGGAAGGCCGTTTGGTCGCCATGACAGGGGACGGCACGAATGATGCCCCCGCACTGGCGCAGGCGGATGTGGCCGTCGCCATGAATAGCGGCACCCAAGCTGCTAAGGAGGCCGGCAATATGGTGGATCTGGATAGCAATCCGACCAAGCTGCTGCGCGTGGTGGAAGTAGGCAAGCAGATGATCATGACGCGCGGTGCTTTGACGACGTTTAGTGTGGCCAACGACCTTGCCAAGTACTTTGCTATTATCCCGGCCGCTTTTGTGGCGACGTATCCCGCCCTGGGGGCGCTCAATGTCATGCAGCTGCACAGTCCGTCCTCGGCTATTTTGGCGGCGGTGATTTTCAATGCGCTGATTATTCTTGCCTTGATTCCCTTGGCCTTGCGGGGGGTGAAATATAGGGCAGAACCGGCCAGCCGTTTGCTCAAACGCAACCTGCTCATTTACGGCTTGGGTGGGCTGATTGCCCCTTTCATCGGCATCAAACTGATCGATCTGCTGCTGACTCCTTTTTTTGGATAAGAGCGTAAGATCAATAGCAAATTTTATGGATGGGAACACCCATGTCGCTTGAGGAAAGGCCCGACCCGGACGAGCTGCTGCAGGTGGTCGGTGAAGACCCGCACCGGCCACGGCGTGGGCAACTCAAGATTTTCTTTGGGGCTTGTGCGGGCGTAGGCAAAACCTACGCCATGCTCAAGGCGGCACATCAATGCCAGTCCGAAGGGGTGTCGGTGGCGATCGGCATTGTAGAAACTCACGGCCGCCAGGAAACTGAAATCTTGACGCAGGGCTTGCCCGTCCTGCCACGCAAGACGTATCAGCGCCAGGGCCGGACGATGAGCGAGTTCGATCTGGATACGGCCTTGGCATCGGGCTACCAGCTTGTGCTGGTGGATGAACTGGCACATAGCAATCTGGAGGGCAGCCGTCATGCCAAGCGCTGGCAGGATGTGGAAGAGCTGCTGGATGCGGGCATTGACGTGTATACCGCGCTGAATGTACAGCACTTGGACAGCTTGAACGAGGTCGTGGGTGGCATCGTGGGAATCCGGGTTCGGGAGACCGTGCCAGATCGGATTTTTGACCGGGCCGCTGATGTCCTGCTGGTGGATCTGCCACCTGATGATTTGCTGGCCAGGTTAAGTGCCGGAAAGGTGTATCTGCCTGATTCGGCGGCTCAAGCCAAGCAGAACTTCTTTAGGCGTGGAAATTTGATTGCCTTGCGGGAGTTGGCCTTGCGTCGGGTAGCGGACCGCGTCAATGCTGATGTGCATGTGTACCGCATTTCCCATGCCATACGGACTGTGTGGCCCACACGGGAGCTGCTGATGGTGTGCGTAAGCGCCAATAGCGCCCAGGAAGCTTTGATTCGGGAAGGCGCTCGTCTGGCGCAGCAATTGCAGACGCCGTGGATTGTGCTGCATGTGGACACGCCGCAGGAAAGTGGGCAGATCAAGGCACAAGAGGCTCTGGTGCGGCTGGCAGCTTGTGCGCAACATGCGGGGGCGGAGTTTGCGAATCTGGCTGGGCAAGACGTGGCGCATACAATCTTGGCCTATGCGCGTCAGCGCAATGCGACCAAATTGATTCTGGGTAATTCCTCGGCCCGCTCTCCCTGGCCTTGGCGTCTTGGCCTTTCCGAGCGTCTTGCGCGTAGCAATCCCGAGATTGGCTTGTTGCTAGTTCGTGTAGAAGGGGCTTCAAGACCGATACGACCACTGGAGCTGGAGCCGCCCATGCAACAGGGCAAGGCCCTGCTGATCGCGTCCGCCATTTGTGTGGCGACGGCTTTTTTGGCTGAGCAACTCTCACGCTTCTTTGACTTGTCCAATGTGATCATGCTGTTTCTGATCACCGTGGTCTTTATCGCACTGCGTTTAGGGCGTTTGGCTGGGGTCTGGGCGTCCTTATTATCGGTCGCCTTTTTTGACTTCTTTTTTGTCGAACCCCGTTTTTCCTTTTCAGTGACGGATACGCAGTACGTCTTTACCTTTGGCGTCATGCTGATTGTGGCCCTGGTGATTGGGCAGTTGGCAGCGAAATTGCAGGCCGAGGCCCGAGCCGCGCGTGATGGTGAGCGCAGAGCAGCCGCCCTGACGCGTGTCAGTCGAGACCTGGCCGGGGCATTAGCGCTGGAGCAAGTACTGGCAGTCTGCCGGGATACTCTTGAGCCCTTGTTTGAAATGCAGTTGGTGCTGGTTGTGCCAGATCAGCACAATCAGTTGCTGGCTACACGCCATGCTGGTTTTGTGGAGTTGTCCGTTGCCCAGTGGGTGTTTGAGCATATGGAGCCTGCCGGTAATGGCACGGAGACCTTGAGCGGTGCCAGTGCCTTATATCTGCCCTTGAAAGGCCCTATGGCCCCGCGTGGGGTGCTGGTTGTGCAGTCGGGAGGCGCGGCATCCTTGAGCACACCGGATGGGCGCCGCTTGCTGGACGCTTGTTGCTTTACGCTAGCCCAGGCCTTGGAGCGTATCCACTATGTCGAAATAGCCCAAGATACGATTCTGCGCATGGAAGGTGAAAAGATGCGTAATACCTTGCTGTCGGCGGTCTCTCATGATTTGCGCACGCCTTTGACGGTGATTCGAGGTTTGGCTGAAACGCTGGAACAAGCCAAGGGTTTAAGCGAAGCAGAACGCAGCGATATTGCCCGCTCCATACGGATCGAGTCCGATGAGCTGCGCCGTCAGGTGTCCAATTTATTGGATCTGGCGCGCATGCAAAGTGAGGGAGTCAAATTGCACAAAGAATGGCATGTCCTGGGTGAAATTGTCGGGATTGCTGTGGCCCGCTGTGCGGCAGCCTTGCAGCCGCGCAAAATAAAGACGGAGTTCGCTGCGGATTTGCCCTTGGTGGAGGTGGACGGTGTGATGCTGGAGCGGGTGGTGACGAACCTTTTGGATAACGCTGCCAAGTACACCCCCGTAGATAGCACGATCACCTTGCGTGGTCTGTGCTCAGGGGGCTCCATGTATTTGCTGATCAGTGATGATGGGCCTGGCTTGCCCTCCGGCGATCCAGAGCGTCTGTTTGACACCTTTACACGAGGCCAAAAAGAATCGTCGGTAGCTGGAGTGGGGCTGGGCTTAGGACTTTGCCGCGCGATTATCGCGGCGCACGGTGGTACGATCAGCGCCAAACCACGTCTCCCCAAGGGAGTGACGTTCGAGATCCGTTTGCCCTGGCGCCAGGCCCCGCGTATGGAGGGGGATGAAGAATAGCGATGACTAAAGCTCAGATATTGATTGTGGAGGACGAAGCCAATATTCGTCGTTTCGTCCGAATTGCACTGGAGCAGGAGGGCATGTCTGTTATCGAGGCGGCTTCCTTGGCCCAAGCTCGTATGGATGCTGCCACGCGGCGTCCTGATTTGATGATTGTGGATCTGGGCCTACCGGACGGAGACGGCAAGGATTTGATTCGTGATCTGCGTAGCTGGGTGCATTCGCCTATTCTGGTGCTGTCCGCCCGGGATCGGGAAGACGAAAAGGTGGCAGCCTTGAACGCGGGGGCGGATGATTATCTGGTTAAACCCTTTGGCGTACCGGAACTGCTGGCTAGAATACGCGCCTTGCTCCGGCGATCTCAGCTGGTTCCGAATGCTCAGGTAGCTTCTTCGCGGGTGGGCTTTGGCAAGGTGACGGTGGATTTGGCATCCCACGAAGTGACGCGCGATGGGCAGGCTGTACACCTGACGCCGATTGAGTTTCGCTTGCTAAGCGCCTTGATCCGAGGACACGGTAAGGTGCTGACCCATCAGCACCTGCTGCACGAAACGTGGGGAGCCGCCTATTCGGATCGGCCCCATTATCTGCGGGTGTACATGATGCAGTTACGCCAAAAGCTGGAGCAGGACGCGGCGCAGCCCAAATACTTGCTGACAGAGTTACAGATTGGATACCGCTTGGCGGGTTTGGAAGTGGCTGAATAGCTTGCCCAGGCGCGTTCAAACGTCAGACGGTGTGCGCTATCGATGGACTACCCCAAGATATCGGGCTGATCAGTAAGAGTAGTCCGGACTGGGGCCCAGGAATGAAAAAGGGGATGCAGTGCATCCCCTTTTTTGATCGACAGAATCTGTCTTGAGCACCTAAGGCTTACGCCTGCTGTGGCCCCAGAATCAAGAATTCCATCAATGCTTTCTGTACGTGCAGGCGGTTTTCAGCCTCGTCCCAGACCACGCTTTGTGGGCCGTCGATGACTTCACCCGTCACTTCCTCGCCACGGTGGGCGGGCAGGCAGTGCATGAAGATGGCCTCGGGATCAGCCACATCCATCATTTCCTGATCGACACACCAATCGGCAAAGGCTTTGCGACGCTCTTCGTTCTCGTCTTCGTAACCCATGCTGGTCCACACGTCCGTGGTAACCAGGTGGGCGCCTTTACAAGCTTCCAGCGGGTCGTCGAATTCGCGCAGAATGCTGGCATCGTGATTGCCGGTACGAGCCGGGTCCAGATGGTAGCCGTTAGGGGCAGACACATGCAGGGTGAAGCCCAGGATTTCTGCCGCTTGCAACCAGGTGTACGCCATATTGTTGGCGTCCCCAATCCAGGCCACTGTCTTGCCCTTGATATCGCCGCGATGCTCGATAAAGGTGAAGATATCGGCCAGGATCTGGCAAGGGTGAAATTCGTTGGTCAGACCATTGATGACGGGTACACGCGAATGAGAGGCAAAGCGCTCCAGGCGGGTCTGCTCAAAGGTACGAATCATGACGATATCGACCATGCGCGATACAACGCGTGCGGTATCTTCAATAGGTTCGGAGCGGCCCAGCTGCGAGTCCGTGGTGGTCAGGTGAATGACCGAACCGCCCAACTGGTACATACCGGCTTCAAACGAAACCCGGGTACGCGTGCTGGCTTTTTCAAAGACCATCGCCAAGGTGCGGTCGTGCAATGTGTGGTGCGGCTGATAGCGTTTGAACTTGTCTTTGATCAGGCGTGCGCGTTCCAGCACATATA
>SMEN01000112.1_pt1 | contig 28153 bp, 27 predicted proteins | sample 2456271 | NCBI WGS metagenome assembly SMEN01 (sample SAMN10132593, study PRJNA489261) | soil metagenome | isolation source: day1 control-loamy sand soil ammended with raw manure from dairy cow... | place: USA | collected 2015-04-01 | reverse complement strand
ACCCAATAGTGGCAATACCCCATCTGTCCTGTGACCTGAGAGTTTATCCAGCCTTTAATGGGCTGGGCTCCTTCGGTGGGCGCCGTGCGCCGCTCTCCAGAGTGTCGGGCTGGTACGATCCTTTTGCCTGAGAGATTCCGGGGTGGTTGCTCCGTCGGCGCCTGACTGAACAGGTCTCTTTCATACCGCCTGCAATGACGCGACTACATTAGCTGTGCTTACAAAAGTTTGCAATCAGGGTAAACCAAGAGCCGGGTCCAGCGGCTCTTGGTGGTAAAGGGAATCTACGATGGGTAAATCCACAACTTGGAGGCCGGAATCTGCAAGTGATGCAGGCCACCCGGTATAGGCTCCGGTCCGAAAGCACGCAAAGTGCCTGCGGAGGGATCACTCATGCGGAACACGTGCTCCCATTTGTCGCCCAGATACATGCTGGTAGACAGTTGCATGGGCAGGGTGTTGGGGCCGGGCTGGCTATTTAGTTGCACTTGCTCCACCCGGATCACCGCTGTAGCCTGTTGTCCGGGCGTCAAGGTTGCGCCCGCGTGGCCCCACAACTCCCAGCCGGGTCCGCTCAAGCGGGTTTGCTGATCGCGTTGCTCGCTGACCGTGCCTTGCAAGCGGTTGTTGGACCCCATGAACTCGGCGGTGTACAGAGATTTGGGCGAGCTGTAGACCTCTTGCGGGGTGCCTTCCTGTTCGATATTGCCGCCATTTAGCAGCAAGATGCGATCAGAAATGGCCATGGCCTCGGCCTGATCGTGGGTAACCATCAGGGCCGACAGGCCCATCTCCACAATCAGTTCGCGCAGAAATACACGAGCCTCTTCGCGCAGCTTGGCATCCAGATTGGACAGGGGCTCATCCAGCAAAATCACAGGTGGGTTGTAAACCAGGGCACGGGCAATAGCCACGCGCTGTTGCTGCCCGCCGGACAACTGGCTGGGATAACGCTCCCCCAAGCCCTTCAAACCCAATTGATCCAAAATGGCGTCTACTTTCTGGCGGCTGTCTGCTTTGTTGACCTTACGCAGCGTCAAGGGGTAGGCCACGTTTTCCTGCACCGTCATATGGGGCCACAGGGCATAGGACTGGAACACCAGACCCAGATTACGATCTTCGGCAGGCAGATCCAGACGCGCCTGGGAGTCGTACAGAACCTGGTCGTTGATGGCAATCCGTCCCTGGGAGGGTTGTTCCAAACCCGCCACGGCGCGCAGCAAGGTGGTCTTGCCACTGCCTGAAGCACCCAGCAGGGATACCACTTCACCTTTGTTCAGGCTCATGGACACCCCTTTAAGCACGGGGTTGCGATCATAGGCCAGATGGATATTGTCTACAGTCAGCTCGGTCATCGTAGTTTCACTCCGAAGCGCAATGCGATGGTCAGGCCAATGACCACTAGCACGATATTGATAAAGGACAGGGCGGCCACAATGTCGATAGCACCGGTGGCCCATAAAGAGACCAGCATGGAACCAATAGTTTCTGTTCCGGGCGTCAGCAAATAGACGCCCGTGGAGTATTCCCGTTCGAAGATCAGGAACATCAGCAACCACGATCCGATCAAGCCAAACTTCGCCAAAGGCAAGGTAATTTGGCGGGTCACTTGGCCGGGGCGAGCACCGGTGCTACGTGCTGCTTCCTCCAGCTCCGGCCCCACTTGCAGCAGGGTGGAAGAAATCAGGCGTAAACCGTAGGCCATCCACACCACGCTATAAGCCAGCCAGACGCTGAAGATAGTGCTGCGCAGGGCGCGCAAGGGGCCGACGACGGCGCCACGCAACCATTCGGACATGGGCAGAACGGATAACCAGCCGTTTTCAAGGGACTGGTCCAGCCACATGGGCACAAACAGGAACATCCACAAGAACGCCAAACCGGCCAGCAAACCGGGCACCGCACGTGGTACCAGCACGCTGTAATCCAAAAAGCGTGTGATGCCGTCGGGCTTGCGGTGCATGGCCAATCCAATAAAGGTGTAGCAGGCCACGGCGACCGCTCCGCCGATCACACCAATGGCGATCGAGTTCATGATGGCGCGCAAAAGATTGGCTTGCCCGAACACCTGCCTGAATGCGTCCAGCGAAAGCACGTCAAACAGCGAAATGCCTATCCCCCAGTTGGACACGAAAGCACGCAACACCACCCCCACGATAGGCACGATGACCGTGAAGAACAGCCATAAGGCAACCAAGGCCGTGGCCGTCCAGCGCCAGCGGCCCAGTGGCAGGGGGCGGGCTTGGGAGGCCTTGCCTTTTACTGTCACAAAGCGATTGGCGGTGCGCATCAGACGGCGTTGCAGCATTACTAGCGGGATGGTCATGGCAATCAGAATGACCGCGACGGCTGCCATCAAGTGATAGGAGGGGATGCCCAACTTATTGGTGAGCTTGTACAAATAGGTCGCCAGTACCAAGTGGCCTTCAGGATCACCCAGGACCAGCACCAGACCAAAGACTTCCAGGCCCAGGAAAAACAGCAGCACACCGGCATACAGGATGGCCGGTCGCACCATGGGCAGGCTGACCGAGCGCATCACCTGCCAGGGGCTGGCACCGGCACTGCGGGCGGCTTCTTCTACGTCCGAGCCCATGCTGCGCAAGGCCGAAGAAATGTACAGATAGGCGTGTGGAACGTGAGTCAGCCCGGCAATGATGACGATGCTGGTGAAAGAGTAAATGTTCCAGGGGACAAAGCCGATCAGATCCAGCGTCCAGGTGGAGAAAAACCCGACCGGGCCGGCGGCCACAATATAGCCAAAGCCCAGCACCATGGGGGATACAAAAATCGGGACTAGAATCAGCGGTTCGATCCAGGTACGGCCGGGCAAATCGGTTCGCACCATCAGAAAGGCCAGAATGCCCCCCAAAGGAATGGAGATGGCGGCCAGGCCAAAGGCCATGATGAAGCCACTGCCCAGCGCTTTGTAAAAGTCCGGGTCGTCAAAAATGAAGCGGAAGGCATCCAGCCCCAGAGACTTGTCAGCCGCGAAAAAGGGGGCGGATAGCAGGCTTTGGATGATGATCAGGCTGAGCGGCACATAGATGGCCAGGGCCGTCACCAGGACGACGATATGGCGCGGCCAGGCCTGCCACCGAAGGCGTAAGGCATGCATGATAAGGATTCCAGGCGGAAAAGAGACGGGGTAGCGGCCAGGCCGCCACCCGATTCAAAGACAGAGCGTCTTATTTATTGGCGGCAGCGCGCCATTGCTTGATGAAGTCCAGGCGCTCTTTCTGCTTCAGAAAGTCCAGCAAGGAGGCGTCCACTGGAATGGGAGTGAGCTCTACGCCGGCCAGTTTTTTGGTCAGGCCGTCCACATCATTGTCGCCTTCCACATCAGAGCGGATCGAGGCCAGTTCGGACTTGTTGGCCAGTACGTCCTGCCCGTCTTTGGACAACATGTAGTCCATAAAGACGCGCGCTGCATTGGGGTGCTGTGCTTTCTGGCTGATGAAAGCCACACGTGACAACACCAGGGTGTAGTCCGAGGGATAGACAATGCCGATGGACTTGTCTTTGACGGCACGGGTCTCCGCGTACGAGCCCAGCAAGTTGTAGCCAATCAGGTTTTCACCGGAGCTCACGCGTTCCATCATCGTGCCGGTGGAGGACTGCAAGACCAGGTTGGCCGAACCTACCCCTTTGATGAAGTCCCAGTAGCTTTGGCCCTTCTTGCTGTCTTGAGCGGCCAGCATGTAGCCTACGGCGGATTTTTCAATATCGTAGGTGGTGACTTTATTGCGGAAACGGTCTTTATCGCTTTCAACCAGTTTGGCCAGTTCTGCATGAGTCTTGGGGACTTCTTCGGGCTTGATCAAACGGTTGTTATAGATGAACACGGTGGGCTCGTACGTCGTGCCGAAAGCCTTGTTTTCCCATACCGCCCAACTGGGCAAAGACGGGATTTCTGGGGATTCGTAACTGGCCGCGTAATCGGTTGCCAGACGCATGGCCGAATCCATGGAGGAGCTCCACACAATGTCACCACTATTGCTGCCCGAGGCCTGTTCGCTAATGTAGCGGTTGTACAGCTCGGTGCTGTTCATGTCGTGGTATTCGACTTTGATCTTGGGGTGGGCCGCTTCAAAGGCGCTGACCAGGGGGCTGGCCGCTTTGGTATCGGTCGTGGAATAGATGATGACCTTGCCTTCTTTATCGGCTGCGTCATTCAGATCAGTTTGAGCCCAGGCCGCTTGGCCGGCCATCATGCTGGCGCTTAAGGATAGGGCCAGCAAGGTCAGGCGGCGAGCGGGAGTAAATGTTGACATCAGGAGTCTCCTTGGTTCAGTGTCCCGTCGTGGCGCGGGACTTAAGAGGGATCAATGTCGTTTCATTGTGTTGACTCATGCTGTCAGCAACCTGTCACCCCCTGTCAGGGAAGCGTGCGCAAGCTTGCAGGGGTATCAGTGACCAGACGCCGCCAGTTTTGCAGGAAACGTTGCCGCCGCGTGTGATCCAGACCGACCAACAAAGTGGGGTTCAAGACCAGGGGTTGAATGATTCCAATGGTTTGATTTTCAACGGTTTTTGTGAACCAGCTGCCTGTTTCGATTGCTTTTAGCGGGCCTAATCCGGCAGGGCCGCTGATTATTTCCTGGCCTCGGGCAGAGAGCAGATAGTCGATAAAGAGGGCCGCTAAATCCGGTCTTTGAGCCTGTTTATGGATCAACGCGCTGCGGGTAAACACCGAGACATAATCGCTGGGAACGACGATCTCAATCTTGGACCCTGCCTTTTGGCGAGCCAGGGCATACGAGCCCAGCACGTTGTAGGCAACATCCAGCGTGCCGTTGTCCAAATCATCCAGAATGGCGGCGGTATTGGCATACAGCCGCGTACCTACGCGTCCCAAGGCGTTGGCCATGCCCCAAAAGGTGGAGGACGTGCGTTCGTCGTACAGAGCGAACAAATATCCCACGCCGCTGATCTGAATATCATAGGTGCCCACCCGTCCCATCAGATCGTCACTATTGCGTTCCAGTAACTGCAACAGCGCCTCGCGGGAGGCGGGCAAATCAGCAGGCAGGCGGGAGGGGGCGTAGGCGATGACGGCAGGCTCCAGCGTGAAGCCGAATACCTCGTCACGCCAACGCGCCCAGCCCGGCATGGCCTGGGTCAAGTTGGAGCTGTGCGAGCGGGCGTAGCCATCATTCGCCAGCTTGACTTGCAGGTCCGATGCGGAGCTGATGAGCAAGTCTGTTGCGGGCAAACTGCCCTGAACGGTGTGCCGATACAGAGCGCTGGAGTCCATCTCGTGATAACGGATGCGTAGCTGAGGCTGGGTTTGCTGGAAGTCATGCACCAGCACTTCAAAGAGCTCCGTATCAGTAGGGCCTGCGATCACCAGCAAAGCCTGATCTTGCGGCGCTATTTTGGAGGCCAGGGCAGGATAGTCGTGGCTTCGTATGCCCATGTCCACACGCAAAGCCGACTCCTGGGCATGAGCGGATTGGGGTTGAGCGATCAGCCCTAGTCCGAGCAAGGCCAGGGCAGCCAGAGTGCGGCCGGCGGTCAGCCCAGCTTGTGCAGCATGCAATTGAGCTGGAAGTTGAATGCGGACCGTCAGCCCCTGCGGTGCATGGTCGCGCAGCAATAAAGTGCCCTGATGGGCTTGCACAACCGTGCGCACGATAGACAGGCCCAGACCGGAACCGGGACGCCCTTGGCTGGCCGGACCGCGCTGGAAGCGTTCAAGCAAACGGACTTTGTCTTCGTCGCTGATACCCGGCCCGACATCAGAAACATCGAATACGACCAGCCCCGTGGGGCGAGTGTAGACACGTACTGAAACGTGCTCCGTGCTGTAGAGCATGGCGTTATCGATCACATTGCGCAGCATTTCCCGCAGCGACACGTGATCGCCCAAAACCTGAGCACGCCGGGCCGAGGGGGTGATATGCACTTGCAAGCGATGTGCACTATCCGGATCGACTCGGCCCTGGATTTCTTGCACCAGCGAAGCTACGTCCAGTGGCCGCATGGTGCTGCGATCCAGCCGATGGCTGACGGTGGCATCCATCAGCAACTGATTGAGCAAATGAGTGGCATGGGTAGCATTATTCAAAATGCGCTGAAGCCGTGGGCGTATGGTCTCGGAGCTAGGCTCGTCCAGCGCTAACTGGGTTTGCAAATGGACGGCGGCCAAGGGAGTGCGAATTTGATGAGCGGCGTCAGCGACCAAGTTGTTCAGTGTCCCAACTGCTGTTTGCAGGCGCTGCATGAAGGCATTCAGCGTTTCCACCAAACGGCGAATTTCTTTAGGAACGGGGGTGTCGATCGCTTGCAGATTGTCGTGAGAGCGTTCTCTCAGGGCATTTTCCAGTTCGGCCAGTGGCGCGAAGGCCCGTCGTATCCCTAAACTGGTAATCATCAGCGCCACCAGAATCAGACCGGCCAGCGATAAGGTGCTGCGGCTGAGCAGTTCATCGGCCAGTGCCTGTCGTGTCCCCAAGGTTTCCGCTACGCGTATGGTGATCCAGCCCCGGCCCAAGGAGTGCTCGCCCGTTAGCAGACGACCTATGGTGGCGATGCGCACGGGTGTGTCTTGATAGGAAATGGTGTCGTAGCGCGGCTCGGCACTGGTGGCCGCGGGCAGGCTGGCCCCCAGGTCTGGATAGCCCGAAATCAGGGTGTTAGCGGAGTGGACGCTATAAAAAATGTGCTCCTGCTCTGGGAGCATGGCCATGGCCGAGTAGGGCAGTTCAAGCGACAGTTGGCCCTGGTCGATTTGAATGGCATTGGCAATGGTCAAGGCCGCCGCTTTTAACAAGCGATCATAGGCAGAGTCGGCGGCGCGTTGGGCGTATTGACGAGAGGCCAGCCCCAGTGCCAGCAAAGCCACCGCCAGCAAGCAGACTGCCAAGGCCAGCACGCGATGTTGAATAGAGAGGGGGCGACGCATCAGTGTTCATCGCCCAGGCTGGCCATATAGCCGGTGCCCCGTACCGTATCGATGCGAATGGCAATGTCGCTCAGTTTGCGTCGTAGACGCGACACATGCAGCTCCACAGCGTTGGGGCTGCAGTCTTCATCAAAGTTGAATAGCTGGGTCATCAGGCGATCTTTGGTCACCACCTGTCCGGCTCGGCTCAGCAGCAGTTCCAGCAAACAAAACTCGCGCTGGCCAAATTCGACGGTCTGGTCCTTGCAGTTGATGCGTCTCGCTGCGACATCAATGCTCAAGTGACCTAATTGCCATAGCTCCGCTTGAGTGTTGGCAGGACGGCGCATCAAGGCGCGTAACCTGGCCTCCAGTTCGCGCAGATCGAAAGGTTTGACCAGATAATCGTCCGCCCCCAGGTCCAGCATGGATACGCGGTCCTCGATTTCGGAACGGGCCGTCATGACCAGAACGGGCAAGCTGGGGGTTTGGCGGCGCAGATGGCGCAGGATGCTGAAGCCATCCTGATCGGGCAGCATGATATCCAGCAGTAGAACGTCCCAATGGTCCATTTCCAGATAGCGCAGGGCCTGTTTGCCGTTCATGACCCATTCCACACTATGTCCACCGGCGCTTAGCCGGCTGGCGATGGCTTCTCCCAGGTCCTCGTTGTCTTCGACCATGAGTAATCGCATATTGTCTCCATCCGATGGGCTCCTGCACGTAGAGGGGCCTCTTTCTATGATTTTTTTATTCTAGCCCATCGACGTACCCGGTTTTAGTTCATGCGGAAATGGGCTCCCAGGCTAAGAGGGCGCGCCAAGGCCGCTTGGACGACAAGCCATGCAGTGTCCAGTTGTAGGCTAAAGGCCTGCTGTTTGGGATTTGTGGGGTGAGCAGGGCCGATTGCGTCGCGCCAGTCTTCCAAGCTTTCTAAAGCGTGACTAAGTCCCGCATGATTGCGCAGCAGGCCCACATGCTCTTGCATCAAGGCACGCAGGGCGGACAGGGTAGGAAGGGCAGTTTTGTTTGCGGGCTTGGCCTGGGGTGGCGGAATCAGATTTACATGCGTAGTGGGCTCGCAGGAAACGATGGTTTGCGCCGCTGCACGCCCCATGACCACGCATTCCAACAAAGAGTTGCTGGCCAGACGATTCGCGCCATGCAAACCGGTGCAGGCAACTTCACCCACGGCATACAAGCCAGGCACTAAGCTGCGTCCCAACAGATCGGTTTGAATGCCGCCGCAACTGTAATGGGCGGCCGGAGCAACAGGGACCCAATCGTGGCGCAGATCCAGCCCTCGACTCAGCCCTTCTTCAAGAGCACGCGGGAAATGATGTTGCAAGGTTTCGGCACCCAGATGGCGGACGTCCAGCCAGACATGATCACTGCCATCAAGGCGCATTTGCGAGGCAATGGCGCGGGACACGATGTCGCGAGGTGCCAGCTCCGCGCGCGAGTCGTAGTCGGGCATAAAGCGGCGTCCTTGGGCATCCAGTAAATAGCCGCCTTCCCCGCGCAGGGCTTCGGTCAGTAAAAAACCAGGCCCCTGGGTATGCAAGCAGGTGGGATGAAATTGGATGAACTCCAGATCCCGCAGCTGAGCGCCTACACGCCAAGCTAAAGCCACGCCTTCGCCCAGGGCGCTGGCCGGGTTACTGCTTTGTGCATAGAGGCTGCCTAGTCCGCCGGTGGCCAGCACCACATGGTCGGCGCTCAGGGTTTCGTAGGAGCGGTTTTGCTGGTCATAAATATCTACCCCCGCGACCCTGCCTTGTTCGTTCTGACGTAGAGCCAAGGCTTGGCAGTACGGACGCTGACGTATATGCGCCGCCTGCTTTAATGAGGTGGTCAGGGCTTGCATAATCGCCTGACCGCTGGCATCGGCAGCATGCACAATGCGCCGCTGACTATGCCCACCTTCACGCGTCAGATGCAGTTGGCCGTCAACTGTTCTATCAAGTGGTACTTGATGCTGCAGTAGCCACTGCACAGCCTGGGGAGCAGCGGCCAGTATTTCTCGCAGCTTGTCGGGATCGGCATGATGGGCTCCGGCCTCCAAGGTGTCCGCAATGTGTTGCTCCAGGCTGTCTTCGGCACCGAGCACCGCAGCTAGACCGCCCAAGGCCATAGGGCTGGCCCCGCAAGGGGCAGGCGTAGTGCTGAGCATGGTGACGCTCATCGTGGTGGGTAGGGACAAGGCCAAACTCGATCCTGCCAGGCCACTGCCGATGATCAACACATCGCTATGCATCAGGCTGCTCCCACGTTTTGAAAAAGAGAGTCGTGTTCTGCCAGATCGGCTCCCACACGCAAGCTGCTTTGTTGCGCAGCCGCAAAATCCATCATGCGTTGCAGGGAACGTCGCGCGCCTTCTCGTAAAGCTGGATCAATCTGAATGCCGGGGCCGGGTTGATTCAAGCGTTCAGATAAGGCCCCCAGGCTGTTCAAGGCCATCCAAGGGCAATAGGCGCAGCTTTTGCAGGTGGCACTTTCACCTGCTGTGGGCGCAGCCAAAAAGGTTTTGCCCGGCGCCTGCTGACGCATGGCATGCAAAATCCCTTGATCGGTTGCCACAATAAAAGTGCTGGCAGGATGATTGATCGCGGCTCGAAGCAACTGTGTGGTCGAGCCCACCACATCGGCCAGAGCAACCACGCAGGCGGGGGATTCGGGGTGCACCAGCACTTGGGCGTCCGGGTAGTCCTGGAGCAGCGCTTTCAAACCATCCGCCTTGAACTCGTCATGAACCAGACAGGAGCCTTGCCACAGCAGCATGTCTGCACCTGTTTGTTTTTGAATATAGGCACCTAGGTGACGGTCCGGGGCCCACAGGATTTTTTTGCCCTGAGCATGCAGATGGCTCACGATATCCAAAGCGATGGAGGACGTGACCACCCAATCCGCCTGAGCTTTGACGGCTGCGCTGGTATTGGCATAGACCACAACTTCCCGGTCAGGATGTGCATCGCAAAACTGTTTGAAGTCTTCGGGGGCGCAGCCCAGATCCAGGGAGCAAGTAGCCTCATCGTGTACGGCCAAAACCCGTTTTTCAGGACTGAGTATCTTGGCGGACTCCGCCATAAAGCCTACCCCTGCCACCAGTACGGTGCTGGCAGCATGTTCCTGGCCAAAACGCGCCATCTCCAAAGAGTCTCCCACGCAGCCCCCGGTTTCCAACGCCAGGTCTTGAATGTCCGGATCGGTGTAGTAATGCGCCACCAGAACAGCATCTTGGGCTTGCAACTGTGCGGCCAAGGCATGTTTTAGGGCCGCTTTATTGCTTACTTGGACGGGTTTAGAGGGGACTTCGTGCCACGTGATTTGCCGGTTCAGCACGTCTTGACCATTGGGCTGGCAGACGTCAATGGGATAACGCTGAGTCATGATTGTCCTTGATGCTCATTTTGAGCATAAATAAGATAAAAAAAGTGGAAAATGCAATTTTTCAAGGGGGGAGTCAGGTGTCTCTTTTATTATGCTTTTTTTGAGCATAAATAAAAAAACCGCGTGCTGCAAGCAGAAAAACAAATACCGGGGGTAGCTAAAGAGGGGTGCCCTGCTTTGAAAGCACGCTGACAAAGCAGGGGAAAGGCCAGTTAGGGCGCGGGATTGGGGGTGTGGCTATGGATGGCGTTGATCTTGGCGATCAGCTCATCGCTCAGTTGCACATCTACACTGGCAATGTTCTCGCGAAGTTGCTCCAGCGTGGTGGCACCAATCAAATTACTGCTGGTGAAGGCTTGTTGGTTCACCCAGGCCAAAGCCAATTGTGTGGGTGTCAAACCATGCTCACGCGCCAGTTCGTTATAGGCCAGTGCGGCTTCGCGGGCGCGGGGGGCGTCATAACGGGTAAAGCGCTCGTACAGCGTCAGACGACCTTTTTCTGGGCTGGCGCCGTGGTCGTATTTGCCCGACAGCACACCCATGGCTAATGGGGAGTAAGCCAACAGACCCAGACCCTCGAACCGGCAGAACTCGGACAAACCTTCTTCGAATACACGGTTCAACAGGTTATAGGGGTTCTGAATGGTGGCAATCAGTGGCAATGAGCGCGTGCGGGCCAGCTCCAGAAAACGGGACACGCCCCAAGGGGTTTCATTGGAAACACCAATATGGCGGATCTTTCCTTGACGCACAAAATCGTCCAAAACCGCCAAGGTTTCCTCAATAGGTACGGTGTCTTCTTCTTTCCAAGGGTAGCTGCGCTGCCCGAAGGTGATCGTGCTGCGGTCTGGCCAATGTAGCTGGTACAGATCCAGATAGTCTGTTTGCAGCCGGCGCAGGCTGTCATGCAGGGCCTGTTCCAGATTTTTTCGATCCAGGCTGGTCGTGCCGTTACGGATATGGCCAGGACGCTTGGGGTCGCGTTGTGGACCGGCAATTTTGCTGGCCAGCACGATGTCCTTGCGGCGGCCCGTTTTAGCCAACCAGGTGCCGATATATTGCTCGGTCAATCCCTGAGTGCTGGCCATAGGGGGCACGGGGTACATCTCGGCCGTATCAACCAGATTCACGCCCAACTCAAGGGCAAGATCCAGTTGAGCGTGCGCATCGGCTTCGCTGTTCTGCTCCCCAAACGTCATGGTCCCTAAACCAATCAGGCTGACGTCCAGGTCGGTATTGCCCAGCTTGCGGTATTTCATTTGCTTCGACTCCCGAAAGCGCAGGGCCGGGCGGCCCTACAAAGCGTGCATGGTAGCGTATTTAGTTCGCTTTCCGGAGAGCTTCTTGGTCTGCGTTGTAGACCATTCGGCCTTTGAACAGGGTCATCAGCACTTTGGTATCGCTAATTTCTGAAGGGGCTATCTCAAACAAGGGCCTGTCCAACACAATCAGATCCGCGGATTTGCCAGCCTCCAGCGAGCCGGTTTCTGTTTCTCGGCCCAAGGCTTTCGCTCCGGCCTGCGTAAAGATTTGCAGCGCTTCGCTCAGGTCCAGTGCTTGCTCGGCTCCTAACTGCTCGCCGGGGCGTTGTCCGTAAGGATTGGCGCGAGTTATCAGGGCTTCGATAGCGGGCCATGGGTTGTTGTCTTTCACTCCTGAGGGCCAATCCGAACCGGCAATAATCGCCACTTTTTGATCCAATAAAGAACGGGCCTGGAACATGGTTTTGCCGCGTTCACCTACCACGGAGCCAATCGCATCCGTCAGCCCGGATGGATACCAGATATAGGGGGAGAAGTCGGCCGCTACGTTCAAGCCCTTGAAACGGGACTTGTCCTGATCATTCACGAATTCCGAATGGGCCAGTTCGTGCATTACACCGGTGGAGCCATTGGCTTTGCGCGCTTTTTCAATCGCATTCAAGGCCACCTGAATGGCGCGATCTCCGGCTGTGTGCATCTTCAGACCATAACCGGCGCCATCCAGATGAGTCACCACACGGTCCAGCTCTTTTTCAGGAACAACCAGCGCGCCCAAAGCCAGCGGGTCATCGTGATGTGTATCCACATACGGCTCCAGCATGGCTGCGGTATGAGCAGAAGTGGGTACGCCATCGGTGTAGATTTTGACGTAAATGGTTTTCAAATCTGGTCGGGCATATTGCTTGCTGATCCGATCAATTTCCGCAAAATCAAAAATATGTTTGCTTTCCTTGCCGGAGATTCGGATGGCTGTAGCCACATGCGCATTCAAGCCTTCCTGTTGATCCAGATTAAAGTAGGCGCGTACCACGGCTTCGCTGGCATCAGCATCCTTCAACCCTGTGATACCAAACTGATTGGACTCTTTGATGGCATAGCGTGCCGCCTTCAGATATTGCTCGTCCGTCCAGTCAGGGACAAAGGAACGAATGTAGCTGTTGGCCTCTACAAGAACCCCATTGGGTTCGCGGCTACCTGCCTCGTGTTTGACCGTCATCCCACTGGGCGGGGTGAAGCTGGCATCAATATGCAGCAGGCCGAGCGCTTTGGAATTGACCCAGGCATTGTGGCCGGTGTCGTCAGTCAAGACGATTGCCTTGTCGCCTGATACCGCATCAAGCCACTGGCGCGGGGACTTAATATTATGGGTTTTAAAGAAATCGCTATCCCACTGGCCACCTTGAATCCATAGCGTTTCACTACGCGCTACGCAGGCTTTGAGCGTTTCTGCCAGCACATCAGGGCTGACCGTGAAAGGAAAATTGCACTGGAACAGATGTTTCAACCCTCCCCACACAGGGTGGGAATGGGCCTCATTAATGCCGGGCATAGCCATTTTTCCGCCCAGGTCAATGACTTGGGTATGTTCGCCACGGGCGACTTGTAGGTCTGCCGTATTGCCTAGTGCTGCAATTTTTCCGTCGCGGATGGCGATAGCCTCTACCCAGGCCTGATTCGGGTTTTGCGTATAAATACGTCCGTTCACCAGCAGCAGGTCTGCCGCAGGGGAGGCGGCCAGCGCGAGTGAGCTGCCAGCGCCCAGTGCTGCCATGCCTGTTATGGACGCGATCGCCAAACGCGAGAGGGTGAAACGCATATCTCTTTGCTCCAATATTGTTATAACCAAATTTTCATATTGTTGGCGACCCTTCCTGCCCATCAAAGCGAGGAGGTAGGTCGCATTTGGAGCCTCTAGACTACTGCGATAAAAGCAGCGTTTCTATAGGGGGAAACACAGTAAGAGATATACGTATAGATAAAAAAGACTAGCAAGACGTATGCGCTAATGCTATTTCATAAAAAAGCTTCAGGCATGAACTTACGGGAAATAAAAAAGCCTCTGCAAAAAACTTGCAAAGGCTTTGTTGGGAGAAAGGCGTGCTGAAGTGAACGCCTTATGCCGCTTCGTTATGTTCAGGCAGTGCGGGTGGGGCAGGTGTAGGCCGATTGGGCAGGAGCGACAAACCATGCTTGGTCCGCAAACGCTGGCAGTCTACATTCGGGCTGCCATCCAGCTCCCAGATTTGATAGTCACGGCAGGGCGTGGGGCGATCAGGATAGATTGCACAATGGATACCGGGCTGACCTAAGGTGCCGCGCAAAGCCGTACAGCGGCCTTCGCCTTGCTCCGTACCCTTCATGCAGGCGCGCAGTGGACCAATTTTGGTGGTTAACTCGACTGGCACAGTGCCCCCTGTTTCACCACTTAATTCGCCACTATAAAAAGACACCCGAAAGTGGGAGCAGCACACCCCGCAGCTCAAACAGGGGTTCTCATCAAAGATTTCATCATTGGGCGGCGTGTAAAGCACCGCCTCCAGCGCCGTTTCCTGAACGCCAGGTAGATCTACTAATTGAGCAAGGGTAGGCGGGAGAGTAGAACCAGTCATTGGGGTAGGTGTCCCGTGGTTGCTGCAGACCTGCTTTAGACGAAGCAGGCAATCTGCAAGCGTAAAGCAATTATTTTATTTTTGCGCGAAGAACTTGAATAGAAAAATCGTGTGCAAGTAAGGTAGCGTGATGCGGCCGAGAGACAGATTGAATGTATCCGTATGTTTCTCTGTCCTGTGAGAGCCGTACGGAGGTGAAATTCTAGAAATCGGATGATTTTTTAGGTTTTATTTATAAATCAAAGGATTAGGTCTATTTTTCGCGTTTTTACCTGGTTCCGGCACATCAACAAGAAAAAAAACATCCTCTTTTTTATAGAAAAATGCAAAATAGTGTTGACAGCCCCATAGGGAAGATCTATTATTTCATTTCTTCACCGCAGGCGGTTAGCTCAGTTGGTTAGAGCGCTACGTTGACATCGTAGAGGTCGCTGGTTCGAATCCAGTACTGCCTACCAGAATACATACACACAGCTCCAAGCTGTGCCAAGAAAAGCCCCAAAGATCAATGCTTTGGGGCTTTTTTGTTGCCCAGCGTTCCAAGCTGCGCCAAGCCAGTCCCAGATCGTTTGGGGGTATGGATGGGGGTATGGTGTAACAGGAATGGGGGTATGGAAATCACGAGGCTTTTTCTAGCTGCTCGTCCAGATAATCCGACCACCATTGCATCAGTTTTTTGCGCTCTTCCAGGTACATGGCGTGGTTGTATGCGCGGCGCACTTTGTTTCTGTCGCGGTGAGCCAATTGCCGTTCAATGGCGTCAGGGCGAAAGCCGCTGTGCTCATTCATGATGGTCGATGCCAACCCTCGGAAGCCGTGTCCTGTTTGCAGCTTCTCATAGCCCATGATTTTTAGGGCACGGTTCATGGTGTCACTGCTCATTACAGCACCACGGCGATTATGGACATTGGGAAACAGGTACTGAAAGTGCCCCGAGTGCTGGTGTAGGCTTTCCAAGATCGCAAGAGCTTGGGTCGATAGCGGCACGATATGGTCGGGCGCACTCTGCTTTTGTGCCAGGCGCCCCTTCATTCGCTCGCCCGGTATCAGCCATAGGGCATTCTTCCAATCGATCTCGCTCCATTGCGCCCAGCGCAGTTCGTTTGTACGTGGGAAGGTGCGCATCATCAGTTTGATGGCCAGTCGCGTCTCTGGTCTGCCGTGATAGCGCTCAACGCTGGCGAGTAGGGCGGGGAGGTCCGTTTCTGCTACGTGTGGGAAATGCTCTACCGGTGGGCGCTCCTGCAAAAACTGCCGTAGCCCTTGGGTGACGTCGTTTTGAATTAATCCAGTACCGCAGCCGTATCGGAAGACCATGCCAACTGCTTCGAGCACCCGAGCAGCCATCTCTAACGCGCCGCGCTGCTCTACTTGCTGCACCAGTTCCAGGACTGCTTTTCCTGTCACGCTGGAAATGGAGCGCTGGCCGATATGAGGATGCACGTTCGCGCTGAGCGCATTCGAGATCCGCGTAAAGTAGCCTTCGCTCCACACCGGCCGGCGGGTCTCCAGCCATTCGTCTGCGACCGCCTTGAATGTGATGCCCGTTGCCGCTGGCGGGGGCGCCTCGCCAGGGTCAAGTCCTTCTGATAACCGGGCTTTGGCTTTTTCACGCTGCTCCCGAGCGGCAGCGAGGCCTAGCTCTGGATAAGGGCCGAAGGTTAGGATATTTTCTTTCCCTGTCATGGGGTGCCGGTATTTCAATCTCCAGCGCTTGGAGCCGGAGGGGAGCAGCTCGAGGTACAAACCACCACCGTCAAAAAGGCGGTTCTTCCCGCCCGTGCTGAATTTTGCTGCTTTGCACTTGGAGTCCGTCAGCGGTGGGATTTTCTTTGCCATGTCTTTAGGTTTCCTCTTATTTATAGGAGTCGGGGTTGTTGAGCCAGGCAAGGATGTCCTCGCCTTTCCAGGCAGTGCAGGCTCTGCTTACCAGCTTGGCTGCCGGTGCCTGCCCGGCAAGTACTCGTTTGCGCCAGGTCTCTCGACTAAACGGGATGCGGTCGGCGAACTCATCCCAGCGGTACAGGCCTTCGGGGTGGATGGTGGGGGCGCTTTTGTGAGCGACTGCCATCAAGTTGTTGGGTTGTGGCATGGTTGTGTTCTCCATTAAAAAACCGGCGCAAGGCCGGCTGGGATCATTCCTTATTCGTACAGGTTGAAATGGCTTGTTGTTGTGTTTCAGCCGCAGCTTTTAAGCCAGTGCATCTGCTTTACCCTATAATCAAAACCGCCACGGGAATGCTCCGTGGGAGGCGGCGAATAATTTCACGCTCTTGGTCAACGTGCGTTTGCACGGACCCATGCCTCAGACAGGACACTGATGAGACATAGCCTAGATGGCTGGCGCCTTTTCTTAATTGATTAGGAGCCGCTATGGCTAAGACATCACTTCAAAACGCTCGTGCGCGGGCATTCAAACTTCAAAATGGTTGCTGCTTTTATTGCGGGCAGCACATGAACCAATCTCCCATTACAAAATGCACTGCGGAGCATCTCAAGGCTCGTTGTGACGGCGGCCGGATAGCTGGCAACATCGTTGCGGCATGTTGGTTTTGTAATAGTCGTAGGCACAGAAGGAGGATTCCCATGGTGCCCGAGGCTTGGCAGGTGTACGTCGGCAGTAAAGTGCAGCAGAAACGGTGGCCGACCCTGAGCTAGGAGGAGCGCGCCTGGTTGTTTGGGTGGGTGTTCATGGTCGGCTCTCCTTAGGAGCTGTTATGTCTTGCTCAACAAGAGCGCACAGAAAATCGCACTCAGGCGAAATTGGTTCAGTAACGGGATGATCATCCGGTATTTCGTCGATAAAGACTCTGAGCCCATTTACTCGTGCCAGCCTTGCCCCTAGCTCTCTGCTTATCTTTGCCATACGTGCAAATTCAGCCGGAAAGCGCAATCGGACGAGTGCCCAATAGGCGGGGGATGTTGCTTTGCCACATGGAATGCAGTTGGCATTAGGAAACCCCATTGCGTACACGCGTGGTAGTGCTATTCCTGCTGATTCAATGAGGCTGAAACATGCCGCTTTTGTGAGGCCCTGATCAATAAGAGGGGTTTCTATTTGCAGGTCTGGCCAATTCTCACGCAGCGCCTCGGCCCGTTGAATATCTGCAGCGTCCGCTGTGTAGCCGAATATGTGGATGTCCCCAGTCTTCTGGAATGCCAGTCTAGGGCTGACTTTCAGCTCCCCGGTGCAGGGCGCTCCATTTACGCCAGCTATGTAGCGGCGCTTGGTCCATACCGCCCATGTGTCTTTGTATTCTGGGCTAGATAGTTGCGTGATGGGCTTGCCAAACCAGGGCTCACAGTCACGCATGAATCTTGCGTTATCTTCGTCCTCGCTCCCCGTCTCGCAATACGCGATCAGGTCAGGGTTAGCGATTTTTGTGGCTACTGCGCTGGCAGCACCGCAACTGAACCAAGAGATTCTTCGGCTCATGATTTAGCTGCCTCCCATCCGTTCTCACCCCAGGCCATACAAGAGCGTTCAAGCTCATGGCACAGGGATGCATATCCGTTATTGAAATGACCGTGAGTGCGCGTGCGATGAAGTAGCTGCTTAGGCTCGGGGTCATGGCGAAGGGTAAAAAATTGCCCCGGTTCGATGTGTCGAAGGCGGGGCAGGGGTTTGTTGCTGTAGGCATGATTCGTCATAGAAACAGAATCCTATGTCTGAGCTGAAGAAAATGAACTACGATGTCCAGCGCTTATACACTTTGGAGCTTTTGATATGAAGCTGGAGGACTGGCCATGTTGGGTCAAGGTTGCGATTGCGGCCGGCTTTGCAGTATTTGTTTTCAATTGGCCGAGATCCAGTGGGGAATGGGCGTCTTGGGTGCAGGCAATTGGCGCTATTGGTGCGATTGTCGGTGCCTTCAAAATTGTTAATTTACAGACTAAGTCCCAATATCAGATGGCGGCTCAACATAGCCTAAATGAAAGAAAGAGAAAGCAGGATACATATGAAAAAGTATTCGATGTATTGAGAACAACAGTTGATACGGTCCGTACCAGTTTTATAGAAGATGATTTTGACTCTTTCGAGGGATTGTGGAATGAATCGTTGGAGAAACAGTTGGGGCTGATAATAAATGCAGCACAAGCGGTGCCATTGCATGAGTTTGAGACGCCTTGGAGAATTTCATTTGCGGTCTCAATGATCGCAAGCGCAAGTACTGCTATGGAAAGCATGAAGATGTATTTGGAGGTACATACAGGTGCTGATGAGCAATATGACCCAAATGTTTTGATAGCGCGACGCGAAGCCTTTCTTAGTAACTCTCAAAATGTTAGTGATATGTGGGATGGGTTTACTAACCAGTCATGACATTCTGGTAAAAATGGCTGGACCGTAGATATCTAGGGGGCTTTGCGTGGCGCGTTGTTTCATGCGACTTTCTCCCGAGGGGAGATCTGCTGATCGGAGTAGTTGGCCCGTACCAGAGCATGGGACAGTGGAGGGTAGTGCCATGGCTTAGGCATGGCTGACTCCTATCTGCCCGCTCTCGTGCTGTCCGACGCCGATGTGGATGTTTTGTGACTGGCCTGCTTGATAGCCTGCAAAAGAAGCCGCAGCGTCGTTACTGTTCCCGCGCCTGGCCCTTGATCGAGCTTCTGGAATATGGTCTGTCAGTTTTGCGGATTCAGTGATCTCTTCGTCAAGGCTTGCCTGTTCTTGTGCGGTCATGCTCTGAAATACCTCGGAGACTTTGCGACTGACGCCGATGGCGAAGTAATAGTAAAAATCTGCCTTGGCTTTGGCGTTTGGCCTTGTTCCCTGGCGTCGCAAATCATTTAGGTGGCTCTTCCAGCTGTTCTTTAAGGACCGGCAGACGATTTCGCAGATGTATAAGGAAATCTCGATGTTCGGCTTTTTCCCATAAAAGGTATATGTGAGTTTCTGATTACGGTTCGTGTAATACGCAGTGGCGCAACCAAAAATGAAGCCGAGTACACCAAACAACTTGTGCTTCCATGCGGCGCGATCCTTAGTGTCCGTTTCAAAGTCACCAGAGCCAAACTCAGCCTGGCCGAGCATCGCTTGAGAAGGGCGTATTTCTCCATCAGTACTTCGGCGCGATGTCTTGCGATTGCCGCTTCATGCTCATTGGAGGAGCCGGAGAGCGCGAGTAGTTTTCTGATTCGTGCGATATGACGCTCTTTATCTGCGTCGGATGGGTGCGGGTTCTCGGTCATGAGCTGATCCTAGAAAAGAAAAACCCCGGTTGAGTAAATCAAGCGGGGTTATGGGGTGTTGCTGTAGTAGTGATGCTTCATAGGGGAGGCATCCTATGTTTTAGCCACGGAGGTTCGGCTATGATCCTTGTGGGAGTAGGCGAGAGAAATTGGTTATAGTTGGGCTCGCAACCGCCGCTTTTGGTCAGAAGCAGACGATCAGTGAAGATGGAAAAGGAGCAAAACCTTGTTTTATCAAAGCCCGTCGCAGATGCCGCAGATACATTGGCTAAATGAACTCTCTTATGTTATTTCATCATTGCTGTATATAACCGCAATCTGTCTAATACACTAACCATTGCATATCTTTGAAAAGCCAATAAATGGATCTTCACCACTACACAGATGTTAATGGCCTAGCTAGCATCATACAGAATGAAGCGCTCTGGGCTACCGAAATGGGATTCTTAAACGATTCTCAAGAGATGATAGCAGGAATCGTACTAATCAAAAAAGAATGCAATAATATTAATTACGATGAAATTGAGAATAAAATTTTTGAAAACGCAATCAGGGGTTTTTACAAACAAATTCCATGGTTCGTTGAAGAAAATCTAATGAGAAGAAATAATTATATAGTTTCATTTTCAAAGGCTGGTGATAACTTGCGGCAATGGATGTCCTACTGCCCTAAAAATTCAGGCTACTCGATAGAGTTTGACTCACAAAAAGTACTAATAGATGGGAGCATCGAGCGTGAAAGAAAGGTAGTGTGCCAACTTAAGGATGTGGATTACCATGAGAAGAAAATAAAAGAAATTCTGAAATTAGAAAATATTATTAAAATTGTCAGGAGTAGTCTTCCAGTCGAAGGAAAAATGATAAAAATAGCCAATGAGCTGTTTTTCAATAGTTGCGCCGTTAAACCTAAAGAGTTTTATGATGAGCAGGAAACTAGGCTTGTGATTCAGTCAAAATTAGAAAAGAGTCATGACGTGAAATTTCGAACTAGAGGCGGCGTTATAATCCCCTATTTTGAATACCCGATCAAGCGCTCATGGATTAAAGAAATCACCATCGGCCCAAACGTTAATATGTCACTCGCGAGAAAAGGGCTGGAGACGTTTCTGGAAAAATATTCCATTACTTGCGAAATTCGAGAGAGTAAATGCTCCTTGAGAAATTTCTGAACGGATGACCATTTCGAATTCAGCACTGCTGAGGTAGACAGTAGTCCCGCCAAAAGATTCTCTGGTCGCTGTCAGTTCCTCTCTGCTCGATAGATCTGGCAGCGTCTTTCAGATCAACTCTGAGTCAATACATATTGGCTTGCTCACGCTCACCACCTAGCACCGCCACCAGGTTGCTGATCATTTTGGCCAGCTCGGAGGTCATCAAGGTTATGTCAGCATCAAAGATGTCGTCGTCGTTGATGGCAGTGACGTCCTGTTTTTTAGTCAGGATATCCAGAGGGGCCACGCGCTTAACGTCCAGGGCATCGGTCAGCACAAAGCTGATGCGGTCAGCCCAGGTCAGCGCCAAGCGGGTGCATTGCTTGCCGGCTTCAACGTGCTTGCGCACTTCGTCAATGTCGGCGCTTTGCTTCACGTAGCGTACGGCAGCACCGCTGTCGCCGGTGGAGCGCAGCTCGGTATCCTGGTCTACGGTGAAGTTGGCTGGGGCGTCATCATCCACCAGCCAGGTCGTCATGGCGCCAGCAGGTGACTGCCCGGTATACAGGGGCAGAACAGGGAAGGGCTCCACGCTCTTGGCGAACAGCGCCAGAACCTCATCACTCTTAGCCACGACTGCGGTATCAATGACAAACCAGTGGTTCCGTGTGTCGATCCACACTAAAGTGTCGCGCTGCACGGCATGAGAGCGGGGCATCAAATCAATGATGATCTGCTCTTTGATTTCCTTCATCTGCTTGCGGCCTGGCTTATAGCCTTGCTGCTCTTCAATTTCGCGGGCCTTCTCGCGTGCTGCCTGGTTAACCACAGCGCTCGGCAGCAGCTTCTTTTCAGCCCGCATGCAGATCAGATACTGTCCATTCACTTCATGCACCAGCTCACCACCTTCACGCGGCGGCACCCAGCCCAGGCTGAGCGGTTCTTGGCTGCCACCAGTGGCAAACTGATGCTTGGCCAACATATCGGCCAGTGCTTGGGCTGAGACCTCAAATTGACGGTCCAGGCGGAAGATACGCAGATTTTTAAGCCACATTGAATAAATCTCCAGTTAAAACCTTCACTTCATCGAGAATGCTTTGGAGTGACCGCTCGCCCATCGTGATTGCGTTGATGTCGACCGATATCTTTACTTCTTCGGGATTGACACCGGCTTCATTTGCAAACGACTTTGTTGTTTGTGCCAACACATGGAGGTACAGGCGTAGCTTTTGCGACTCATTAGCGGATTGCGCTGGAGATTCAACGGTATTCATGGGTTTGTTCCTTTCAGGATGGGCTATGCTCACGCAGATCTGTAACTGCATGTAGCGAGAAAGTGATGAATATTATTAAGTGGAAAGGGGACTATTGCTTAGAAACCCAACGGTTGTTTGGCTTGGTTATTGGTCTTTTCGTTGGGGTTTTAGTAGGAGTTTTTGTTTTGAAGGGGATTTTGAACAGTGAATGGAATATTGTGTGGACTGCTTTAGGTGCTATGGCAACCATTGTTACTGGCTTTGCCGCTGTGGCTATTTCTTTTCGTCAATCTCGGAACTCAATTAAGGCCAAGAGAATAAAAAGAAAACAGGCGGAGGATTTTTTGGAGGTCGGGGTTTTGTTGGTAGACAGGTTTTTTTCGGCGTTTATGACTTTATTGGAAATTGAGGCTGAGGATGCAAGAAGGGGTGAAGAAAAATCATTTAGTGATCTAAGTGTTTTATTGGAGGATAATGAATTTTGGCCTTATTTTGATGCGCCTGATTTACTTGTTGAGGCGTTTAGTGGGGAGGAGATTTTTATGATAAAAAAAATATGTAACGATATTAAAAAGGCAGAGGATTTTTTTTATTCTTTGGGTGATTCAGTAAAAGAAAATGGTTTTAATTCGTCGGCACATTCTTTGGCGTTGCTTCTAGAGAAATTTTTTTCTATCGCTAAAGAGTTAGAGAAGTTGCGACCAAATCTTGAATTGATGAGCGCAAATAGGGAGCGTAAAGCTAAGGTGTTGAGGGCGGTGCGTGAGGTTAGTCACTAGCAGGTATTGCGTAGGTTTGTCGTATCTAAGTTTTTTGCCCGGCTGCGATTCCCAGCATTTGCATCTGCTCGACAATGATCTCCGTGGTGAAACGCTCCTGACCGTCCTGGCCTGTCCATTTACGGGTGCGCAGGCGACCTTCTACATAAACGGGGCGGCCTTTGCGCAGGTACTCACCCGCGATTTCAGCCAGACGGTTGTAGAACACCACACGGTGCCATTCAGTTTCCTCCCGGCGCTCGCCGGAGGTACGGTCTTTCCACTGCGAAGTCGTGGCAATGGAGATATTGCAGATGGCCGAGCCTTCTGCGCTGTAACGTACTTCTGGGTCGCGGCCAAGATTGCCCACCAGAATGACTTTGTTGACTGAGGCCATTTATGCAGCCTCCAGCAGGGCGCCCCGCAGTTCGTGCTGATACTTGGTGACCGTTCGCTCAAACTCCATCAGATCGGATTCAAGTAAGTCGATCTGGTTGTCGTCACGCTCGATGCGGATGATCTTCATGCGGCCCAGGTCATGAACCCACAAGACCAGATCCACCCACTTTCGGCCAAGCAACCACATTGCGCCATTGCACTGGTCTACATAGGCGGCAATATCGCCATTCACGAAGGCGGTGAACAGCGTGTCGCTACTGACCATCGTCTTGATTTCAATGATTCCGTCATTGCCCACCAAACCGTCTACGCTGACCCCAAACAGGCGGTCCGGCGTCGTGATGAAGCCTGCCTCGTCCACGATATGGCCGGTCTTGCGCTCATAGACGGCGCGGGCGTAGGGCTCCTGCTCTGTACCCAGACGCATGGCACCGTTCACAAAGACCTGCATGGGCTCGCCGCCTTCGCGCTCTCGGGCCACGTCCATGGCGTAGTCCAAGCACTTCTTAGAAGGGGCTCCGCTTTTCAGGCGGTCGCGGCTGTCCTTGAAGCGGCTACCGGTGATGACGCCCTTGCGGGCTTGGAGCCATTCTGTGGTGCCCTGTTCGGCGGTGTGAATGATTAAGCCTTCCATTATTGAGCCTCCGTAAGCATCTTTTTCTTGTCAGATACGGCCTTTTTGAAGGCGTTGTAATCAGCAAGGTTGTTGGTTGCGTAAATGACGTTGCCGCCTTCCTGCCAGATGGTTTCCAACCGCTCCAGCGCTTCGGCTTTGGCTACCTCGCTGATCCACTCGTCGCGCAGGTCGGCGCTAATCTTCGAGTTCGCGCTTCTTTGTCCGTCATCGTCATCACCTTTTTCAGAAACGCCAGTAATGGCCTTGAGGGTGTGGCGCTGCAGGTAAGTGACGGTGGAGGCGATGGCCTGGATGTTGTTCTTGCTCCCGCTTTGGTCCGCATGGGCCTCAAGAGACACAGAATCGGTATGACCCTGGCGGTGTTTGAGAATGCAGGTCACACGGATCAGGTCTTTTTCTTGATGGGTTTTCCAGCTCCAGGCGAAGCCATGCTTTGAAAGGGCAGGGCCCACCGCTTCGACCACATCGGAAAGTTCTGGGTGCTTGTAGTGGGTGCGTCCATTTTTTCCTGTGAAGTCGACAGCTTTGCGCTTGATGATTTCGACAGCCTCGGACTTGAATGCGGCTAAGGCATCGTTGAAGGCCTTTTCGGCCTCACGCTCTTCCCAGCGTTGCTGCAGGTTCATCATCTGCTCTACCTGGTCGAGCGTGGCGCCTTGTTTCATGGCTGCCATCATCATGCCCATGGGGGAGTTGGCGGGGACCTGATCTGCCGGCGCGGTCAGTTCGCGTTGTGGTGCCTCAATAATTTCTGTGCTCATAGTGTCCTCAATATTGGATTCGGATAGCCGGAATCAGGCCTTTGGCGATCAGAATGACGGCCTGCTTGGCGCATTCGTTGGGCAACCCGTTTTCGATAAATGCGACGAGGGCGGCGTTGTTGATGCTGGCCTTGTGGGCGATCTCGGCCTCGCGTTTTCGCTGTGCGGCCTCTGCTGCCGCCTTTTCGTCCGCCTGGCGCTTGATTTCGGCCTGGCGGGCAGATTCGGCGGCATCTTTTGCGCGTTGTTCTGCGGCCAGCTTCTCAGCTTCGGCCCGGGCCTCGGCCTGTTTCTGACGTTCGATGGCTTCGGCTCGTTCCCGCTCAGCCTGTTCTGCGGCCGCCCTGGCATCGGCTTCACGTTTTGCGGCGGCATCCCGTTCAGCCTGGGCTTTGGCTTCCGCGTCGGCTCGGGCCTTATCGGCTGCCTGCCGGGCAATCTCAGCTTCGCGGTCTTTCTGTTCCTGCTCGGCCTGTTTGCGGCGCAGCTCAGCCAGCTCTGCCTGCTCAGCTTCGTACTTCTGGCGTTCAGTCAGGGCTGTGTTCAGAATTTCCAGTGCTTTGGCTTTGACCCGGTGAGCTTCTGCTTCAAATTCTTCCCAGGACTCGCCCATCACCGCAGATTCAACTATTGCGATGCGCTGGCGGAGGGTTTCAACATCAAGGCCTCCGACTTCTCGGGCTTGTTCGGCCATGCCGTCCAGGTCGGCTCGGTGGAGTGCTACCCGGCTGGCCTCTGCTTCTTCCCAGTCCGTGAGCGGCTTGCGGACTTCATCAGCCAGCGCGTCCAGCTCTTCTCGCATACGCTTGCGTTCAGCGTCGATCAGCTTGGGGATTTCCTTGAGCCGGTCCACCTGCTCCTTGCCTAGGCCATCCAGAGCGGTTTTGATCTTGCGCACCTTGAATGCGCGGCTGGCGATTTCCTTTCGGCCCTTGTCGGTCTTCAGGTTCGGCGCATGCCCGGTGACTTCTTGTCGGATGCGCTCGATATACGGGTCCAGACCGTTTGGTGTTTGGTAAATTTGCAGCGCCGTTTCTGCCGGCGGCAGTTCCGTCAGCTCTAAGACTTCGGTCATGTCATGCTCCAACTAAGTAAGTCAGCAGGGCAGGGCCGAATGCAAACAGGCCGCCTGCCGCGATGACTGCAGGAATTGCGATTGCGAAGGTAGGGAACCAGCCCCAGGGCGGGGTGCTGCTATTTGGTGCGTAGCATCCCTGTCCGTCGTATGGATTACGGCGGCGAGTGCGGGGGAAGCCGGGGTTTTGGTCTGTCACGGCTGCCTCCAGATACTGAGAACGCCCTCGATCCCGAGTGCAATAAAGAAAGTGGCGCAGCAAAAGAACACTGCGAAGATGAAAAACTCGATCAGCACGGCAACGCCTCTAGTTCTTGCTGGGTCATGCAGTTATGCGTGGTGTCTGCCCAATCGCCGATGATTCGTTCGCGTTCGGTGCGCAGGGTAGGGCGCAGGCTTTCATCATCCAGCGCAGCAAGTAGCTTGGCGGAATAGTCGAAACCTGCCGAACTGGACGCCAGAAGCGCATTCTCCATTTCTTCGATCAACCCTATGCGGCTTACCTTTTGAGGAATCGATTGCAGGGTCCAGGCGATGTTCACGTACAGTGTTTTGCCGTACAGGCAGTTGCGGATTTGTTCCGCGATACAGGCGCGGCGGCGCTCTGCCAGCTCGTGCGCGTTTATCTCACGCATAGCAAAAGCGTTCATGCTTAGCTCCGGGGGGATTGCGCCGCGTCCGGCGCTATTGAAATAGGAGAGGGTTAGCCTGCGTCTGCCGCCATCACGATTTGCGCGCGCAACTCGGTATTGGTGGGTTCCGGGGTTCTATGCCCTCTAGTCGCAGCACTCCCGCCGCCCATGGCGTGGGCGGTTTTGATATTGAAATGGTTGAGGGAGTGGGAATGCTGCGGCTGGAGGGTGCCGGTTACATCTCCGGCGCGGGCTCACACCGCCGTCTTGCTTAATCCCCATTAGCTGGGGCAGCCTCCGTTCGTCGCCTTTCGGATAGTGAACGGTCATACCCTATTTGATGGTGGCCGGGTGCATCCTTCGCCCGGCATTTGGCACCTGGTGAGTGCCCAAGTCCTGATTAACGGCTTCCCATGGCGCTTTGCCTGCGCGTACTGCTCACCATCAAGGGTGGTGTCTGGCCTCCTAGCCCTATCGGTCTTGCCGATAACAGGGGTAGCTCATGGGGTCGAACCATGCAGATCACCACTCTTGATAGTCCTGCGCTCTTACCCGGCGCAGGTTAGGTGATGGCCCTACTCACTCCACACTATTGCTGGTTCAAGCATGACCAGCGGCTTCACTGCTTTCTTCACCATCACATAGGCGGGCTGGGCTTACTACCAGCTTGCCGCGCTGTCCCTGGTTCTACAGGTGGATGGCTCGGTCTGGTGATCAGCCAGTCGCGTGGTTACCGTTGACCGATGCGTCTCTACTGACGCCCGCCTATGTGATGCCCCTCATAAGAAGGGCTGCCTGGACCTCGCTACCTCTTGCCGCGAGTCATGCAGGCGTTGATTCGATTAAGCCTCGAACTTGAAGCGATGCATCAGTCAAGGCCAGGGCTCGTTCAAGGCAGCCTTGGTTATGGCCATCATCGTCATCGTCTTCTGGAACCCGAGCCTTCAGGGCCTCGGTGTACATGCCAGTCAAAATACGCTGGACCGCTTCAAGCGTTTCACGCCGCACAGCTTCCGCGTAGCGTGTCATTTGGTAGTCACGGTATACAGCGCATATGGAGTTGGTGATAAATGTGCTGTTTGTGTGGGGATCAGTCTTACTGAACGCCAGTCCGCCATTCATCAATGAGTCTGAAAGCCATCCGAACGGCTCCGGCATCGTTGCCTTGCTCATGCTTTCTCCTGTTTGTCATGCTTTCCTGGAAAGTCGCTGGGCCAGCGCATGGGTTTGTCCTGCTGTTCCATGTCTATCTCCTATTTATCCGTCAGCGTTGACCGAGCTAAGTCGCTAAAATGCTTGTTTTATAACTACGCGTGGCGAGCCAGGCATGAATCTGATTAGCCCGTGCCAACCAATCCATTTAGAAGAATTGCGACCTTACTTATGAACTGGGAATTTTTGCTGGGGATCTTGTTGCCCGCATACGGCTTTGCATACGTCTGGCTAATACGAACTGCAAGGGAAGATCCGCCGTTGTATAAACTGATTGCTAAGAAGCTTGGTCAGGTATGTATTGCTCTGATATTTATGATCGCGGGACTAATGTGGTGGCTTAGGCATGAAGGTGTGTTTGATGATCCCGGTTCTGATTTGATCGCTTTGCCTTTAGTGATAGTGACGATTGTGATCATATTCACCGCACACTCTATTTCGTTCTTCAACCGAATAGCGAACTTGCCTCCTAAATCAAACTGTTCATCAAAGCCTCTCGAAGGGGGCGAATAAGGCGACAAGAAAGGCGATTACCGCAATCCATAATAAAAAATACTCGGGTTTGTTCAATTTAGCCTCGCATGAAAAGCCGCCCTACCACAGGGCGGTTTTAGATACGCCCTGCGCCGCCAAGATACCGCGATGGCTGGCGCAGGCTGCCGACTCGCACGGCACATCCCGGTTGGGCCGGGAGGGTTGCTCGGTTCCGTAAGTGCTGCGGTACGGTTTCCTGACCGTCCCCTACCCACTTCTTCAGGGGAGCGCCGGATCCCACGCCTGTTAAAGGCCTCACGCCAATCGCGGGAATACATCTATCCGGTTTTTTCTGCCGTCTTTTTGCCAGGGCATACGCAGCGCGTCTCCCTCTGTTCACCAGGCGCACCTACACCTCACGGCAGTGCGCAGCGTCTTTCGTGTGCCGTTATTCACCA
>SMEN01000189.1_pt1 | contig 28187 bp, 22 predicted proteins | sample 2456271 | NCBI WGS metagenome assembly SMEN01 (sample SAMN10132593, study PRJNA489261) | soil metagenome | isolation source: day1 control-loamy sand soil ammended with raw manure from dairy cow... | place: USA | collected 2015-04-01 | reverse complement strand
CTTGGTTTTGGTCTGGCCTTCGAACTGCGGTTCGGAAAGCTTCACGGAGAGCACCGCGGTCAGGCCTTCGCGCACGTCGTCGCCGGTGAGGTTGTCGTCCTTTTCGCGCAGGATCTTGTTATCCCGCGCATAGCGGTTGAGCAGGCTGGTCAGCGCGGCGCGGAAGCCCTCTTCGTGGGTGCCGCCCTCATGGGTGTTGATGGTGTTCGCATAGGTGTGCACGGACTCGGCGTAGGCGGTAGTCCACTGCATGGCGATTTCCAGGCTGATGCCGCGGGCGGAGTCCTCGGACTCGAAGGCGATGACCTCGTCGTGGACCAGCTCGACCTTCTTGGCGGCGTTCAGGTGCTTGACGTAGTCCAGCAGGCCGTCCTTGTACAGGTAGTCGACGCGGCGCGGCTTGACGACCTGGTTCTCGATCTCCTCCTCGACCTCGGCCTCCGGCTCAGCTGCCTCCGGAACGCGTTCGTCGGTGAGGGTGATGCGCAGGCCCTTGTTCAGGAACGCCATCTGCTGGAAGCGGGCGCGCAGGGTCTCGAAGTCGAATTCGACGGTGTCGAAGATTTCCGGGTCCGGGTAGAACGTCTGGGTGGTGCCGGTCTGCTCGGTGGCCTCGCCCTGGGTCAGCGGGGTGGTGGTGAACCCGCCGTTGGAGAAGCCGATGCGCCAGGCGTGGCCCTGCCTGCGGACCACGGTGTCGACCTTGCGGGACAGCGCGTTGACCACGGAGATGCCCACGCCGTGCAGGCCGCCGGAGACGGCGTAGCCGCCGCCGCCGAACTTGCCGCCGGCGTGCAGGATGGTCATGACGACCTCGACGGTGGGCTTGCCCTCGGTGGGGTGGATGTCCACGGGGATGCCGCGGCCGTTGTCCTCGCAGCGCACGCCGCCGTCGGCCTGCAGGGTGATGTTGATGGTGTCGCAGTATCCGGCCAGCGCCTCGTCGACAGAGTTGTCAACGACTTCATAAACCAGGTGGTGCAGGCCGCGGGGGCCGGTGGAACCGATGTACATGCCCGGGCGTTTGCGTACCGCTTCGAGTCCTTCGAGGACGGTAATATCCTGGGCGCCGTAAGTGTGCTCGACTTTTGAAGTCATCGATTCTGCAGGCACTGGGATGTTGTCCGGTTCCTGCGGTGAAGCGTTTTCGTTAGACACGGGTGCTACGAACTCCTCGATTTTGGCGCGCGACCACCATGCGCGGTCCGAGCCCGGACGCGTCCAGCGATCTTGGTCTGGAGCGACGTAGACGTGGGTTCACCCACGGCACAGTCAATTCACTACCCCTAATTCTACCGCCTACAGCAAAATTATCGGGGATTCTGTGGCCTAAATCAGCCGCAGAAGGCACGGAATAGACCATCTGAGCGAGTTTGGGTGATCAACTGAGGGGGGATCCAGCCGGGAGGTGCGTTAGAGCGCCATATGCCATGCCAGCATTTCTAGCCGTAGGTGTCCCGGGGGCCGCGACCGGCCACCGATCTCAAGCCGTGGCGCCACGAAGGTGCGTTCGGACCGATCACCCGGATGACCGTCACGATGCCCGGACCGAGCTCGGCGTCGAACTTCTTCAGCAGCTGGTGGCTCAGCAGCCGCAGCTGCGTGGCCCATGACGTGGAATCGCAGCGGACCACCACCACGGTGTCCTCGAAAGACTCCGGACGGCAGTGCTTTGCGATGTTCTCGCCGACCAGCTCGTTCCAGCGGCCGAGCACCGATCCGACGGCCACTTGGGTGCTCCAGCCGCGTGATTTGGACATTCTGGCCACCACGGCGCCGATGGACCGCGGGTCGCGGGGAGCATCGTCGTCTATCGTTTTCTTGCCTGCGCCCGGCGTATTGCGGGAGTTCTGGCGTTTGCGCACCTTGGCCAAGCGTGCCGCGTCCAGACGCGAATCGCCGCGTTCCTCGGCGAGCTTGCGCATGCGGTTGAGCAACGCCCTGGCGGCGTCGATTTCCGGATCCATGCGATGCTCGTCGTCGAAATTCTGGCTAGGCATCGACAACCTGCCCAGGGGAGACCTGGAAGAAATGCCCCTTCAAAGCCTCGGGAACGTCTTCTACCACGGCGGCGGTGACCAGCACCTGTTCGGCTCCAGCGACAATATGGGCCAGGCGGTTGCGGCGGGTTGCGTCCAGCTCGGCGAAAACATCGTCCAGGATCAAGATCGGCCCGGAGCCCGGACGGGGGTCGTCGTCGCCGAAGACGCGGTAGGCCGCCAAACGCAGCGACAGCGCAAAGGACCAGGTTTCGCCGTGCGAGGCGTAGCCCTTAGCCGGTGCCGCGCCAAGGGTCAGGACCAGGTCGTCACGGTGCGGGCCGAACAGGGAAATGCCTCGATCCAGCTCGCGGGAACGATTCGCTTCGATCGCAGTCAGCAGCAATTCCTGGATTTCTTCCTGTCCAAGGGTCTCGAGATCCCGGGCCGGCAGGCTGGCATCATCCACTTCTCCCTCGAGCGATGAACGATATACCGCGCTGGCTTCCTTCGCGCCGTCGGCAAGATCCGCATAAGCGGCCTGCATGTAGGGACGCAGCAGCGACAGGACGTTGAGCCTGCCGCGGATCAGTCGCGCTCCGCAGGCTGCCAGCTGCAAGTCCCACGCCTGCAGCGTGTTTTCCTGCGAGGTAGTCGGCTTGGACTTGCCGCGGATCGACTTGAGCAGCGCGTTGCGCTGCTTCACAATGCGTTCGTAGTCGTTTTTGGTCCCGGCTTCGACAGGGCGCAGGGTCACCAGCAATTCATCGAGGAACCGGCGGCGGTTCGAGGGATCGCCCTTGATCAAGGCCAAATCCTCCGGCGCAAAGAGCACGGTGCGCACCATGCCAAGGATTTCCCGGGCACGCACCGGATTCGCGCGATTGATGCGAGCTCGGTTGATCTTTCCGCTGGTGATCTCCACTTCGAGCTGCGTCTGCTGGTTTCCTCGATGCAGCGTGCCTCGGATCAACGCGCGTTCGGCACCAAAATTTAATAGCGGTGCATCATTGCTGACCCGATGGGAGGCAAGATTCGCCAGATAACCAATGGATTCGACGATGTTGGTCTTGCCCACGCCGTTAGGCCCCACCAGGACGTTGATCCCCGGGACAAGGTGCACGTCGGCTTGCGCATACGAGCGGAAGCTCGTGAGTGAAAGCTGCGAGATATACACCGGAATCCTGACACGAAGAAGCGGTGGGTGGCAGCTGCCACCCACCGAAAAATTGTTAGTTGGAGTTCGGCAGGCGAACTGGCATGACCAGATAGCGGTACTGGTCCTGGTCTTCCTCATCCAGCTTTTCCTGCCCGGTCAACATTGCCGGTTTGGGTGCGCTGGTGAAGGAGAAACGAACGAAATCGGTGTTGAAGGAGTTCAGGCCTTCGGAGAGGAATGTCGGGTTGAATGCCACCACGATGTCTTCGCCGCGCAGGGCTGCAACAATGGCTTCTTCCGCCTGGGCATCCTCGCCGGTACCGGCATCCAAGGTCAGCTGTCCATCCGTGAATGCCATGCGTACCGGGGTATTTCGCTCGGCCACCACCGAGACGCGGCGCACGGCTTCAATCAATTCACTGGTACGAACCGTGGCATGGATTGGGGTGTCGCTGGGGAACAAGGAACGGATCTTCGGGTATTCACCATTGATCAGCAATGAAGTGGTGCGACGGTTCGCACTCTCGAAACCAATCATTTCGCCGTTCTTGCTGATGGCAAGTTTGAGTTCACCCGAGCTCGAGAGGGTCTTGGCCACTTCACTGAGTGTTTTTGCCTTGATCAAGAACGACGTAGAGATTTCTGATTGGTTCGGAGTCCAGTTGAGTTCACGCATGGCCAGCCGGTAACGGTCGGTAGCGAGGAAGGTGATGAGATCGTTTTCGATCTCGACCTTGATACCGGTCAGTACCGGGAGAGTGTCATCTTTCGATGCAGCCACGATGACCTGCGAAACGGATTCTGCGAATGCCTGCCCATCGATGGTGCCAGCAATTTCAGGCAATGCAGGCAGGGTTGGGTATTCATCGACTGGCATCGTTGCGAGATGGAAGCGTGAACGGCCGCAGGCCAAGGAAATCTTTGACCCTTCGGTTTCGAGGGTGACTGTGGAATTTGGCAGCGAGCGGGTGATTTCTGCTAACAGCTTGCCTGAGACCAGGATTGATCCCTGCTCGGAGATGTCCGCAGGAATTTCGATGTGGGACGAAATTTCGTAATCGAATCCCTCGAGGCGAACTATGCCTTCGTGGGTAGTGATCAGAATGCCAGCCAATACAGGCGAAGGTGGTCGCTGCGCCAAGGACCGGGCGGTCCAAGATACGGCGTCTGCCAAAACATCCTTTTCAACGCTGAACTTCACGAAAAATCCGCCTTTCGAAACCCATAAGTCTTAAGCCAGGCCAAGAAGGTAGTTTCCCGCCAAGTTCTTAAGCATAGATCAGGTAGTTGCACGTTCTCTGCAAATAATTTTGCCACGTCCATCCGACGCTGTCTCAGCGATGGACCCAAAGTGTGGAAGAGACAACAAAAATTCAGGGTTCTGCACAGTTTCGAAGTCCTGGTCAGGGAGTGGACTCGTTATTTGGATGAATAAGTCTTAAAGGTAGAAGTGTTAATAACCCCTGTGGATACTGTGGATAAGTGCCATAACGCCAGACCTGAGGCCGATTGTGCATGTGAACAACATGTGTTTGGAAGTGACACTCAGTTCCATGACCTTGTTGAAACTCAGTTCCATGATTTTTAACGTCCACATGCAAAGACGTACTTATCCGCAGATCATCACCAGATCTTCCACAGATTTATCCACACCTGTGGTTTCGGCTTTTTAGTGCTCCCGCTGGCTCTGTTTAATGCGGTTTGTCAGTTCCGTCACCTGGTTGAAGATCGCGCGTCGCTCGGCCATCAATTCGCGGATTTTGCGGTCTGCGTGGATCACGGTGGTATGGTCGCGTCCGCCAAGTTCCGCGCCGATCTTCGGAAGAGACATCTCAGTCAATTCACGCAGCAGGTACATGGCTATCTGACGTGCAGTGACCAGCGTGCGGGTACGCGATTTGCTGTTCAATTCTTCAATGGTCAACCCGAAGTATTCGGCGGTCTGCTTGATAATGGTCGACGGAGTAATCTCCTGCGCGCCATCGTCGCTAATCAAATCCTTGAGCACGGTTTCAGCTAGCGCCAGGTCCACCTGCTGATTGTTCAGCGAGGCGAAGGCAGTGACACGGATGAGGGCGCCTTCGAGCTCGCGGATATTGGTGGAGATGCGCGAAGCGATGTACTCCATGACATCGCTGGGTGCGGAAAGATTCTCGGCATCGGCTTTCTTGCGCAGAATAGCAATACGCGTTTCTAGCTCCGGCGGCTGAATATCCGTAAGCAGGCCCCATTCGAAACGCGAACGCATACGGTCTTCGAAACCCTGAAGCTGTTTGGGCGGAAGATCCGAAGTGATCACAACCTGCTTGTTGTGGTTGTGCAGCGCGTTGAACGTATGGAAGAACTCTTCCTGAGTGGCATCCTTGTTTGCCAGAAACTGAATATCGTCGATCAACAGAATGTCGACGTTGCGATAGGTCTGCTTGAAGCTGGCGCCTTCGTCATCGCGGATGGAGTTGATGAAGTCGTTAGTGAACTCCTCGGAATTCACATAGCGTACGCGGATGCCTTTGTAGAGGTGGCGAGCGTAGTGGCCGATGGCATGCAGCAAGTGTGTCTTGCCCAAGCCAGAATCACCGTAGATGAACAACGGGTTGTATGCCTTGGCCGGGGCCTCTGCGACGGCAACAGCGGCTGCATGCGCGAAACGGTTCGAGGACCCGATGACGAAAGTATCGAAAATGTACTTCGGGTTCAGGCGCCCGAATTCCTGCGAATTTGATGGGGGAGTGGGTTGCGGTGCTGGCTGCGGGCGCGGACCAGGCGCTTCAGTCACTGCCGGTGGTGCTGCCGGCGCGGCCGGAACCTCAGGTTCTTCGGCTTCCAATTCATCTGACAACGACAGGTCAACACTGACAGCGCAGCGAATGTCGTCCTGGAATACCGCGCGCAACGCATCATCCAGTGGCTCTCGAAGCTGGGTCTGCAGCATGTCGCGGGTCAAATCATTGGGCACAGCCACCAGCAGGGTAGTCCCGATCAATCCCTGTGGCTTGGCGAGAGAAACGAAAGCCCGATGGCGGGCCTTAACGCGGTCGTCGTCCTCGATCTTCCGGACTACTTGGCGCCATGAGCTACCAATGCTATTGGTCTCGTCGCTGCTCACTAAGGGCGCCCCGCTTTCCGTCGAATTAATGCAATCTTGGTCACTTAACACTCCGTAAATGGGTGCCGCCGATGGTGCCAAAGCGGCATCGTCTCCCCTGATTCTATCCGTCATCCACATGGTTATGCACAGCTCGGTGGAAAAACTCGAGGTTTTGGTTGTGGAAAACTACTTTTCCCTTGAAATCAAGCGTTTTCAAGCACGCGATGACATGGAAGCACGGGTCTGGATGTGAACTTTCTTTCGTTAAGTCCACCGATAATCCACAAGTTTGGGGTAGATTATTCACAGGCACTGCCCCGCTGGTTCAAACGGGGAGGTACAGCTGTGCCAATTTGACCTGGCGCGCAGTTTTTTCTATTGTTACTAAGTCCCATGCGTGCGTTTTGCGACCTGCTCAGTTTTAGAAGAGCCCGCGGAGCCTCGCGTTTTTCAAAAATAAATGTGCGTCACCAATGTTGTTATCCAGCTAGCTAGCAACGGGTAGGGCGTATCACTAATCGTCTTGGAGTATCACCGTGAGCAAGCGGACTTTTCAGCCAAACAACCGTCGCCGTGCCAAGAAGCATGGTTTCCGCCTTCGTATGCGTACCCGTGCGGGTCGTGCCATTCTGTCGGCACGCCGTGGCAAGGGCCGCAGCGAGCTGTCCGCATAAATTTGCGACACAGCTCTTGGCAGCATAGTTTTCCTGGACTCGACTAAGAGTCACGAGGAAATCCCATGTTGCCAAAGAATCAGCGACTGCGCCTAGCGCAGGACCTTACAGCCACTGTACGTTCCGGCGTCCGAAGCGGACGCCGGAACGTCGTGCTATATGCACGACCCCGGACTGATGAAGAATCGGGGGATAGATTTGGATTCATTGTGTCCAAGGCTGTAGGTATTGCCGTTAAAAGGAACCTTGCCAAGCGGAGAATGCGCGAAATCGCCCATGAGCTTCGGCGTGCAGATGGAAATCTGGACATCGTCGTACGTGCGCTTCCAGGAGCTGCAGAAATTTCCTGGGATGAAATTCATTCGCAGGTTTCCTCGGCCTTCGCCTCTGCGGTTAGAAAAGCCGAGGCACGCTGATGCGCAAGGATTCAGCACCCCGTACAGGTGTTGTGTGGTTCGTTATTGACCTGCCACGCAATATCCTCATCGGCCTGCTCAAGATTTACCGAAAAATCATTTCGCCGTTGTACGGCGATGTATGCAGATATTTCCCCAGCTGTTCTGCCTATGGGCTCGAAGCAGTTACCCAGCATGGCGTCGTTAAAGGGGCCGGGCTAACTCGAGGATTTGGCCAGAAGGTAAACTGCCGAGGATCATAGTTCTGAATCATCCTGTGATTCCCGACGATGAAGACGCCGCGGATAGCGGCCGCAAGGAGCGCGACCTCTGATGAACAACTTCCTAGACACGATATTGACTCCGTTTACGTATGCGGTGTCTTGGGTTCTGTGGGCTTTCCACGAACTGTTCACGATCATTGGCATGAATCCGGACTCGGGCGTCACCTGGACCCTGTCCATCATCTTCCTCGTGCTGCTGATCCGAACCCTGCTGATCCCGGTCTTCGTCAAGCAGATCAAGTCTCAGCGTGCCATGCAGGCACTGCAGCCGGATCTTAAGAAGCTGCAGGCGAAGTACAAGGGCAAGACTGACCAGATGTCGCGTCAGGCCATGGTGCAAGAACAGCAAGCGCTATTCAAGAAGCACAAGACGAACCCGCTGTCTTCTTGCCTCCCGCTGTTGATCCAGATGCCGTTCTTCTTCGCGCTGTTCCGCGTATTGAATAACGCTTCGCATGCAAGCGAGACCAATCAGTCCGTCGGTGCGCTGTCGGTCGAGAACATCCGCAGCTTCGACTCGGCATCTATCTTCGGTGCCCCATTGTCCGAGACTTTCCTGGGCACCTTCAACTCCGGCAACACCAACTGGGCTGTTGTTGTTGTCGCCGTGATCATGATCCTTGCCATGATCGCTTCGCAGTTCTTCACCCAGCGGCAGCTGATGACCAAGAACATGAGTGCGGAAGCCCTGCAGGGCCCGTTCATGCAGCAGCAGAAGATGATGCTGTATATCCTGCCTCTGGTCTTCGGCATCGGTGGCATCAACTTCCCAATCGGTGTGCTGATTTACTGGACCGCCACCAACCTGTGGACCCTCGGCCAGCAGTACTGGGTTATCCACAACAACCCAACCCCGGGTTCTGAAGCAGAGCGTGAGCTCAACGCCCGCCGTGCTGCCAAGGGCCTGCCGCCAGTTGGCCAGAAGAAGACCGCAGAAGCAGAGCAGCCTGTCATTGAGCAGGCCAAGGGCCAGCGAGAGCAGCCACAGCGTAAGAACCGCCGGAAGAAGAAATAGCCATGACTGCAGCCGAAAATTTTGAAGTGCCCGATCTGGAAAACCAGGTCGATTCCGAGCAGGAAGTTCTGGACGAGGGCGACGTAGCCGCCGACTATCTTGAAGAACTTCTGGATATCGCGGATCTCGATGGCGACATCGACATCGAAATCCGCGGCGGTCGCACCTACATCTCCATCGTGACCGATGAAGCAGGGACGGACCTGAGCGGCCTTGTAGGTAAGGACGGCGAGGTCTTGGATGCGCTCCAAGAGCTCACCCGCCTAGCAGTTCTGAATGCCACCGGAGAGCGATCGCGACTGGTTCTGGACATTGCAGGTTACCGTTCGGATCGTGCTGATCAGCTGCGCACAATCGCGGATGAAGCTATCCAAAAAGCCCGGGAGACCGGCGAAGAAGTCCATCTTGAACCAATGAGCGCGTATGAGCGCAAGTTGGTGCACGACGTGATCGCCGACGCTGGACTGCATTCCGAATCCGAGGGTGAGTCGGGCCGCCGGCACATCGTTGTGTCAACGCTGGACAATTAAGCCGCGCTGGCCACAAGCGTACGTGAACAAGCAAAGGACCATGCAATGACTGAGGATCTCAGCCTTACCGCAGAAGAGGCACTCGCCGCCGAAAAGATCTTCGGCGACCGCCTCGATCTTGCCAAGCGATATGTAGAGCACCTGGCCACCTCCGGCATCGAGCGCGGCCTGCTTGGCCCGCGGGAAGTACCCCGTCTGTGGTCCCGTCACGTGTTGAACTGTGCGGTCATCGAGTCAGTTATGGAGAAGGACGCCGAGGTGGCCGATGTGGGCTCCGGTGCTGGCCTGCCAGGGCTTTGCCTGGCCATCGCCCGCCCGGACCTGAATCTGACGCTCATCGAGCCTCTGGAGCGCCGCTGCATCTGGCTCTCCGAGGTCATCGATGACCTCGGACTGACCAACGCCACCGTAATGCGGGGGCGCGCTGAACAGATGGTCGATGTCGTCAACGCCCGTTACGTGACCGCACGCGCTGTATCAGCGCTGACTAATCTTGCTGGGCTGACGATTCCGCTGCTCCACGGTTCAGGGGAGCTCATCGCCATTAAGGGGCGTTCCGCTGCTGAGGAAATCGACAAGGCATCGAAGGCTATCCGCAAGCTGGGTGGCAAGGAGACCGAGGTACTCGTGATCGGGGAAGGTCTGCTCAGCGAACCCACTACGGTGGTTCGTATCAAGGTTGGCTAGTCCAACAAGTTAGGCTTAAAACAGCTTTAGGTGCGCCAGACGCGTTTTGTTGAATAAATTTCACTGAAAAGCGGATTGCAATCTTAAGGACTTGTTTTGAATGTTTCACGTGAAACATTGTCGATGACAGTCGGAAACTGCGACTGCATCTTTTCATGAGGAGGAGTTTCACCTTGTCTAAGACCAAGGATTCGTCGAGCAGTGTTTTTGACTTTAATGACTCTTCCTCGCCGCTAGCCAGCCAGCTGGCGAGTGAACATCGTCGACGCGAAGCTTTGGAGGCCCGTAAGGTGCCCAAGCCTGACAAGACCCGTTATTTCACTATCTCAAACCAAAAAGGTGGCGTAGGTAAGACAACTACGACCGTCAACCTGGCTGCTGCTTTAGCGAAGGGTGGCTTGAATGTCCTGGTGATCGATATTGATCCGCAGGGCAACGCTTCGACCGCTTTAGGAATTGAGCATCACGCCGAGGTCGAAAGCATCTACGACGTCCTCATCAACGACGTACCGCTGGCCGACGTTGTAGCCACCTGCCCTGATTTACCTTCGCTTCAGGTAGCGCCTGCGACTATCCACCTGGCTGGCGCCGAAATTGAATTAGTGTCCCTTGTAGCCCGAGAGCAGCGTCTTCAGCGCGCACTGGACGATTATGCCCGTACCCGGCAGCGCTTGGGGCAGCCACGTTTGGACTACGTGTTCATCGACTGTCCACCGAGCCTCGGGCTGCTGACAGTTAACGCGTTCGTTGCAGCACGCGAGGTATTGATCCCGATTCAGTGCGAGTACTACGCTTTGGAAGGCCTGAGTCAGCTACTGAAGAACATCGAGATGATTCAGAAGCATCTGAACTCTCGCCTCACAGTCTCCACTATCTTGCTGACCATGTACGACGGGCGAACGAACTTGGCAGCCCAAGTGGCCAACGAAGTTCGTGAGCATTTCCCCGAACAGGTTCTCAAAGCAGTGATTCCTCGTTCTGTCCGTATTTCTGAGGCACCAAGTTATCAACAGACCGTTATTACATACGATCCGAATTCTACTGGTGCGCTTTCATACTCGGAGGCTGCACAGGAAATCGCTGATCGAGGGGCCAAAAAGTAACACGAAGCATTTCAGAAACTAAAAGCAGGAAAACTCCTGCTTTTAGTTGTTTAAGACGGAAGTATTGGGTCAATTTTCCGGACGTGACGGAAACACTCACCTTTCAGTACTACGCGTCCCAACTCTTATCGCAGGTAACAGTAGACTAGTCGTGGGCTGAGATTCGGGATGAAAGGGCGTGCATTAAATGGCTGAGAAGAAACGTGGCTTGGGTAGGGGGCTGGGTGCGCTGATCTCCAGCTCGCCGGCAGCGACTGTTCCAGAAGAACATGTAGATGTTTCACGTGAAACGACCGCGACAGAAACGACTGCTCCACCGTCTAAAACTAAGCCTGCACGACCCGTAGATATGTTCTTCGAACCGGGAAGGAAATCTTCTTCATCGGGAACTGGGAGTACATCGTCGCGTTCCACTAAGAAGCCTCGAGCAACGATGCCGGGGCTCAGCTCCACGGTAGCTTCAACTAAGCCGAAGCCTGCGGAACCCAGTATCCAGCCTGAAACCGATGGGCTCGTCGATGTTCCTGGCGCACAGTTTGCCGAAATCGACGTCAAGCAGATCCACCCGAATCGCAAACAGCCGCGTAGCAATTTCGATCAGGAACACATGGATGAACTCATCCACTCGATCCGCGAAATTGGTCTCCTGCAGCCAATCGTGGTGCGTCCGTCACGAGAAAACAACGAGGCACCATATGAGCTGGTCATGGGTGAACGCCGTTGGCGGGCAACCCAGGAAGCAGGCCTCTCGACAATTCCAGCGATCATTCGGGACACGCAAGACACTGATCTCTTGCGTGACGCTCTTTTGGAGAACCTGCATCGTTCGCAGCTTAACCCTTTGGAAGAAGCTGCGGCATACTCGCAGTTGTTGGAAGAGTTCAATTGCACTCAGGAAGTACTCTCTGAACGTATCGGGCGCTCTCGATCGCAAATCTCGAATACGATCCGCCTCATGAAGTTGCCGGCACTGGTGCAGCGTCGTGTTGCCGCCGGAGTGCTTTCTGCAGGTCATGCCCGCGCGCTTCTTGGGCTTTCCAATAATGAGGCGATTGAGCAGCTCGCCCAGCGCATTATCAACGAAGGCCTGTCCGTGCGCGCCACGGAAGAAGCAGTCGCTTTGAGCGATGACAAGCCGAAACCGAAGGGTCGAAAGGTACGCGAGACGCAACGGAACGAGCGGCTCGACTTTATCGCAACTTCGCTTGCCGACAGACTCGATACCAACGTCAAGATCCAGCTCGGCAGCCGCAAGGGCAAAGTCAGCATCGAATTCGCCTCTGTCGAAGATCTGAATCGAATCATGGAAGTTCTCGATCCGAATATGAAAGCTTAGTAGGCCAGTCTAATCAGGGTGTATGTTTCACGTGAAACATACACCCTGATTGCCTTAATAGCGTTTTGAATGAACCGTGTTTCACGTGAAACAACTATCACGCTGTCGAAGGAACTGCTTCGACGCGGCGAGGCCATGGATCATTGGTTTGAAAATTCTACTTCGACACCCTGATCGAAAAAAAACTTAAAGACGCAACGCAGACTAGTGGGTACGCCTTTCCAAGTCATCTGAGATCTCCACTTCCTACCTTCGGGGGAGCGACCACGAAGGATGGAAAGCGAGCATGGCATTTGCTGCAGCGACCAAGGCAACTGGTACAAGCAGGGCTCCGAACATTGCAGTCACAATTCTCTAAATGGTCACCAGTCTGCCGGGACAAAAGTGCAGATTCAACGGCTGACGTAACGTGCGCAATCCGCTACTAACTGTTTCCGCGGTCGTTGGTTAGTGCGAGCGTGATTGCATTACTTGCTGTATTGCTGGAGAGCAATCCGGCTAATCGGCCCGCACTCCACGACTCGGATGATCCGACGTTCATGATCTTGAGATCGGCTTACTGCATTGGAGAAAACTGCCATCACGGCTGCGAAAACTTTTAGAAGCTGCCAGCTGCAAACAGCACGACCTTGGGGATGGACGTGTCTATCGAGCCGAACCTGGTTGACTAAACCTGACCGAATCAGCTCGGACTACCGAAGGGGGAAACGGAGACGTTCATCGTCGCTAGTGCGGGTCTTATTCCTTGGGCACTTTGACGCATGAACCAGGCTGGAAAGCTGCCATCTGGTCAGAAGCAGATGCTGTCGGTCGAGCAGGACGCACCCTCGAACATTAGTCTGCGGCACCGAAACAGAGGAGCGCGCTGTAGCTGGCAACAAACTCTGCTGATCGACAGTAAATTTCTCGGATGAAGAGTTAACCGTAAGTGGAACACCGGCCCGCACGAAAGATGTAGACATCGGATAAGGCAGGGGAGAGTAGCTACGGTTGGCGAGTCGACTGACCTGCGCGATACACCGGACAATTAAAGTACCGCCGGCCATGCATGTAGTTGCTCTGTCGAATCTTCCATGCATGGCGCTACTACCTTTAAGTGAAGCTCGGATGAGTTTGTACCATAATCTGCCCCGAGGGCCGCTGGAACCGCACACAGCGCCACTACGATCCCCAAAGCCTCCAACCCCATGTCTGAGGGCGTCCAGGGGCCCTCAGCGGCCTCCTGAGCCGCACAGCAAGGTGTTGCCGTCCTTATGCGTCGCCCAGGGAGTTGCTGCTTAGCTGGAAGGCGATACGGCATCCTCTGATTCCATCAACTTTTGGGTAACGCTGACGCTTTTCCCGCTCACCACCAAAATGATCGAGAACTGACTTCGGAGCATCTTCGGGCCTTGCTTTGGGCTGCTCAGTTTCATGCGCAATTTGGCGTAAGCCCGCCACGGATGAAGACCGAACTGGTGTCAACCCAGATAGAAATTACAGCGGCAAAATAACAGGGGCAATTACTAGTTGAGTAGAGTTCTCTGGATTCTTCCCAAGATGATGCACTTCCACAGTGGACTATGAAGCCAAGATCAAAGCAGTAAAGATGGACTCATCCTCTCGGCAATGAGTACCTCTTCAAATATTTCGCTGGCTAGACACTGCTGAATATTTGACTCATTGAGAGCCACTAATTTTGTCGTTCAGAGCCACTAGCGGAGAACAGTATTATTGCCCGTGAGTGCCACCCAGCATTGACTTTCAGATCCTCTTTCTGTCGCTGTTTTCTCTCCGTAGGTGTCAGTGTCCCTAACACGGCCTGCGTAGGAGACGCGGGGTACCACTTCGTCCGTGTGATTTGCAGTCAAGGTGATAAGGGCCTTACATCTGCAGCACTAGCGGTCTCCCAAGGCCTGAGCGCCGGTCTACGCTCGACTCGGCAGTTTTAGTGGCCTTCAGCGAGCATTCTTCCTGCCCGTTGTTAGGACGAAACCATTCCCCTGAACAAGGACAGGTAGGCCACAGTGAGCAAACGTGTCATTGCAGCGTGCGGCGCGAGACAAGTGGCCTACGCGCTTCCGTAGCACGAGTACCGTTTCATTCGTCCGGTGCAATGTCTGCCAATTCGCTAGCCAACGTGCCAATCAAGCAGGTGGATCTGAACAATAATATATGGGTGGCTCCGAACCGTAATAACGGGTGGCTCTGATCGGGAATAATGGTGGCTCTCAAAGCTTCGAATATTCAGTCTCCTTCACATTGGAAAAGATTTGGAGGGGAGATGCTGACAGCAGGGGAGTAGCCTGGCACCATCAATCCAACGCATTCTGAACCTCTCACATTTACCCGACGGGGTAGCTTCTGCCCGTATCAAGCATCTCCAACTGTTCAGCGCAGGACATCGCTCGGCCACGCCAGCGAGATTCTTTCCTGCGCACGGTGGAAGTAGCATCCTTGCATAATGAAGCAATTTTTTGAGCAGTCAACTTTTGCAGTGAACATCTGCAGGTATTGCTGAAGGAAGGTATCTCAACAATGCTCATCTGGGCTACTAGGGGTGGATTACGACCCGAAGATTCCAGAGATGTTCGAATACACAGAACCAAGAGCTCTGGTAGATAGTCTTGTGAAATTCAATGAGTTCCTTTTGGCGGTCTGATGAGTTTGGCCTATCAGGTGGGGCTCGGCACACCATATGCCGCATTCCCGCTGGCAACTCTACGGCTTCGCGAATCTTCCGTTAGAAGATTGCCTCCGCCCCGAAGATGGAGTTGATGTTTTCGGCAGTCGTTCTTAAGAATCGAACATGAGTTTCAACTTCCATTGATCTGAAGGGATGAACGCATATCGGTTGCCAGCCCGATGAGTGATGCCCCCTCACCTTAGGAAATCGATTCTTTGAATGCTGTTGGTAACCGAAGCGAACTATGGAAATGAGATGGTCGGTCTTCTTCGGGCAGTCTTTCATCTCGTTCAAGACTGGCCACGCAAAAAGAGGTACGAATTTTACGAGATACTGGCCAGGGAGTTTTCTGCCGTGTTCAGCTAACTGAGTCACAGAAGAAGTGCTGGTGCCTTGGTTGAGTTGTGTCTGTGAATCGGACACAGCGATTGCTGCTATCGGGCCACTAGAAGTTCGCCTCTCTCACTGCTGCCCGCCTAGCTTCCAAAATGCGAAGAGAAAGATCGCTGATAAGTTATTCCGGGTGCGGCCGTCTCTACCACCGCTATTGTTGGACCGACATTTCCTGCTAAATTCGCAGGCCTGGATAACTTACATGCGCATACCGGTTCAGGGACAAAATTATGAAGACTGCTCCGTTGTGTAGATCCCGTTGCCTACGCGCGTTTCCTTTTTCAGTTTGGCAACTTCTGATGGGAGAGAGATCCCAAGGAATCTTTATGATGGGCAAAGGGGAGCTGATTTAGAAATGAGCTACTGTGGCCACGCGAGTGCTGTGCTGAGTTGGACTAGAAGCAGATGGAGTCGTAGCCAGGACAAACTACATCAGATCTACCCGAGGTGGATATTTGAACTTCAACGTAGCCTGTCCGTGCTCATTAGTTTGACTCTTAATATTCATTGTCGCGCTCAGAAGCTCGTGGAGAGTGATCTGCGGCGTCTGAGCGCTTCGTAGCGCCTTCCCCTAGCAGTGGAGCCTGAAACATCGCAGAGGAGCACTCAGGCGGGCTGAGAGGGCTGCTTTGGTATTCGACCTGCATCGGGCTCTCCGCTGGTATGACCAGCGGGTAATTTCAGGAAGCAATTCGATCGGGAATCACGTTTTGGAACAGCCGGAGATGGGAAGAATTCTGGTTCAAGGAGATGACGCTAACTATGATCGACACGGCTGGCTTAGGTTGCGCGCAGGAGAGAATCTCCGTGGAAAGAAGGTTTCGACAGCGAACCGACTTGCTTGCGGCTGGTCGTAGGATTGGCTTTTCTGCGCGGACACCAACGACCGGAAGTAGGCTGACGCCTGCAATGCGGGGGATCTGGCGGCCAACATACGGCTGACTCCGAGACTTCCTCACAGTTGCGGTGGTGCCGGCAGCCGCATCCCGCGGGAAATCAGGCCAAGAAGGCTAGTACCTTGCCGGCTGCTGGGTAGCTTTCTGGGCGGAACGATGGGCGGCCCATGAAGCGATATCTTGGAATGGTGGCGGGAGGATCCGGCACCCGTGACTCATTTTGCGACTGCGCCGCGATCCACGATATTCCCAGCGCAGCACGTGAAGCCCGCGAGCTTCCCAAGGTGTGGTTGTACATGCAGTCCGCCTCGACAGCCTTCCGCCAGGGCTTGGGGGAGTGGTTGACCTTCACCATGGCGCTCCGAGGCTCCGAGGCTCCGAGGTGCCGATCCGCGGTGCGCGGCACTGGCCTACTGGTTCAGGACGGAGACTCTATGCTGCCATTTGAATCAGAGCATGTTTCACGTGAAACAACACGGCGAGGTGCCAGCGGCCGGCTAGTCTTCCGCGAGGAGTTTCACGTGAAACATCATCATTCCCGCAGCCCCGGTCTGGCCCGAAACATGTTTCACGTGAAACAGATCCGTTGAAGCAATCGTGACTGAGCGTGCACAGCATGCGCCAATAAGGTATCGACGTCAATCGTGTTTCACGTGAAACAATACAGGGGAATGGCCCATTAGCAAGAGAAGCTAAGGGTCCGGTCAACATAGGCAGATACATAGGTCCACTCCTATGAACACTTGAAATGCGCGAATGATGCGAAATATGAGTGCCAATCAAGGTAGCAGTCGCCATAAGGACACAGGTGTACATGTCGTCAAATTTGCGAATCACCGAACGCAGGACAGCCTGGAACTAATCCATAGAAGCTTATCGCCACACACACTGGGCATCATGATGGAATGAATGGTTGCCGTAAGTATGAATGCGATGCCAACGGTTGGAAGTGCCATTCAACAGCAAACATCGAATTGCGGCAACGAACAGATTCACCTATCCCGACAGCGTTGTCGAAGCCGCGAGCGTGCCAACGTGCATGAGGCGAACTCAATGAGGATTTCGATGGTTCGCGGCGACGACCTTGTCCTGCACAGGAGATGGGAACTCATATTTGGATAGATTGCTTGAGGAGAGTTTCGGTCCAGAAGGCTGTGCGGGCCATGTTGAGCCTAGAGCTGCAGCGGTGCCAGCGACAGTTTCCCAGAAACCTCAAAAGGATACAGACCAAGAACGGGAGTGCCTACGTCTTGTTGTGGAAGGCGGCAAATGACTAGCAGATTTTAATACCAGGGTGACAACGAGTTCTTCGGTGGCAGTTTTCATGCTTGCATAGACCGTACGCAGAAGGCGTAGGCATTCTGCACGCGTCACCGGGTCAAAAGTGAGTATTCGCTAAACTCGACGAGTGTATTGAATATTAGGATGTTTGCGAACCACCAATACTGCCGTTCAGAGCCACCTGCCCACTTTATGCACTCGCAAAAGACTCGGCGGCCATTGCACCGACTCGACTCAACGATATCCGCGCTCCGGAAGCCCAAACGCTTATCGAGCCGCACCGATCCCCATGTGTGCACATTGACTCGCAGCTGCCGACCTGGCCATTCTTATTGGAGATTGGTTTCTGCCCAACGACGGGCATGAAAATACCCATCACTGATGGTCGATAGATTTGTGCCGGCGCGCGAAGACCACTCCTAAGGTCTAGGAAGATTCCTGCGGCAGCAGATGCAAGGACTCTCATCGCTTTCGCTGTAAATCACACGGAAGCAGTGGCAGTCGGAATCTCCTGCGCAGTCAGTGCTTGGGGGAACAGTGGTCAGGAGTCTAAACAGCGGCGCGTGGTGGCTCTGAAAGAGAACATCTGGTGCCCCTCACCGACAATAATGTTGTTCTCCGCTACTGGCCATGAACGGCAATATTGATGGCTCTCGACGATTCGAATATTCACGCATCGGGGAATCTTTGGGCCGACGATCTTAAGTGCTGCCAATTATATGAACTCGGTGTTGAGCCATCGGGCACCGATACAATGACGCTGAGGATTGCAGGCTTGGTCGCGTCTTGAGTGACCAAGTTTCGGTAGCCTTTGCTCAAGGCATACAAGTTCCGGACCCAGAATGATTTCGTTTTGATGGCCTAAGAAATTCCGCTCTCTTTCAATTGTGTTCCAGTTATGTGGGGTGGTGCGGGCAAGCCCTAGGACGCAAAGGCTCTATGGGATTGAGTGAAATCGTTTACTGGTGTCATGGCTAACTTTGCAGGTACGGGTCTTTTCCGCTTGGAATGGCGGCAGGGAGGTCCCGATATCGACTGTTCAGATATCCGGACGGAGTGTTCGCTCGACGGTGGCGGGAGTTGGTAGCTCGTAGGGGCCAGGGCATTCCGAACCAATACAATCAGCATCCTGCCAGTTCGAGATCAGAACAATGCGATTCACCAAGATTCGGCTGCCTGCGGATTGGAGCCGCGGATCAGAATCTCCTATACGACTGGCGGACGAGGTTCTGTCGACTTTGGTGAAAGCCTGCATCAACTGCTTACAGTTATGCACAGCTGGCACGGACGACAACGAGAGATAAAGGATCACCTCTTGTAGTTCAATGAAAAACAAGCGTATGAATATGTTTAACCGGAATGATGCGCGTAACGTGTCTAAGATAGAACGCCTCGCTCACTCGAACAATGGTAAGGGCAGTTGAGATCCCTTTTAGACAAAAAAGTGGTGCGGCGGGAACAATTCCCGCCGCACCACTCAAAATGCCGGCTACTGGCTACAGGTAGGCTGCAAATTCTTTCTCGATGACAGCCTTGGGCTTGGCACCCAGGGAAGAAGCTACGTGCTCGCCGTTCTGGAACACGAACATGGCTGGGATGGAGGTAATCCCGTACTTGGCGGACAGGGCCTGGTTCTCGTCGATGTTCAGCTTCACGACGGTGACCTTTTCAGCGTGCTCTTCAGCGATCTGGTCCAGGATAGGGCCGAGCTGGCGGCATGGACCGCACCATTCTGCCCAGAAGTCTACGATGACCGGCTTGTCGGATTCCAGAACCTCTGCCTGGAACGTTGCTTCGGTAACTGCTTTAGCGTTGCTCATGAGATGCAACCCCTTTCTGAGGAATTAGTTTGCGGCTTCTGCCGGGGTCTTGACGTTGGCCAGGAAGTGCTCGACATCCTGCGCCGCTGCGCAGCCTGAGCCGGCAGCAGTGATGGCCTGACGGTAGGTGGAATCGATGACGTCGCCCGCGGCGAACACGCCTGGCAGCGAAGTCTTGGAGCTGCGTCCGTCGACGGCGATGGTGCCTTCTGCAGTCAGCTCAAGCTGGTCCTTGACCAAATCCACGCGAGGGTCGTTACCGATGGCCACGAAGACACCGGTGACGTCCAAAGTGGACTCTTCTCCGGTGTTACGGTTCTTGACGACTAGTCCGTTGACCTTGTCCTCACCGTTGATGCCGACAACCTCGGAGTCCCAGACGAACTCGATCTTCTCGTGCGCCAGGGCACGGTCAGCCATGATCTTGGAAGCACGCAGCTCGCTGCGGCGGTGCACGACGATGACCTTGGAAGCGAACTTGGTCAGGAACAGTGCTTCTTCCATGGCCGAGTCGCCACCGCCGATCACGGCGATGGTCTGTTCGCGGAAGAAGAAGCCGTCGCAGGTAGCGCACCAGGAAACGCCGTGTCCGGACAAGCGCTTCTCATCGGCCAATCCCAGCTCGCGGTATGCGGAGCCGGTGGAAACAATGATGGAACGGGCACGGTACACAGTGCCGTCGGCCAGCGAGAGGGTCTTGATCTCGCCTTCTAGATTCATTTCGGTGACATCGTCGAAGAGGATCTCAGCACCGAAGCGCTCTGCCTGCTGCTGCATGTTGTCCATCAGGTCCGGGCCCATGATGCCCTGCGGGAAGCCCGGGAAGTTCTCCACGTCCGTGGTATTCATCAGCTCGCCACCGGCGGTTACGGAACCTGCAATCACCAAGGGATTCAAGTTTGCTCGCGCGGTGTAGATCGCAGCGGTGTAACCGGCAGGGCCGGAACCCACGATGATTACGTCGCGGATTTCATCGTTCTGTACTGAAGTCACGGGGGTAGAACCCTTTCGTTCTTATAATGCGAGGTGGATAGCGAGGGCTAACCTCACTATCCACCTCAACGCATTGCTTTGGTAAAAAATTCCGCGCGTGTTACTTGGCGGAGAATTCGCCGATCTGCAGACCGTATGGACGATCAGGATTGGCACCCGAGGCCCGGCGAGGCAGATCGGTGACATTCAGGAAGATGTACTGGCCTTCCATGAAGTCCTTGTCCCCATCCTTGACCGGGACGGTGACCGATGGGCCGGAGAAGGAACCCTTGGCCACAGACGTGGCGCTGCCCAGATCATCCGAGCTGCCCACGAGAATTTCGTAGGCGCCACCGGTGGCGTTCAGGCCATCCAGCGAGATCTCGGAAACAGCCGACTTCTCTTCAAGCTCGAGGATGAAAACCATGTTCGAGGCGAATCCGCCGAAGTTGCCTGTCGTGTAGGAGAAGGACTTGTAGCTGCTCGAGGCATTCCCGTCAGTCATCTTCGACAAAGTATCGTCGGTTGCCGAATTCAATTCCTGATTGCCCGGAACCAGTCGGGAGACGTCGGCGACAGCAGGAGCCGGCAGTGACGGGGTCTCGGATTCCTCCGGGGTATTGGACTCACCCGGGGTGGTTGGAGCTTCGTTGACGGTCGGGGCCCCGTTGTCATCCGCCTGGTTGTCCTTGTCGCCGCCCAGGAAGTTGAAGGCAAAGACCACGCCGATGACCAGAACGATCACTAGTACGGCACCGACCAGCAGGCGGGTGCCGCGCGAGGTGCTCTCCTCCTCGTCAACCTGTTCGACGGCCTGGTTCTGCACCGGAGCGTTCTTGGCCGCTGCCGGGAAAGTCGAGGCCTTGGGTGCAGCTGCGCTGGCCGCACCCGCTGCAACGCCGGCAGCCGCCGCTGCAGCCTTCTTCTTGGCGTCGCTCGAGGTAGCGGCAGGCTTGGGCTGCTGGGCCTGGGGCTGCTGCTTCTGCTGCTGGGGCCTGGATTCTTCCGGTTTGGCCTTGGGAGCCTGGCCCTTGGACTGTGCCGCGGCGGCCAGGGCAGCGGTTGCGGTGACGTTGGGCTCGACCTTGTCGTCCAGCCGCGTGACCTTCGGCTTGGGAGCCTCGGGCTGCGCAGGAGCCACCGGGGTAGCGGCGGTCGGAGTCACCTGGACATTCGGAGCGGTCTGGTCGTCGACATCGGCCGGAGCCGCATATTGCTGGCCGTCGTCTTCCTGGTAGCCGGAATCGTCGTAGACGTCCTCGGCAGACTGCTGCTGGTTTTTCTTGCCGAAGCGGTTTTTGAAGCCGGCGAAGCCGTTGGACAGCGCGGTGCCGACCTTGCCCTGCTGTTCGGACGCGTCCTCGTAGCGAAGGTTCTCGTAGTACTCGTCATCGTCCGCGTAGGTCTCCGGGACGGACTGGCGCGATTCGCCGAAGATCTCGGTGCCCAGGGTGTCGGTGAAGAACGGCTCCACGTACGGCGCCTCGTCGGTTTCCAGCACCAGATCAAGCATGTCCGACGAACGGGCCACGTTGGCGACCAGATAGGTCTGATTTGAATCGGTGATGCCCAAGTCAAGAACCTGGACATTGGACGTACGCTCGCCCATGGCGATTTCACGGGCGCTAGTGGCCAGCTGGGATGAATTGTGAACCGAAGCCACCATGATGCTCACCGCGCGGTTGAGCACCTGATCGATGCCGCTTAGGACCAGATCGCCTTCTGCGGATGACAAAACGGTCTCGGTGACCTGGTAACGGCCGCTGAGAACGGAGCCGACATCGATTGGCTGCGACACGTGCATCTCCAAGGGGTTGGTTTGCGGTTCGATGGCAGTGAGGCACCGCCATCTGCCATGTTACCTGCCGATGTCGGCGGATTGGTGGCTATTTGGGCAGAATCACCTTGGTTCTTCGCGGCGCCGCTGCTAGCGCTTAAGTCCCGGGATTCGGCGCAGCAGGGGGCCCAGGAACCCGTCCAGTTCCGGAACCTTGGTCTTGTAGAGCAAACCGATGAAGACCACGGCCATCACGCCACCCACGACGATCACGGTGATGATGGCGGTGATCAGCGAATCGTAGGCGAATCCGAAGTTGAAACCGCCCATGAACCACAGCACCAAGCAGCCCACCAATGCGGAAATGGTTGCCATCCAGCCGATGCGCACGTAGGTGTCGATCACCCGGGTGATGCCGTAGTCCCCGTACCTGTGCTTGACCAAATAGTGTGTGCCGATGGCGCCGAGCACGTTGGTCAGGCCGTAGATGAAGGCGATGGCCGCGGCGATGTGCAGCGGGTCGACCACTGCGGCCGCGGTGAAGGCGAGCACCAGACCCAGGGCGGCGGTGGCAGTCTGGATCAACATGGGGGTGCGGGTGTCCTCATCGGCGAAGAACACGCGCAGCATGAAGAACTGCAGGGACTTGAACGGAAGGCCCAGCGCAGTGAGCACCAGCAACTGGCCCAGCGCTCCGGCGGCCTGGGCGGCGTATTCGGAGTTGCCGGCGAAGAGACGCCCCAGCGGACCAGCGAGCACGATGAAAACCAGCGTGCAGAAGATGATGGGTATGGCTGTCGAGCGCATTCCCTGGCTGAGCAGCCCACCCACGTCATGCCGGCGGTTCTCGTGGAAGGCCCGAGTGAAGTCGTTGAACAGCACGGTGGCGACGGTCAGCGCGAACAGCGAATGCGGCAGCACGGTGATCAACTGAGAGGTGTTCAGCGCGTATTCGCCGGCCACGGAGGCCGCCTGCTCCGCAGGCAGCTCGGTTCGGGCGGCCGTCGCAGCGGAGACGATCTTCGAGTACAGCAGCGAGGAGACGTTGCCGATGACCATGGCTGCCAGAGTCCAGATGGCCAGCTTGCCCACGTGGCGCAGGCCCATGCCACGCCAGGAAAAATCGAGTTTGAGCTGTAGGCCGGTCTTCTTCAACGGCCACAGCAGCACTACCGATTGCATCATGATTCCCAGTGTTGCGCCGCCGGCCAGCCAGATGGTTTTGCCGGTGGTCCAGGTATCCATCGGGTCCCCGGAGGAATAGGCGCCGAAAGTGATGATGAATGCGCCGATGACCAGCAGCTGGATGATGTTGTTGACCGCCGGGGCCCACATAAATGCGGCGAACCTGCCGTTGGCGTTGAGCACCTGGCCGAGCACGGCATACAGGCCGTAGAAGAAGACTTGGGGCAGCGACCAGTAGGCGAAGGCCGTGCCCAGCACAATCATCGGTTCGGTCCAGTTGTGGGTCAGCGCCACGATCAGGGGCCTGGCGAACAGCGTGAGGACCAGTGCCATCGCGCCCATGACGACCATGGTGAGGGTGATCAGTTTGGAGGTGTAGGCGGCGCCCCGGTCCGCGGCCTTGGATGCCTTGATCAGCTGCGGGATCAGCACCACGTTGAAGATGCCGCCGGCCAGCAGCATGAAGATGATCGTCGGGATGACGTTCGCCTTCTCGAAGATGTCCGCCACCGATGTCACCGATCCGATGGCCAAGGCCAGCAGGGCAGTGCGCACGAAGCCCAGGATTCTGGACACCAAGGTGCCGGAGGCCATCAGGGCATAGACCTTTGACCTGGAGCCGCCGGAGGCAGCCGGGGTTTTGGCCACTGGTTCGGGAACCATTTCCAACGCTCCTGTTACCGGTTGGTCGGAGCCCTGAAACGAATTAGGAACCTGAGACATACTTCGTTAGAACCTCGCGTGCCAGTTCTGCGATCCGGCGCTCATTAGGGAAGGACAGGCGTTTGCCCAGGGCATCGAGCGGCACCCAGGCAACATCCACGGCTTCGTGATCTGGATCGTTTTCGATGGTCAGATGCCCGCCGGTGGCTTCCAATAGGAAATGGTGTACGGTCTTGTGCACCCGGTAGTTAGTCACGGTGAACCAGTAGTCAACCGAACCCAAGGGTGCGAGGATCTTGCCGGCGATGCCGGTTTCCTCCTCGATTTCGCGGATGGCCGCTTCCTCGTTGGTTTCTTCGCCCTCCGGGTGCCCCTTGGGAAGGCACCATTCCAGGCGCCCGCCGCGGTTATACCGAGCGATGATCGCCACCGGAAAATCCGGTTTTTCGAAGTCGATGACGATGCCTCCGGAGGAGACTTCCTCGACGGTCGGCAGACTCGTATGACCGCCAGTTGCCTGCGCGCGGGCCATTGACGCAGTCAACGGCGTGCGCTTTGGGGCAGACGGGATCGGTCGGTTCATGGATCCACTCTATCTAGAAAGTGCCCTCCTTCGCCTTATCGACGTGGGCAAGTAAGTGATCTCGCTGGCAATGTCACTGATTTTTGAAGCAAACTTGCGGGATTTCTGGCACGCTTAAGGAACTATGCATGTACTCCCCACTCATGACGCACTGCGTCAAATCCTGCCCTCGGTCATTTTTGAGCTCGCCGACCGATTCGTCCGGGCAGGTCATGAGCTATCCCTGGTGGGCGGTCCGGTCCGCGACCTGTACCTCGGCCGGGTTTCACCCGATCTCGACTTCACCACCAGTGCACGGCCCGAGGATACCCTGAAAATTATTGCCGGCTGGGCAGACAATACGTGGGATGTGGGTCGGGAGTTCGGCACCATTGCCTTCAAAAAGGGCACATACACGCTCGAAGTCACGACCTACCGAGCTGATGCCTATGACAAGGATTCACGCAAGCCGGTAGTGGCCTTCGGCGACAACTTGCATGATGATCTTTTCCGCCGCGACTTCACCATGAATGCCATGGCCTTGCGTCTGCCCGAGCTAGAGCTGGTCGACCCGTTCGACGGTGTCTCGTCGCTGACCGACCAACAGATCAGGACTCCCGGTTCGCCGGATATCTCCTTCTCGGACGATCCGCTGCGCATGATGCGAGCGGCACGTTTCGCTTCGCAACTGAAGATCGAAGTGAGCCCGGAAGTGCGCCAGGCCATGAGTGAAATGACCGACCGCATCGAGATCATCTCCGCAGAGCGCGTGCGTGATGAATTGGTCAAGCTGATCAACGGAGCGGATCCCCGTGCTGGCATCGACCTGCTGGTGGATACCGGTCTTGCCGATCGCGTCCTGCCCGAGGTGTCCGCCCTGCGTCTGGAAATCGACGAACACCACCGCCACAAGGACGTGTACCAGCATTCTCTGACGGTGCTAGAACAGGCCATGGAACTGGAAACGGACGCGGAGGGAGCCGTTCCGGGCCCGGATTTTGTTCTGCGTTTCGCTGCGCTCATGCACGATGCGGGGAAGCCGGCAACCCGGAAGTTCGAGCCTAGCGGCGCGGTGTCCTTCCGCCATCACGACATGGTTGGTTCCAAACTGGTCAAGGCGCGCATGCGCGCCCTGCGCTTCGACAAGGACACCACAAAGGCCGTGGCCCGCTTGGTCGAACTGCACATGCGCTTCTACGGCTACGGCGATGCCGGGTGGACCGACTCGGCGGTGCGCCGCTATGTCACGGATGCCGGCAGCTTGCTGGAGCGGCTGCATCGCCTGACTCGTTCGGATGTCACTACGCGCAATCGTAGGAAGGCAGAGCGGCTCGCTTTCGCCTATGACGATCTCGAGGCACGCATTGCAGCCATTGCGGAGCAGGAGGAGCTTGATTCGATCCGCCCGGACTTGGACGGCGAACAGATCATGGCCATCCTCGGAATTCGCCCGGGCCCCGTCGTGGGGCGGGCCTATAAATTCATGCTTAATTTGCGTCTTGATGAAGGCGTGCTTGGTGAGGAAACTGCCGGTGAGCGGCTCCGTCAATGGTGGGCACTGCAACCGGAGGCGCAAGCGGGAGTTACTGAATAGTAGCGTCTGACTAGTTCAGCAGCGAAGAGCCGGATTCCCCGCAGGGAATCCGGCTCTTCGCATGCGCGGCTGAAATTTTCTTAAATAAAATGTTGAAATAGCTAGCGTGCGTCTCGTCGTGCATGTATGCTGAATATTGTGATTGGGAAGTCTCAATGAGAATTTCGAATCGAAAAGTTATCCGAACACAGTCTCGCGTTGCACGCGATTGACTCAGAGCAGATTTTAGGAGGTGGGACACGATGAATATGAATCAGACTTATGTGATCGATCGCCCGGTGCGATTCGGCAAAGGCATTTCTGCGCCCAACGGCCATCGCTTCGTCTCCCCAACCTCCGGAACAGCGGACTCCTAACATCATCTAGGTATCCAGACAAAGTTCCTGAGGTTGAAAGTCAGTAATCGACTCCCACCTTAGGAACTTTTTTCATGTCTGCTCCACTTTTCGCCACGGCAGCCCAACGTGCAGTTCGGACCTCGGAACTAATCTTCGCTGGACCGGAAAGCCTGAAGGCTCGTGCAATCTCTACTACCCGTCAAGATCTTCCTGCCCCTTTGATGCTGCGCGAAGGGAGGGAAAGCAAATGACCAAACGCCAGGACAAGCGCAAGATCAACTACCTTGACAGCGCCGAATTCAGCCGCAACATGCGCCAGCGTGAGTTGAAGAACCACGTGCCGCCAGAAATGTACTTCCGCATTCGATAGATGCTGATAACGCCATTACCGTTATCAGCACCATTGAACCTAGGAGTACATCATGAACTCGCCGATCAATTCTCAGAGGCCCGCCGGCCTGCAAGCCGGCGGGCTTCCCGCATTAAGTGCCAAATACGGCCGCCAATCGGAAATAGACCAGCCATGGTTTTGATTCGGGGGTTGCGGGCAACAAAAAAGCAGCCGGTGCTGGAATCAATGATCCCGGCACCGGCTGCTGATTCAATGAGGCTTAGCGCTCGATGTCGCCCCGGATGAAGGCTTCGACCTTCTGGCGGGCGCTTTCATCGTCGTACTGCTCTGGTGGCGACTTCATGAAGTAGCTGGATGCCGACAGGATTGGTCCACCGATACCACGGTCCAGTGCGATCTTGGCGGCGCGCACAGCGTCGATGATCACGCCGGCGGAGTTCGGGGAATCCCAGACCTCGAGCTTGTATTCCAGGTTGACCGGGGCGTCGCCGAAGTTGCGGCCCTCAAGGCGCACGAACGCCCACTTGCGGTCGTCAAGCCAAGCAACGTAGTCCGACGGGCCGATGTGCACGTCGTCCTCGCCCAGTTCGGCCGAGGTGTTGGAGGTGACGGCCTGGGTCTTGGAAATCTTCTTGGATTCCAAGCGGTCGCGCTCGAGCATGTTCTTGAAGTCCATGTTGCCGCCGACGTTCAGCTGGTAAGTGCGATCGAGCACCACGCCGCGGTCTTCAAAGAGCTTCGCCATCACGCGGTGGGTGATGGTGGCGCCAATCTGGGACTTGATGTCATCGCCAACAATCGGGACGCCTGCATCAGTGAACTTCTGGGCCCACTCAGGGGTGCCTGCGATGAAGACGGGCAGGGCATTGACGAAGGCGACGCCGGCGTCAATGGCGCACTGGGCATAGAACTTTGCGGCCTTTTCGGAACCAACCGGCAGATAGCAAACCAGTACGTCGACCTTGTCGTCCTTCAGCGACTGGACGATGTCGACCGGCTCGGCCGCCGACTCTTCGATGGTCTCGCGGTAGTACTTGCCCAGGCCATCCATTGTGTGGCCACGCTGAACGGTCACGCCCGTGGTCGGGACGTCAGCAATCTTGATGGTGTTGTTCTCGCTGGCGAGGATTGCCTCGGACAGATCGAGGCCAACCTTCTTGGCGTCAACGTCGAAGGCGCTGACGAACTGCACGTCGCCGACGTGGTACTCGCCGAACTGCACATGCATTAAACCGGGAACGGTGGAATTTGCATCGGCATTCCGGTAGTACTCGACACCTTGGATAAGTGAAGTGGCGCAGTTGCCTACGCCAACGATGGCAACGCGAATCGGGTTCGCCGACACATGAACTCCTTATTGAAATGTATAAACCTCCGGGCAACTGGGCGCGCAGAAGACGCGGCACAGAGATATGCCCCTATTGATCTTAAGTCCTTAG